>Ga0116154_10001177_pt1 | contig 23342 bp, 14 predicted proteins | sample AD_UKC030_MetaG_FD_89898 | JGI IMG/M metagenome (GOLD analysis project Ga0116154, IMG submission 89898) | Active sludge microbial communities of municipal wastewater-treating anaerobic digesters from USA - AD_UKC030_MetaG | ecosystem: Engineered > Bioreactor > Anaerobic > Digestate | place: USA...
AAGACGGCCACAGAGGCACCGAAGACACCGAGAAAATGATTGATAAATATTACAGCCCGCGCGGGCTGTTGCATCCGTTACGCTCTTCATTTCCCGCAAATTAATTTGCCGCATCGCCAGTTTTTGACTATATTGATCCGATTTGAAAACGACGCACGGCGCAACGGGCCGCAGAACACGGGCCCCGGAGGTTTGATTGATAACGAGCTATACAGAAGAATTCCCTGATGTCATAATCATCCACATGACCGGATTGATGGCGCGTGACTCGCTCAAGGAAATCGAGGAGGCATGGGACGAACAGCTCAAGAAGCGCCCCGAGATACTCGCCCTGAACCTCAAGGGCGTCGTAGGAGTCGACTCCATCACCATGAACCATATATTCAATCTCTGCAAAAAGGCCTCTTCCCTCGACGTCAAACTGATCATATGCGACGCAAGCGAAGAGCTGAAGGCGATTTTCGACATCGTCAGGCTCGAGCGCATCATACCTTTGATGGATGACAAAAAGTTCCGGCAGGATTACGTGGTCAAGAACTGGTCTCCCCGGTAAATTCAACTGACGCAGACCCGAATCCGCCCCATGACCCGAACTGCCCGCCGTGCGCGATCGCCTTTTTGAGCTCGATGAGATACCCGGCGCGGCTTATGGGAACAGCGCCCAGGCTCATGAGATGGGGGCTCACCTGCTGGCAGTCGATAAAATCGAATCCCCTTTTTTCGAGATAATCGCACAGCGCCCACAGCGCGAGCTTCGACGTGTCCGGCTCAAGTGAAAACATCGACTCGCCGAAGAACGCCCGTCCCAGAGACAGGCCGTACAGGCCGCCGCGCAGAATGCCGTCCCGGTAAACCCCGACGCTGTGCGCAGCGCCCGCCAGGTGCAGCCCGGTATACACCTCGATCATGTTATCGGTGATCCATGTCCCGTTCTGGCCTTCGCGTTTGACCCCGGCGCAGGAGCGCATCACCGATTCGAAATCGGAATCGAATCGCACGACGTACTCCCTCCTGTCCCGCACCTTCCTCAGGCTGCGCGAAACCCTGAAGCTTCCGGGGTACAGCACGAGCCTGGGGTCGGGTGAATACCAGGGCACGGGATCAGATCCGGTCCACGGGAAGCAGCCCCTGGCGTACGCGGCCAGCACCGTCTCCGCGCACAGCTCGCCGCCCAGGTACACCAGGCCGAACTCATCGGGCTCGAGGCCGTCGAGAAAGGTCCCGCACGGCGGATCGGCGACGAGGGCCTCGTACAGTATTTTCAGTTCGCGCTGTTCCATGAAGCATGACGGGACGCGCAGAATCCGCCCGCACCCGCGTCTTTTCATTATGCGGGAAATCCCCGATTACGCAAGGAATAAAGGGGCGGCCCCTCGACCGGCCCGGTTATCTCTTGACAGAAGACCCCGGAGGCGCAATAATCCGTAATCCGTCTTGACCTGAAACCCTCTTGAGATATTGCTGACCGAGATGAAGAAAGACACGAATAAAGGGAAAATCGTGCCCATCGACTGGACCGACGAGAGCGACCGGTGGATCGTCGCGCCCGGCACCGTGCTTGAAAAGGGCAGGCGCCGCATCAAGGGCATAGCTCACGTCAGGAACAACTGCCACTTCGCGGCGGGAGTTCCCAGGGGTATGTACGATTTCATATACCGCGCCATCGTGAAGCTGAAGATGACCGGCCGCACATTCATTTTTTCACGCGGCATGGTGCGCACGGCCCGCACGCGCATCAAGCACTCGGTTTCGGTCGTGGAGCTCGATTGGGCGGTGGGCACGCTCGTGACCATCCCGCGCATCCTCGCCTACCGCGAAACGATCACGCTCCTGATCGAGGGAGAAGAATACACGCTCAGGCTCATGGAACTGGTGGTGCTGCGCGGGCTCCTCGCGCTGGCCATGCCCGGCAGGAATGCCGAATACTACCCCGCCATGGCGGCCCTCATCCTCGCGCGCGGCTGGAAGGAGCTTCACGCCCCGGCCATACCGCGCATACGGAAGGTGTAGATATAATCGATTAAAGAATCCGTTGACAGGAATTACTCGCAGTGAAAGAATCATCAGTAACGACTGATCCCGATAAATTTTCTGTCATTCCGCAGAATGGGGATTTATCGCGTTTCGATTCAAGAATGCGAAGGAGACACACCATGAGCAAGGCGATGAACAACAATGCATCAGGCGGCGCGGTGTACGGCCTCGGTTTTATCGGCGCAGCTGTCTATTTCATCTCAAACGCGGCAGGATTCTGGATGGGGGTTCTGGGATTCCTGAAAGCCCTCGTGTGGCCGGCATTCCTGGTCTACGAGGCATTCAGGCATTTCGGTATGTGAAATCCGCCGGTTCACACAAGAATAGATTATCCGGTAGATAGTTTCCGCGGCTTACAGCCGCGAGGTCTTTTCATGGAGGCATGAAGGCAATGGCCTTTTCTCTGCATCGCCCAGAGAAAAGGCCGAAAAGAGAGGGCGCTCTCTCAAACGCCGAGAGCGGCTATCTTTCTGCAGCAGAAAATTTCATCCCATGGGTGGCGATAAACATCCTGTTTTCGCCACCCTGAAGCCCTCGCGCCTCCTGCGCTCGGGCCAGCGTTCAAAGAACATCCAGAATAATACTCATCGTAGAGATATCATAACGCGGACAGGACGTTCGCGTTGGGCGAGTTGAGCAGGATGCTCATACGAGCCCTGCACTGTTGATTTATACACACTGACGTGATCGCGGATTCAAGATACTATGAATATTAGTTTGCCAATTGGCTTGATGATTCTGAAGTGAAGGCTCCCCGCCGTATGAGGGGCAGCCTCCGCGGCGATTGAGCGGCGACCTTTTGCGCCGCTTTTGGGTCGCTCCAAAAGCGGCAAACCCCGCCCGGGTCCCGGGCATCCCCTTACCCGACCAGCACGACCGAATCATCGACCCCGTCCGTATCCCTGAGCAGGACCTTGACGGTATCGTTTATCGTTGTGTGGATCTTTCTGCCGCAGAAATCGGGCTGTATGGGAAGCTCCCGGTTGCCGCGGTCGATAAGGGTGAAAAGCCTGATAATGCCGGGCCTTCCGAAAGCGGTCAGCGTCTCGAGCGCGGCCTTGGTCGTGCGGCCGGTGAAGATGACATCGTCGACGAGGATGATGGTCATCTTGGCGATGTCGAAATCGATGCGTGTCTCCTTGATCGAAGGGAGCATGCCCCGCGTGGCCAGGTCGTCCCGGTAAAAGGTGATGTCGAGCACACCCATTTTGACCGGCGCGCCCGAAATCCTGGCGATGTTGTCGCGCAGTCTCCCTGCTATCTCGACACCCCTGGTCTGCACGCCGACTATGGCGAAGTTGTTCTTGTCGCTTATGCCGTCGTATATTTTACGGGAATATTCCCCGATGATATTCTCGATTTCGGCGCTGTTGAGAATGACTTTTTCACCCATACAATTCCTCGATTTCCGGGAAAGGGGCCGTTTATCAACCGGTCCCGTTTACAATAGAATTATCGTCCCCACGCCGGGGAAAAGTGACATTTTATAAGGCGTGTATTAAATTTCAATTCTTTTTATATGGCGGGGATATGGCACACCGCAGGGGCCAAGCATGCATGATACCTGCATCATGCTAAAATTCAACCTCAACGCCGAAATTGGGCACCAGGCCGAACGCGTACGGGTCGGCGCCCGGCTTCGGATTGCGCCCATCCCGGTAGGGCCGGTCATAGCGCCACGACTCGGCCGAGACCGGCATGCTGTAATAGGCGTTGATCAGCTCGATATACCAGCTCACCTGCCCCCACTCATGGCGGGATGTATAGGTGTACCTGAGATCGAGCCGGTGGTTGACGGGATAATGACGCGAGTTGATCCCGGCGCCGTAATAGGTCGGAACATACCTGCCGGAACCGTCGGGACTCTCATCGCTGCCGGTTATCGGCGTGTAAGGGAACGAGCTGTTGAGCTGGAACTTCGCGCTGATTGAATGTTTTTTGTACGTATACTCGAGCACGAACTTGAACACGTGCTCCTTCTCATAATCGCAACTGACGAACCTGTCGCCGCCCCACACCACTTTAACCGCGCCGTCATACTCGTCAGAAAGGCCCGACCTGAACTTCGCCCGGGTATAGGCGTAGCTCACCAGCCCCGAAAATCCCTTTGACCGGCTGCTGTGCTCGACCCTGAGCGAGAGCTCGGCGCCGCATGCCATGAGCTTTCCCGTGTTGTCGAAATAGTTGTCGAGATACGCGCTCGACACGCCCATGTCCCAGAAATAGTTGAAAAACCCCTCGGCCCTGATCGTGAAGATGAAGACCTTCTGCTCAAGCCCCAGCGCGCTATGGACCGAACGCGCAGGCTCCAGACCGCTGCCGATCTCCGACACATACTGCAGGTAGTCGAAATAATACGGATTCACCTGGTAAAAGGATGAGTACATGCCGCCGGCGATGGATATGGCGGTGTCTGTCTTGAACTCGTAGCTTACAAAAAGCCGCGGATCGGCAACGATGATATTGCTCCTCTCCAGGTAGTCGACGCGCAGCCCGGGAACCACGGTGAGGCCGCCGTACGTGAACCGGTTTTCCAAGAATCCCCCGATCAGGACATTCAGGACCGGACTGATCGCGACTTTGACACAGGCATCTTCATCGGCGAAATCAGGCATACTCCTGGATATGAAAAAGTTCTTCAGAACGAGATTTTCACCATGAGAGACAAAATCATACAGCGCGACCTCCGCTCCGACCAGGATCTCGGCCGTATCGCCGAGCCATTTGAACCTGAGCGTGTCCCTGAGACCATAGATGGACGGCCGTGCATTTTCAGTATAATCGCTCCAGTCAGGCAGTGATGGATCGCCATAATCCAGGAAGCGCCTTATTATACACAGCGAAGCGTACGCGAGCAGGTCATTCGAAAGCCTTTTGCCCTGCCTGTATGCATAGGTGAGCCCCTGGGTAAAACACTTCATATTCATTCCCAGCCGGTTATCGCCGGCAAGGGGGTCCGCGGCCGCATCGTCGCTTTCACCGTACGAAAGCCTCAGGTAATCCCCGCTGCCCAGGGCCAGCAGCGTGAGCGAATGCCTCGTGTTGAACGAGTATTTCGCCTTGACCTGGTAGTCCCAGTATTCGGGCGTGATGCCGAGCGACTGGCCTGCCAGCGCATCGTACAGCAGGGGAACGACCCAGGCCAGATACCCGTACCTGCCGCCCACGATGACGTATCCCCTGTTCTCCTTTATGTAGTTCTCGTCTTTGAGGCTCTTTGCGGTAATGGGTATTTTAAGCATCGCGGTTGCGGAAATGAGGCCGATATCGGCCCAGCCGCCGAACCCGGAAACGTCGTCAATGGTGTTCATGTTGATCATTGCGGCGGAGGCCCCGCCGTAACGGGCCGGGAACGCTGACGAGAACATGTCGACCTCTTTCACGAACACGTTTGGTATGACCGCATGAAAGCCGCTGAAATGCTGGGGCACGATCAGGGGGATGCCGTCGATATAGTAGCCGTTGAGGTAATCGGGCGCGCCTCGCATGGCCAGATAGCCGATAAAATCGCCGGTGCGCGCCACACCGGGAAGCGAGGCGAGCGCGCCGATCGGGTCGCCAAGGGTCCCGGGCACGCTTTTCAGTTCATCCGCGGTCATGGTGTTGCGAGAGACGGCCTGGATATCGCGCCTGCCCACGACGGTCACGCCCGCATCTGCGGCGGGCCTGAGCCAGAAATCCCTGGATGAATCGCGGCCGACCGTAAGCTTCATCCTGAGCGGGGTGAATCCGGCTGCGCTTACCATGAGGGTGTAGGCGCCCTTTTCATGCACCACAAGGCTGTAGCGCCCCGAAACGTCGGAGGTGGTGTGCGCCCCGGCCTCGACCAGAACGACAGCGGCCTGGGCCACGGGATTTTTATCAGCGGTGCTGAGGATCTGTCCGGTGAGGACGGCAGGGTCTTGCGCAAACAGAGCGACGGAAGGGAAGACTGCAAGCACTGTGGTAAAAAGGCGAACGAGTTTTATCCAGCGCATCATGGTTGCCGGCATGGGCCTTGACTCCGTATCACGACACGCGGTCCTTGCCGGGACCGGCATGAATTATTGGTGCAAACCGGAGAAAAGATTGCCGGGGAATAGACCTCACCCGGCCTCCGGCTCGCCCTATCCTCAAGGAGAGGGCTCTGCAAAAATACAATTCGACAACAATCACTGCAGGGACAGTGTCCCGGCCGGTTCTGCAGGCGCAACGCCTTCTTCGATACCGGAACTCTTTCGGTACTCCGACGGCGTGAGCCCGGTGCTCTTCTTGAACACCGAATTGAACGTTGCCTTGGTGTTGAACCCCGCGTCGAACGCGATGTGCAGCACGTTCATCTCTCGTTTTTCCGGATCTTTCAGGTACTCCTTAGCGGTCTCGACCCGGTAGAAGTTGACAAACTCGTAGAAATTCTGGCCCGTGTGCTCGTTGATTGCCTGCGAGAGCAGGTTGCGCGAAACACCGGCCATGTCGGCCAGCATGGGAAGCGTGAGGCCGGGATCGAGATAGGGCCTGTCTTCATCCATCACTTTTATCACCCGGTCCATGATCTCGCGCGCCTTTTCCGGCGATAGTGACATCTTCTGGTCAGGCCCTTCCGGCTCCTCGATGAGGTCGTCTGGTATGCCCGCGAAGATTTCGGGCTGCAACAGGCCGCGGTAGCCTATGGCGAAGAACATAATACCGATGACCGCAACTAGTATTATCACAAAAATGTTCAAAAATGAGTCACAAAAAGGACTGTAACGATCGATATCAACGACCAGCATGACCATGTTTAAAATAAGGCCTATTATCATGAAAGCGCATATCGCGGCCATAAAACGGAGGATATACGACAGCCATGACAGGTTGATTGTATCGCTTACGGAAAAGATGTTCTGAATGCGTCTGCGGTGCCTGGCCAGAAAGCGCACTGAAACAATGACATAGATGGATATTTGAATGTAAAAAGCAATGGCAACAATTATCTCTATACTATGCAACACGTAAAATGTTGACCAGAAATTATAGAACAACCTTATCTGGTCCTGATTCATCATGATATATCGCAGAAACTCATAGGTACCATATAAACAGGCCGGCAACAGGTGAAGGCCATGTTTTGGCGAAAGCCTGAACCCCGGCCTGATAAGGGCGAGCACATAAAAATACAGAAGGGGACCGGCAGTGAAACGAACTGAAAAGTCAAAAACATTAAATATAACCAGGGGGGAAGAAAATAAATACTTATAAAAATAAGTATAAAAAAAACCCCAGCCGATACAGTAGGACCCGGCAATGATAAAAAGGCCCAGTATCCTGTTGGCCCTCCGGTTCCCCGTCTTTTTTCGCAAGAGCATGAAGGCAAGAAAAACCCCCTGGATAAAACCAAGGGCCGATATCAGGGGATATATATCGGGCATATCGGCCGGAGGGGGATTTTCTTTATATTTCGCATTGAATTCTTCGGGTGTCATGAGCGATATCAAGAATATATCGCTTTCTTTCACCGTGAACTCGCCTGATCCGTCTGGCTGCGAGGCAAACACATAGCCCGATTCGTCGGACCCCCTGAAGTACGCGGTAAAATCCTTGAAGTCTCTCCTGTACACATAGATCTTCATTCCTCTCTTCAGGTGTATTACGATGTTTTGCCGCTGAATCTCCATGACCCGATTATCGCCCAGTCTCACGGCGATTGTTTCTTTTGTTTCGGATACGACAGTGACATTGTGGTAGGCTTTACTGATTTTCATGCAGAGGGTATCGGCCATGGCCGGGCGTGTTGCAATCATGACGGCTACAAGGGCGAGGATGAAAAGAATGATGCGGCCGGTTTTTACAGATCGTTGGTTCGGGATTGTCAAGTTCATGACCGGGCTATTGGTTGCCATAAATATATCGTTTTCAGTCGGTCCGGGTGCGCGGCCGGTGCGCTCCACGCGAATATGGAGAGTTATAAGTCTTACCGGCTGCCGCATCGCAGCAGGCACAAGTTTCTGAAAATGATATATGTTTTGTCAATAACTATACCGGTGAGGGAGCCAATGCCGGGAAACCGGATTCAGGCTCCGGGGTTCCGCGGTATTTGAATACTGGTTTCTCTCTTAAACCCCCTCCGGGGGTGGCGAGCGGAGCGAGCCGGGGGCGTGCACGCTGCAACCGGGGCGGTCCTTCGGATTAATCAAGAATGTGCCACAGAGGCCCAGAGAACACAGAGAAGAAAAACAATGGGGGATATGAGGGAACAAGTAAAAGATAAAGGTCAATTTCGGTTGCCGAGTGTTTCACGAAGTGAAACGTATCGAGGCACCGAATCTTTCTATGAACGGCAAAAGAGCATCCCCCTTTTCAGGGGGATACAAGATAGTTTACTTTTAATTCATGCATGATCAGTGATTACCGGTCAGGTAGGGATACCCGCTGTTGACCACGCCGGCTGTATCGATGCTCCAGGTATCTGCGGTGCCGTTGGCTGTTTCGCCGGTGAAGTCCCAGCCGGCATAGGTCGCGACAGATGTATCGGTCAGCTTCATCTGCGCGGTCGTGCGCGGCTCACCCTTGCCGGTATCGCTCTGGCCGGTGGTCTGACTGTCGTAATAACCGGAATCTACAGTACCTGCATCAACGGTATTTTCTCCAATCAGACCGCCGACATAATTCGTGCCCGATACAGCCCCAATGGCATAACAGAAACTCACCGTGCCCATATTCCTCCCGACAAGTCCGCCAATCTGGTCTGAACCCGAGACCGATCCTGTTGCATAACAGTCACTCACGGTGCTTTCATATACGAATCCGGCCAGCCCGCCGATTTCATCCGTTCCCGATACGGTTCCCGTAGCGTAACAGCCGCTCACGGTTCCGGAATCGATCATTCCCGCCAGGCCGCCCACTTTATTTTCACCCGAGACCACTCCGGTGGCGTGACAATCGCTTACGGTGCCGCCATTGGCCCCCACCAGGCCCCCGACTAAATTCGTCCCCGAGACGTTCACACTTGTTTGACAATCGCTCACCTCACCCTGATTGGTCCCCACCAGGCCGCCCATCAGGCCGACAACCTCTTCAGATATGCCTGACACGCTGCCGCTGACACTGCAATACCTCACCGCGCCGGCGTTATGATAGGCCAGGCCGCCGCAACCCTCGCCCCTGATATTCACTTCGACAAGAGCAAGGTCTGAAACCACCCCCTGCCCATCCAGATATCCGAAAAGGCCGACTCCATAGACTGATTCACTATTGACAGTGAGATTACTGATCGCATGCCCGTTGCCATTGAATACTCCGGAAAAGGGGGTCCCCTCTTTGCTAAATCTTCCAATCGGCTCCCACCCCTGGCCGTCATTGTATGGTGATAGACCAAGGTCAATGTCGGCCATGAGAATATAGTGGGCAGCAAGGTTGTTGCGCACATTGTCAAGGTCCGCTGCGGTGTATATTTCGGCCTCGCCCGTGGTATCAATCGTTGCACCAAATGTTGCAGTGTCTTCGAACACGCTCGTCACGGTAAAGGTGCGGGCAGTGCCGTCCGCGGGCACGGCTACATCGCAGGTCTGCACGCCGGGATCGACATTCACCGGTTCGGCAGGGACACCGGGAGTCCAGGTGATCTCGATGTGATCGAACGTGGGGTTCGACGGATCGGTCCAGGCAAGCGTCACATGATCTGCGGCAGTCGCCGCAGTAAGGCCGCTTACCGCTGCAGGTTCGGCATCGGGCATGCTGCTCGAACTCCCGTCATCGCACGCGCCGAAACAAAGGGCCGCCGCAAGCATCATCATCCCTATCACTCTCATCATCCCCATCACTCTTTTGAACATTTTTTTCATGGTCATTACTCCTTGGCTCTCTGAAACCTGCCGTTCATCGGCAGTTTAAAAATCCCCCCTTTATCGGGGGGATATAAGATAGTTTACTTATGATCAATGCATGATCAGTGATTATCGGTCAGGTAGGGATACCCGCTGTTGATCGCACCGGTTGTATCGATGCTCCAGACGTTGGCAAAGTCCCAGCCGGCATAGGTGCTCTGCGTTTTCATCTGCTCGGTCGTGCGTGGCTCGCCATAGCCTCCGTTCTGGTGCGTGGTCTCGCTGTCATAATAACAGTTGTTCACATTGCTACAGCCAGGGGCGATTCCGTCAGAAAACACCTCACCACCGGCACCAATAACTGTACCGGTAATTAAGCCTGCAGCATAGGAATAATTGATATTACTCGTTCCACCACAAAAGCCAGCAATGCCTCCGGCCCATACACGTCTTACAACGGTATCATCCGGTTCAATGGTTACAGTTCCGGAGACAGAACCGACGGAATAACAATTGAGGATATATCCATAATTATCTCCAACAATACCCCCGATATAAACACCAGAATATTTTATATTATCACAGGTAACAGACCCTGAAGTGTAAGAGCCTACTATTGTGCCATCACCACCATTACATCCGGAAAGCCCCCCTGCCTTTTCTTTTCCCGAAACAGCACAGGAAGAATTGCAGTTAATAATATAGCCTGAATTATTTCCAACTAGCCCGCCAATGGGGTATCCGGTTCCTTTTACTGTACCTGAAGAAGAACAATTTTCAAGTGTTCCCTTGTTCTTTCCAGCAAGTCCACCGATAAATGAACCAGCAGCGACATTAACCGTTTCAAGGCGCAGATTACTAACCCATCCCGCGGAGCCGATAGATCCGAAAAGCCCCTGATTCAATTCATCACTATTAATAGTGAGATTATATATGCGATGGCCATTACCGTTAAGACAGCTTGAATAGGGCGCAGTCTCTGTGCCTATGGGTATCCAGCCCTGGCCAGTGTTGTATGGTGCCACACCCAGATTGATGTCGGCCATAAGAATATAGTGAACAGCAGGGTTGTTACGCACATTGTCAAGATCGGCTGCTGTGTATATTTCGGCCTCACCCGTGGTCACAATCGATGCATCAAATGTTGCATCGTCATCGAACACGCATGTCACCGTGAAGGTGCGGGCCGTGCTGTCGGCGGGCAGGGTTATTTCGCAGGTCTCCACGCCCGCACCGACGCTCACTGGGCCGGTCCCGCCCGGCGTCCAGGTGATCTCGATATGATCAAGCGTGAAGCTCACCGGATCGGTCCATGAGAGCGTCACATGGTCAACGGCAGTCACCGCCGCCAGGCCGCTCACCGCTGCAGGATCGAAGTCGGGCGTGCCGCTGGCAACTTCACCGAAATCGCTGTTTCCGACAGGGTTGCACGCCACAATCCATACGTAATACGGCGTTCCGTTAACGAGACCCTCGACTGTGAAGCTCGTGGCCGTGACATGATCGCCGTCCGGTGCTAAATATGCCGTGGCAGAAACATTTTCATCGTTGATCCATACTTCATACCAAGTCGCGCCGTCAACCGCTGTCCACGTCAATGAAAGCTGTGAATCCCCTGCAGTCACGACCGCAGCGCCCGGCGCATCAGGCGCTTCCATAGCCGCCTCTGGCGTGCCGCTCGCGACATCACCGAAACCGCTCGTGCCTGCCGAATTCTTCGCCCTGAGCCATATATAATAAGGAATACCGCTAGTAAGCCCGGTGATCACGCATGAAAGATCAGTCTCGTCAGGGTCTCCGATAAACTCAGTCGCGGTCGCGTTGTCATCGGTTTCGCTGTACCATACCTCATAAGCTGTCGCGCCGTTGATCGCTGTCCACGTCAATGAAAGTTGCGAATCCCCTGCAGTCACGACCGCAGCGCCCGGCGCATCAGGCGCTTCCATAGCCGCCTCTGGCGTGCCGCTCGCGACATCACCGAAATCGCTCGTGCCAACCGTGTTCTTGGCTTTGAGCCATATAAAATATTCGGTGCCGTTATCGAGCCCGGTAATCACGCATGATAAATCGGTGTCGTCAGTGTCTCCGGTATACTCTGTTGCGGTCGCGTTATCGTTGGTTTCGCCATACCATACCTCGTAGGCCGTAGCGTCCTCGACAGCGTCCCATGCAAGGGCCAACTGTGAATCGGCGGGAGTCACGATTGCCGCTCCCGGAGTGTCGGGCGCTGTTAGTAGCGTGTCGCCCGTATTTTTTCCCGAGCTCCCGTCGTCGCACGCGCCGAAACAAAGGGCCGCCGCGACCATCATCATCCATAGTGTTGCTTTGAATATTCTTTTCATGATAGTCCTTCTTGATAATATAAATTTAATATTTTCCAAGCGGTAAAAAGCATCCCCCCTTTTTGGGGGGATGAAAGATAGTTTTCTTTTAATTCATGCATGATCAGTGATTATCGGTCAGGTAGGGATACCCGCTGTTGACCGAGCCGCTGATGGTCCAGATATCTTCGGTGCCGTTGGTTGTTTCACCGGTGAAGTCCCAGCCCACATAAATCGTCGATGAATCCAGCAGTTTCATCTCCCTTGTCGTGCGCGGCTCACCCTTGCCCGTATCGCTCTGGCCGGTGGTTTCGGTGTCGTAATAGCAGTTAGCATAGATTCCCTTTGCGCTTACTCCCGCAAATCCTCCGGTATTGCTCGATCCGGTAACCAGGCCTGTTGCATAGCAATGTGTCATGACAGGATCATTACCGCCCATGCCGGTGAATTGAAAACTGTATCCGACGAGACCGCCGACATAAAATGACCCGGTGACCGCGCCTTTTGCATGACAATCGGTCAGATTCCCGTTATTGTCTCCGACGAGCCCTCCGCAGCTGCCCGTGCCGCTGACGGAACCGGTCGCAAACGAGCGGTTGACGTCCGAATAAAAATTGTATCCGACAAGACCTCCGGTCGTGGCCCCGTTTCCCGTAACAGCCCCGGTCGCGTAACAATCATCTATCTCGCCGACGGAGTTTATTCCTACAAGGCCGCCGGTATTGATATCTCCCGATACCGCACCGGTTGCGTGGCAATAGGTCATGGTCCCCTCGTTGTATCCCGCGAGCCCTCCGGCATTATGGTCTGTCCCGTCGACGGTCGCAGTGGAAAAACAATCCGACAGTGTCCCGCTGTTCGAGCCGGCAAGCCCGCCGGTGTAACGCGCGCCGGCGACAGTGCCGGCAGTGGAGCAGTTCGTGATTGTGCCGTGATTGTTCGCCCCGGCCAGCCCTCCGGTGTATTGTCCGCCGCTCACATCGACCGACTCAAGAGCCAGGTCGTACACATCACCGCCGCTCATGCACCCGAACAGGCCCGTGTAGTCGACGCCGGGAGCATCGATAAAAAGATTCATGATAACGTGATCGTTTCCGTTAAAAATTCCGCTGAATGGATTTGACTGCACGCCGATCGGCTCCCAGCCCGTACCGTCGGTATATGGCGCAACGCCAAGGTCGAGATCGTCCATGAGAATGTAGTTGCCCGTAAGCCCCCATCCATCATAACCGTCAACACCACCCCTCACAGCGTTGAGGTCGGCGGCCGAATAAATGAAGAAATAATTACGGGATGAATAGCCTGCAGTGAATATCGTGAACTCAGCCGGTCCAGAGTTGTTTCCTGACGCGTCCACCGCGACAACGCTCACGGTGTATTTCGTCGAAGCTGAAAGCCCGGTCAGGGAATAGGTCTGTAAGCCGCTGTCGACATCAGTGTCGCCAACCGGCGCGCTCCCGGCCGACCAGCTTATCTCGACATGATCAAAATCGGCCTCTGACGGATCGGTCCACGACAGCGTTATCGAACCGGTCGCCGCCTGCGCACCGGTCATAATTACTGCGCCAGGCCCCCCGGGCACGTCAGCCGGAGCTTCGGGTGTGCCGCTCGCGACATCGCTGAAATCGCTCGTGCCATCCGCATTCTTCGCCCTGAGCCAGATGAAATACTCGGTGCCGTTATCGAGCTCCCTGATGACGTCGTTCGTGTCAGTGATGTCTCCGCCGTGCTGGATCGCCATTCCTGAATTGTTCGTTTCGCCGTACCACACCTCATAAGCGGTCGCGCCCTCGACAGCGTTCCATTCGAGTTTGAGCTTCAAATTCGCGGGCGTCACCCGCGCCGCCCCAGGCGCGGTTACTTGCGCGTCGCCGGCCCCGCTTCCCGAGCCGCCCCCGTCGTCGCACGCGCCGAACGCGAGCGCTGCCAGAAACATCATCATCCATAGAATCGACTTGAATATTTTTTTCATAATAATTCCTCTTGTTATTATGCACTCCGCCTTGATTCAGCGGTTTAAAAGCATCCCCCCTTTCGGGGGGATAAAAGATAGTTTACTAACAATCCATGCATGATCAGTGATTATCGGTCAGGTACGGATACCCGCTGTTGACCGCACCGGTTGTATCGATACTCCAGATATCTGCGGTGCCATTGGCTGTTTCACCGGTAAAGTCCCAACCGGTAAAAGTACTCTGCGTTTTCATCTGCGCGGTTGTGCGCGGCTCGCCCTTACCGGTATCGCCCTGGCCCGTGGTCTGGCTGTCGTAATAGCTGTTTTCTTCTGTCCCATAGTAGTCGTAACCGTTGTTGGTATACCGATTGTTCCCGATCAGCCCTCCTGGATTAATTCCCGACACATGGCCCGTGGCATAACAGTTACTCACAGTGCCGATGGATCCTCCAGCAAGGCCACCAGCATAACCAGTTGTGGTGCTGGTTGCCGTAACATTTCCCCTCGCATAGCTGTTGCTGACAGTGCCGCCATTAATGCGTATATATCCAATCAGCCCGCCAACATTCGACGACCCCTCAACAGTGCATGTGGAATAGCAGTTGCTTACATTGCCACCATCATTCTCTGCTATCAGTCCTCCGACAACATATTGAACTGTGGTCACGGACCCGGTTGCCGAACAGCTCTCAACTGTGCCTCTGTTAGTTCCGATCAGTGCCCCTGAACTCCATTCAGCTGTAATCGTACAATCAGTGACATGACAGTTGACCACCATACCATTATTAATTCCGGCAACAACCCCTAATTCGCCAATATAGTAACCTTCAACTGGATGAATGGATGGATTGGTGAACTCAAGGTTTTCAACCCTTCCCCCGCTGCCAATAGAGTCAAAGAATCCGCTTGAATTAAAAAGGGTAATAATGGTGAGGTTGCTGATGGTATGTCCATTGCCATTGAGGCTACCTGTAAACTGGGCGATAGCACTGCCTGTCCGTTCCCAGGCATATCCTGAAAGATCAATATCTGCCATGAGAATATAGTGGGCCGCAAGACCATTGCGGATATTGGCAAGCTCCGCAGCTGACGTTATCTCGATCACTCCCGTGGTGCACACTGCCGCATCACGAATAGTTCCGTTCGCATAAACGGTGCGCACGATAAAGGTGCGGGCGATACCGTCGGCATTGACTGCTGCGGTATATAATCCGGTCCCGGCAGAAACCGTATGCACCGCCGATCCGTTCCAGGTCACCTCGATGTGGTCGAATCCGCCGGCCTCGGGATCGGCCCAGGTAAGAACGACACTGGTCGCCGTTGTCCTGGCACTAAGCCCGTTGACCGCACGCGGGTCAGTCACAAGATAGGGGTACCCGTTGTTGACATTCGCGTTTATGCGCCAGATATCCGCAGTTCCATTGCTATCACCCGGAAAATCCCAGCCGTCATAGGTCGACTGCTGTTTCATGGAACCACTGCTTGTCCTGTTGCCGATACCGTTATCCGGGTCCTGGAAATAGTAGCAGCCTGTCACGGTGCCGTCATTGTCACCTGCCAGACCGCCCACAGACGCAGCGCCCCCGGCATGTACGAAACCTGTGGCATAGCATCTGCTCACCGTATTGCTCTGTATGTATCCAATCAGACCCCCAAGGCTGCGGTTGAGATATGCACTTATCAGAGTCACATTCCCGGTGGCATAGCAGTCGTTCACCGCGCCGTCATAATTATATCCCAGAAAAGCGCCGACATCGTACGATCCCGTGACATTTCCTGTCGCGTAACACCTGTTGAAATTCTGGGCCTTGCTGTCATTCCCGATATGTCCGGCAAAACCGCCCACGTACTGCGTTCCACTGACTGGTCCTGCCGCATAGGAGTCACTCACATCTCCATTGTTCTTACTGACAAGCCCGCCCACGTAATTGTTTCCCGACACGGTGCATGCCGTATGGCATATGTCTATCGTACCGTCGCAGATACCGACCAGGCCGCCGATGTAATCACCTGTTCCGCTTACCATACCTGCTGCTGAACAGTTTGCAATAGTTCCGTTGTTGCGTCCTGCAAGAGCGCCGATGAGTGAAGCGCCGCTCACGCTGACGTTTTCAAGGCGCAGGCTCGTAACGCCTCCCCCGGCGCCGATGCTTCCGAAGAGCCCCCGGTAATCGGCGGCGCCGCTGACCGTGAGATTGCTGATGATATGCCCGTTGCCGTTCAGGTTGCCGGTGAACCGGCTGGCATCGGTCCCGATCGGGCTCCAAGCCGTGCCGTTCAGATCGATATCGGCCATGAGAATGTAGTGGGCCGCAAGGGCGTTGCGGATATCGTCCAGTTCCGCAGCAGTCGATATCTCAACCACGCCCGCAGATTCAATTGTCGCAGCCGTCCCGGTCTCGTCTTCGAAAACGCAGGTTACGGTAAAGGTGCGGGCCGCGCCGTCTGCCGTCATGGTTATATCGCAGGTCTGCGTTCCGGGATCGACACTCACCGCCTCTGCAGGGCCGCCGGGAGTCCAGGTGATCTCGATGTGGTCAAGCGTGAAGTTCACGGGGTCGGTCCAGTCGAGCGTCACATGATCTGCGGCAGTCACTGCTGCCAGGCCGCTCACCGCTCCAGGATCGAAATCGGGCGTACCGCTGGCGACCTCGCCGAAATCGCTGTTTCCGGCAGGGTTGCACGCCACAATCCACACATAATACTTCGTTCCGTTGGCAAGCCCGTCAACGACGAAGCTCGCTCCCGTAACATGATCCCCGCCAGTCGGCACAAGCGCCATCGCGGAGGCATCCTCATCGTTGATCCATACTTCATACCATGTCGCCCCATCGACCGCAGACCAGGTCAGTGAAAGCTGGCCGTCTCCCCGGGTCACGACCGCAGCGCCCGGTGCATCCGGCGCGACTATGGCCTCTTCGGGCGTGCCGCTCGCGACTTCACCGAAGCCGCTCGTGCCTGCCGAATTCTTCGCCCTGAGCCATATATAATATTCGGTGCCGTTTTCGAGGCCGGTGATCACACAGGAAAGATCGGTGGAGTCGGCATCTCCGGTAAATTCTGTCGCACTTGTACTATTATCTGTTTCGCTGTACCATACCTCGTAGGCCGTTGCGCCGTCGACTGCAGTCCATGCAAGGGAGAGCTGCGAATCGCTGCCGGTCACGATCGGTGCGCCAGGTGCATCCGGTGCGACAAGAGCCTCTTCAGGCGTGCCGCTCGAGACTTCACCAAAGTCACTCGTGCCTGCCGTGTTCTTTGCCTTGAGCCATACATAATACGGCGTGCCGTTCGAAAGCCCGGTGATCACACAGGAAAGATCGGTCGGGTCGGTGTCTGCGGTAACTTCCGCAGCGGTTGAGCTGTCATTGGTTTCACTGTACCATACCTCGTAGGCAACGGCGTCCTCGACAGCGTCCCATGCAAGGGTCAACTGTGAATCGGCGGGAGTCACGATTGCCGCTCCCGGAGCGTCGGGCGCTGTTATGGGCGTGTCGCCCGGATTTTTTCCCGAACCGTCGTCGCACGCGCCAAAGGCCAGCGCGGCCAGGAACATCATCATCCATATTGTCACCTTGAAAATCTTTTTCATCGCCACTCTCCTCTGTAATTCATTGCTGCTGATAATCAGGCTTTCAGGCCGGCCGGTGCTGCCGTTATCCTGGCAGGGTCAGGCCTTTCCGGGACACGCCCGGGCCATGGCAGTAAAAGCTGGCGTTAAACTATCATTATCAGGGGGAGTCTGTCGTCCAGATGGACCCATTTGGACGTTTTTTTAGAGGCATCGGGGATTTTTTATCAGTGAAGTATTAATTTTTTTATGCAACCCTTTTCCAGGGCGTTCCCCAGGCGACCATGGTTATCATTGGAATTAATCAAGAATCTGCTACAGAGCCCCAGAGAAGACAGAGAAGATAAACAATCAAAGAGGTGTAAGTTCAGGAGATAGGGAGATCAAGAGTAGATGCAGGGATGGCCCACGCGGTAATCATCGCCTTTCCGTCACTCCCGCGAAAGCGGGAGTCCATTGTAATAAAGATGGATCCCCGTTTTCACGTGGATGACAGACTTCATGGATCCCCGCTGGAGCCTGTGCCCATGTTCTCTTTCACTGCAGCGTCGTCTGCGTCAGGGAGGCGGCCCCTTCGGCAGCTTCGAAGTTTTTTCTGTACGCGGAAGGCGTGAGCCCGGTGCTCTTCTTGAACACCGAATTGAACGTCGCCTTGGCGTTGAACCCGGCGTCGAACGCGATGTGCAGCACGTTCATCTCGCGCTTTGCAGGGTCTTTCAGGTACTCCTTCACAGTCTCGACGCGGTAGAAGTTGACGAAATCGTAGAAGTTCTGGCCGGTTCGCTCGTTGATCGCCTGCGAGAGCAGGTTGCGCGAAACGCCGGCCATGTCGGCCAGCATGGGAAGCGTGAGGCCGGGATCGAGATAGGGCCTCTGCTCATCCATCACCTTCGTCACCCGGTCCATGATCTCGCGCGCCTTTTCGGTTGAGAGCGAAATCTTCTGGTCGGTCTCAGCGGGCCCCTCGACCAGATCGTCTGGTATGCCCGCGAAAATCTCAGGCTGCGCGAGGCCCCGGTAGCCGATGGCGAAGAATAGCAGCGCCAGCAGCGCTGCTGTCGCATTCAGGGATATCAACAGGATATCGCCGAGCAAAATGAAATGATGGTCCAAATCAAGGAACATGATCGCCCTGCTCATTGAAAGCGGCACCAGCCACAATGCGCTTGCGCACAGCATAAAACGAAGGAGATAGGAGAGCCATGACAGGGTGACCTTTTCGGTCGATGAAAAGATGTCCTGTATGCGTCTGCGGTGGGCGGCCAGGAAACGTATTGAAAGAACCACATATATGATGGGGTGAATACCAAAAACCGTACTCAAAACCATATGGGTAATGCTCGGAAAAAAATGACAGGATTGAGACGAAATAATTCGCAACTGTTCGCCGTTCATGATCACCGCGTCAAACAATAAATAGAAAAAAGCAAAAACGGCGATCAGCAGGTGCAGGCCATGTTTTATCGAAGGCCTGAACCCCGGCCTGGCAAGGGAGAGCACATAGAAAAACAACAGGGGACCGATCAGAAATGGAGACGCATTTTCGAATGACAAAAAGAACTGATTCACCAATGGAAATCTGTACAGATACGGATAAGCGAATCCCCCGCTGATTGCGATCGATCCGGCGAGAATGAACAGGGCAAGTATCCTGTTGGCCCTCCGGTTTCCCGTCTTTTTTCGCAAGAGCATGAAGACGAGAAAGATTCCCTGGAAAACACCGGCGGCGAGCAGAAGGGACCATGCGTCGAGCTCGTATCCCGGTGGAGGATTCGTCTTTTCATGGTTCTCCGCTTCTCCCGGAAGCTGATCGGATATGAAATAGATGTCGCCTTTTTTCACCGTGAACTCGCCGGTTCCGTCGGCGCTGCCCCCAAAGGTAAAGCCCGATTCATCGGACCCCCTGAAATACGCGGTAAAGTCGGTCCTGTCCCTCTTGTACACATAGGCCTTCATTCCGGGCTTCAGGATTACCCGTATTTTGCTCCGGGGGACTTTCAAGGCCTGGCCGTCACGAAGTTTAATCGTTATCGAATCCTTTGTCTCTGACAGGATCACGGCATTATGGCAGGTTTTAAAAAAACGCATGCAGAGCGTTTCGGCAGTGGACGGGCGTGCTGCGATCATGACGGCAACAAGGGCGAGGATGAAAAGAATGATACGGCCGGTTTTCGCTTTTCGCTGGTGCGGAAGTGCCGTGTTCATGAAGGTGCTGTCGGTTGCCATGAAATTATCGCCTGCAGACGGGTCCGGGGTGCGACCGGCATCCCCCACAGGGCCGACCCGGTAATTTTTGAATACCGGATAATATGTAGAAGAAACAGGGATGTTTTGTCAATTGTTATACCGGTGCGAGAGCTCGAAGAGGAAACCGGATTCCGGCATAGAGGTTCCATGAAGTGTGAATATTCATTTCTCACATGACCCCGTCCGGGGATGGCGAGTTAAGCGAGCTGGGGGCATGCGCGCAAAACACTGGGGCCGACCGATACGTGGCCAGCCCCAGTGTTTTATTGCTTCGAGGATTTCAACTATCAATCATCAGTGTTCGACCCAGTAGGTGACCACCGGGAACGTCTGGATGACATTCGACTCGTTATATGCACCCGTATATGTAAATAAACCAAATTTGAAAATACGATCGGCACTAAAATAGTCGGGTAATATATTCCCGACTGAACCCTCAATAAAGGTGCTGCTACCCCAACTGAGAGTATAATGAAATCCATATTTTAATTCCAGACCGACTCCACCCACAACTCCAAATGCATTGTTTTCCAGTTCGAATTCTACTGAGCTTGACATGCTATAACTGTTAGACGTTGTAACTGTCTCATCCCAGGTTAGCGTCACGTTCCCTCCCCCCTGTCCAATAGCAACTGAGTTATCGTGAGGAGTAATATACCATCCATTAAAACCACTAAGCATATCGAGAAACATATATGAAGTACTATCAACATACGCCATTGCGCTGCTGAAATCATGATAACTAGAGGGCCGTCCAAGAGTATGAGGTATGATACTTGAATCAATGTCATGATATGGCCCATTGTGGCTGTTATAGTATTCTACAGTTATGGGAATGGTTATGGGCAACCGTGGTTTGTTGATAGTTATTACCCTGCCAATATCGGATTCGCCATAGGTTGACTGTACGACTTTGTAATAATAGATATCCTCTGGAATGACAGTCGCTATCACCATGTCCTCTCCAGATGGAGTGGTGTATACAATCGATGTGCTCACTTCACGGGTTTTAGTTGTGGTCCAGTCGAAACCTGCACTTATTTTTGTAGTAAACTTAAATGATCCAAGTTTAACCAGGAACGATACTTCCTCATCAATACCAAATGTCACAGAGGCACTCATTCCTAAACTATGCGATTGTGAATCAGATACCGTTTGTCCTCTGCCGTATGACGTCGAGCCCTCTGCCTGGGTAATGCCTTCCCAATACGGAGGCGACGCGATGACCGCCACCACATTGGGTTTGGTAAACAGCACCTCGTGGCCGGCGAACTCGAGCACTACCGTGTTTTTCACCGCCCTTCTGTCGGGGTTGGTGCTGGGCAGGCAAAAAGAGCTATTGGCCCCGTCCGCCGTATAGGTCACCGGAGTGATGCTCTGGGTCACATTTTTCATACCCATTCCTGATGACGAGGTAATGCGTGAAACAACGATGGCCGGTTCATTTTTATAGAGTTCAGGATTGGAACAATAGTATCCTGCAGCGAGCTGCACAATCTCGTTTTTACCGTCAGCATCGATATCGGCGATCCTGATACCGTCGACATTAGTTCCATCTCCAGCAAGCAACTCATTATCGAAATCGTTAACACTCTGCGAATACCAAGAAGTACCTATTTTGCGATAACAGTATCGATTGACTACGAGGGCATCTCCCCGGTAGACATCATCGGCCCAGTTCATCGCGTCGCCGGCCTCCATTGACATAAGCATACCGCCGTTCAATCCGCCCCCGGGCCCTGAAATTTTTGCAAACTCCGGAAGCGAATTTTCGTCGAATGTTGTCAATAAAACAACACCTTCTCCATTGATATTGTTACTAACATAATCGGCAGTCATGCCGCCAAAGGCAATATCATTGATCCTGTCACCGTTGAAATCGCCGATCGCGATCGATGCTGCGATCACTCCAAAAGGGCCTGGATCATCAGGTCTAAGGTCACCAGACTCTATCGGATTTGCCAGCGTCGGGTCTGCCTTGATATCATCATAAATAAAATACTGCGCATTGTATATGGGAGACATATCATTGCGCACATCGGTGCCGTTGGCAACCACGATCTCCGCAGAGGTGTCAAGGTCCAGGTTGCCCGCGCGCACGCGCAGGTACTGATGACCGGTGTTTCTGATCGGGTCATACTGCTTCGTGAGCAGCACATCATACGACTCGTCCGCGTCGTCGAGTATTCGCAGCGTATCGTTCCAGGTCAGCAGCAGTTCCCTTTTGCCGTCGCCGTCGATATCGCCGGCATCGAGGCTGCACCGTTCCGCGTTCACGATATCCGTCGTGATAGAATCATCGGTCACGGTATAAACATTGGTTGAGGAGAAGGCGTCACTGCCGGCAGACTTTTTATATTCCCTTATCGTCAGCATGTGGGCGTCCCTGTCGTAGATCGCGTTGACGATCTCATCAATGCCGTCACCGTCGGTGTCTGCAGCGACCGACTTGTGTATGACATCCGGATCTGCGGCCCATGTCGCAGTGCTGTCCGTCGCGATAATACTCAGCGGGTCCACACTGATATCAAAAAGCCCGTCATAGGGCATAGTCGTCAGGTTGGGAGTCGCCCCTGCCACATACACCTCGCTCGTTCTGTAAAGCGCCTTCATCTGCGCGCCCAGCGGATTGTAGTTTTCAGGCACATCGTTGCCGTTGGCGTCCTTGTCAGGGGTTGAGCCTATGCCAGCTGTATCGACACCGAGATCGTCCATAACCTGGGCGAATTCTTCAGGGGTCGCATGCACGGACTCGCCGCTATCCTTGCTTCCGTCTTCCCCGCAGCCGGTAAACACGCCTGCGGCCGCGATGGCGAAAACCGCCACAAGGGCCAGACATTTCATTTTCATCACCATAAAACAACTCCTTGAATTTATAAGATTTAAATCTTCGCGTGAAAATCGGATAATAAATATCAGTATTTCAGGGCCCTGTCGTCCAGCTGGACCCATAGGGACGTTTTTTTTCGGCATCCGGGATTTTTTATCAGTGAAGTATTCATTATTTTATGTAATCCATTCCGGGGGCAGCGAACAGCTACCGTGGCTATCATTGGAATTAATCAATAATTTGCCACAGAGGGCCAGAGGACACAGAGAAAATAAAAAATCAAAGAGGTGTACGTTCAGGAGATAGGGAGCTCAAGAGTAGATGCAGGGATGGGCGTATGCAGAAATGCGGCGGCCGTGGAGGAAAAGATAATAGATTTTCACGCAACGGCGCAAAGAACGCAAAGGAAGGAGATGCCGGAGGGGAGATAAATGAAATCAAGATGGATCCCCGTTTTCACGGGGATGACAGAAGCCCAATAGTCATATCACTTTCCCAATAACTACATCCTCCAATTCTCTGATAATCATATAAAGGTCGGTTCATAAAAAGAAGCACCTCCTAAATGATTGCAAAAAACGGAAAATCCGTATAATTTGCAACA
>Ga0116154_10001183_pt1 | contig 23263 bp, 30 predicted proteins | sample AD_UKC030_MetaG_FD_89898 | JGI IMG/M metagenome (GOLD analysis project Ga0116154, IMG submission 89898) | Active sludge microbial communities of municipal wastewater-treating anaerobic digesters from USA - AD_UKC030_MetaG | ecosystem: Engineered > Bioreactor > Anaerobic > Digestate | place: USA...
GGGCGGGCGGCAGGTCAATGTCCGGCAATAGACTGGCGACGGCGGCGAGCAGCCAGCCGATCCCATCCGGCTGGTAGCCAAACAGGGTCGCGCCGCCCAGGTACAGGACCGAGGCAAAGGCGACGTGGGTGCCGAGGGTCACGCGGGTTCACTCGAACAAATCGGCGTGCGTCCCGGCGCGAACGAAGACGATCAGATCGTCGGCGGGTGCTTCGGCCAAACGGTAGATCAGCAGGAAATCCCCGCCGATATGGCATTCCCGGCAGCCCTTCCACGCGCCTTGCAAGGGATGGTCGAGCCATTCCGGGCCGAGCGGGGCGTCGGCGGCGATCAGCAGGAGCATGGCCTCCTTCAACCGCCCTAAATCGTACCGGCCGGAGCGGCTCAGCCGTTCCCAGTCCTTACCAAATGCCTTGGTGTAATCGACCCGCCGGGGCGGGGTGGCCCGCTTAGCGTGCGCCGGTTTCTTGGTCGAGGGCATCGAACAGCGCCTCGGCGTTGGTGAAGCGCGTGCGGCGCGCGCCGAGGATCACCTCGGCCTCGGCCAGTGCGGCGCGCGTTGCCGCGTTGGGCGCTTTCAGCTCGAACGGCAAGCCTTGCTCGGCCACCACCCGCGTCAAAAACACCCGCACGGCATCCGACAAGGACAGCCCCATCGCCGCCAAGGTATCCGCCGCCTGGGTTTTGAGGGTTTCATCCACCCGAATGTGCACCATCGTAGTCGCCGCCATAAAATCGCCTCAAGGGTTTCTCAATTGAGATTGTTTATATCTCAATTGTCTTGACAAGGCAATGATCCGCGCTAATTGGCCTTGCCTGCCCCCCGGAACAGGAACGGCGAAGATATACAGTTCGGTGTCGCCGGTGCCAATCGCCAGATACCGAGCGCCGATCAGCAGGCCCCGGGCGATTTCGAGAAATTGCCCCTTGGCCTGATGCTCGTTGACGTGCAGAACGATCCGATCACGCCGCACGATCAGCCGGTCGATGACCGCCTCCAGAATCGCGGACTTGCCGATGCCAACCGGGCCAGTCAAGAGTAAGTGGCGGCCTTTACGCGCTTCACGGGCCACGGTCTCCACCAGGTCATCGCGGCCCAGCAAACCGATGATCGCTTTCATTACGGGAGCCTCCCCTGATCGGCCAGATACTTCAGTAACGGTTCCCACTGCGCCCCGGCGGTGTGGGCGACTTGCCGGCGCTGGGCATCGAGCAGCAACTCCAGCCGCTGGACCGCCGCCGCTTCGGCGTTCTGCTTCTGGGCGGTTGAACCGGTTCCCTACCGCCTTTAGCCCTCCTGATACCAGGCGTAGGTTTCACGCAGTCCGGTGGCCAAGTCGATACGCGCCCGCCAGCCGAGACCGGCGAGGCGGGAGACATCGAGGAGTTTTTGCGGGGTGCCGTCGGGTTGGGTGGGATCGTAGTCGATGGGGCCGGTATAGCCAACGATCCCGGCGATCTGAGCGGCCAGTTCGCGGATGGTGACGTCGCGGCCTGCGCCGATGTTGATCAAGTCGGTGGAGTCGGTACGCAGGCCGATGTGGAGGCAGGCGGCGGCCATGTCGTCCACGTGCAGGAATTCGCGCCGGGGTGCGCCGGTGCCCCAGAGCAGGACGCGGGGCGGGACCGGGGGATGGGGCGGGATGCCGAGGGACTGTTGGAGGTCGGCGGGAATCGGGCCGAAGCGGGCGACATCTTGGGCGATACTGCTCCAGTCCTGGACTTGGGCCAGCTTGGCGAGATGGAATTTGCGGATCAGCGCCGGCAGGACGTGGGAGGATTCCAGGTCGAAGTTGTCGTTCGGGCCGTACAGGTTGGTGGGCATGACCGGGACATAGGCGGTCCCGTATTGGCGGTTGTAGGCGTCGCACATCTCGACCCCGGCGATCTTGGCGATGGCGTAGGGCGAATTGGTGGGTTCCAGCGGGCCGGTGAGCAGGGCGTCCTCGCGGATCGGCTGGGGGGCGAGTTTGGGGTAGATGCAGGAACTGCCCAGGAAGATCAGGCGTTTCACCCCGGCCCGATACGCCTGATGGAGGATGTTGACCTGGACCAACAGGTTTTCGTAAATGAACTGGCCGCGATAGACATTATTGGCGTGAATGCCGCCAACCTTGGCGGCGGCGAGAAACACGATATCAGGGCGTTCCTCGGCGAAGAAGCGCGCGGTCGCCGCCTGATCGAGCAGATCGAGTTCGGCGTGGGTGCGCAGAATCAGGTTGGAGTAGCCTTGCGCCCGCAGGGCGCGCACCAGGGCGGAACCCACCAGGCCGCGATGGCCAGCGACGTAAATCCTGGCGTCAGGTTTGATCGTCATTGCCTCAGTCTCTCAGTATCTCGGGTTTTATTCCTTGTTTTTCCGTGCCTTCCGTGGACTGTTCGGCGTTACTCCTCCGGCTGATGCACCGCGTACCCGTGGGTCTGACACAATTGATCGCGCTGGGCCTGCTGGAGGTCGGCTTCGACCATGGTTTTCACCAGTTCCGGGAAGCGGATGCGCGGTTCCCAACCCAGCACGGTCTTGGCCTTGGTCGGGTCGCCGAGCAGGAACTCGACCTCGGTGGGGCGAAAGTAGCGGGGATCGATGCGCACCCGCACCTGCCCGGTGTGGGCATCCCGACCGATTTCATCCACGCCGGTGCCACTCCACTCGATGGCATAGCGCAGTTCCCGGAAGGCCCATTCAACGAATTCACGCACGGTGTGAGTTTCGCCGGTGGCGATGACGTAGTCGTCGGGGACGTCCTGTTGCAGCATCCGCCACATCGCGCGCACGTAATCCTGGGCGTGGCCCCAGTCGCGTTTCGAGTCGAGGTTGCCCAGATACAGGGTCTGCTGCAGGCCCAGGTGGATGTGGGCGACGGCGCGGGTGATCTTGCGGGTGACGAAGGTTTCGCCACGAATCGGCGATTCGTGGTTGAACAGGATGCCGTTGCTGGCATGCATCCCGTAGGCTTCGCGGTAGTTGACGGTGATCCAGTAGCCATAGACCTTGGCGGCGGCGTAAGGGCTGCGCGGGTAGAAGGGCGTGGTTTCCTTTTGGGGAATTTCCTGGACCTTGCCGAACATTTCGCTGGTGGAGGCCTGGTAGAAGCGGGTTTTGCGCTCTAGGCCGAGAATGCGGAGGCCTTCGAGCAGGCGCAGCGTGCCGAGGGCGTCGCTGTTGGCGGTGTATTCGGGGGTGTCGAACGAGACCTGGACGTGGCTTTGCGCGGCGAGGTTGTAGAGTTCGTCCGGCTGCACCTGCTGGAGAATGCGGATCAGGTTAGTGGCGTCGGTCAGGTCGCCGTGGTGCAGGATGAAGCGTCGGTCGGGGGCGTGCGGATCCTGGTAGAGGTGATCGATGCGCTGGGTGTTGAATTGCGAGGCGCGGCGCTTGATGCCGTGGACGGTGTAGCCTTGTTCCAGCAGGAATTCGGCCAGGTAGGCGCCGTCCTGGCCGGTGGCGCCGGTGATGAGTGCGGTTTTGGTCATGAAACGCAAGGTGATCGGGCGCAGGGAATAGGGAGAGCGCAGTATAACCGAACCGGGTTGCGGGGGCGTTGATTCCCCGCGAATGTTGACCCAGGGCAAAAATTGCGCTTGCAGGTTCAGCGCAAGGGCCAATATACTAGTTCAGTATTGAACAATTTTACTCCTTTGCTGGCTTTTCCCGCCTGTCAGAAACCGGATTTGTGCTTATGGTGGCCGTGGCAAAAGAATTTCATGCGGTGACCCGCAATCGCTGCCTTGATCAGCAGGAAGACATGCGCTTCCGGGCGCTGCGCCTGATCGGAGCCAATCCGAAGATCAACCAGCGCGCGCTGGCGCAGGCCCTGAACCTCAGCCTGGGCAGGACGAACTACTGCGTGCAGGCGCTGCTGGAAAAGGGATTGATCAAGATTCAGCGCTTCCAGGACAACCCCCGCAAGCGGGCTTATCTGTATCTGCTGACCCCCGCAGGGATGGCGCATAAGGCCGAGATCACGATGCGATTTTTGCAGCGCAAGATGGCTGAATACGACCGGCTGCGGGAGGAGATTGAGTCGCTGCGGGTTGAGTTGGGCGAGACAGCAGGGCACGAGGCATAAGGTACAAGGCGAAAGGTACAAGGCGAAAGACGAAAGGCGAAAGGCCCAGGGTACAAGGCGAAAGGCGAAAGGCACAAGGCACAAGGCGAAAGGCGAAAGGCGAAAGGCGAAAGGCGAATCATGTTAATTTATTTGGATATTTGCTGTTTCAATCGCCCATTCGATGATCAAAGCCAACTGCTCATCCGATTGCAGACTGAGGCCAAGTTGTATGTTCAAGAAGCGATTCGCCAGAGAATCTTCTCCTTGGCTTGGTCGGCGGTCATGGATCTTGAAAACGTGGTGAACCCCGATATCGAGCGGCGTGAAACCATCGCCGTGTGGAAAAAGTTGGCCATGGTCGATGTGGATACGCGCCCTGATGTGGAAGCCGTCGCTGAGGAGTTAACCCTGTTGGGTATCAAGCCGATGGATGCGCTCCATGTCGCCAGTGCCTTGGCGGGAGGCGCTACTTGGCTGTTGACGACGGATAAGGCGCTACTGAGAAAAATGCAGAACGATCCGCGCCTGCATGTTGTCGATCCAATTGATTTTATTAGAATTATCCAGGAGAGTGACGATGCGGAATGATAGGGAAGTTCGTCTGAGCGGTATCCAGGTGCTGGTTCAATCGCTAGGCGCGGTGGATGCCGAGCGATTTGTGGCCCTCATCAATCGTGAACGATTCGATTACACCGAATGGCGCAAAACACAGTGGCTAGATGAAACGGTCGCTTCCCTGGCGGCTAAGGCTCGCGCGCTTCGTGCGGCAAGTGGTTAAAGGTGAAAGGCAAAAGTGTGGAGACTGACGAGCGCATCAAGCAGGTTTTGGGAAAGCATCCGCATATTCTTCTGGCCGTGCTGTTTGGCTCTTTAGCGAGGAACGCCGCTGGCGTTGACAGCGACTTGGATCTCGCCGTCAGCGCGGATCGACCGCTGGATGCGAATGAAAAAATGCAATTGATCATGGATCTTGCGGAGGCCGTCGGGCGACCGGTGGACTTGGTGGATTTGTTGACGGTCGGCGAGCCGTTATTGGGGCAGATCCTGACCGGCGGGCGCAGACTATGGGGGGACGATGCGCGTCATGCCGCCCTGCTGAGCAGGCACCTGTTCAATCAAGCGGATTTCATGCCCTACAGGACGAGAATTCTTCGGGAGAGGCGACGGGCATGGATTGGCATTTGATTGAGCAAAAACTGGAATCCCTGCGGCGTTGTGTCCGCCGGGTTGCAGAGAAATGTCCGAACGATGCGGATACCTTGGCGAAAGATCATGACGCCCAGGATATTCTCGCGCTGAATTTGACCCGCGCTGTTCAGCTTTGCGTGGATATTGGGGCGCATCTGGTGGCGGGAACCTCACTTCCCGCGCCGGACACCATGGGGCAAACCTTTGATGTTTTGATGCAGGCGGGAATCCTCAATGTGGAACTGGCCGGACGGATGAAGAAGGCGGTAGGGTTTCGCAATTTGGCTATTCATCAGTACGATGCCATTAACTGGGCCATCGTGTACGCAATAGCCCGAGATCGATTGACGGACTTTGAGGATTTCGCCAGGGCCGTGGTGATGGCATCAAAAGTGGAAAACCAACTTCATGATTGACGCCAACCTTTTCATCACGACTGACGATGCCCTGCTGCGTAAGCGGCGTGGCTATTTAGGCCTGATCGCATGGCTACCCAGCAATGTGCTCGTTCATCATGAGTAGGATACTGGTGGTATTCGGCACCCGCCCGGAGGCGATCAAGATGGCGCCAGTGGTCAAGGCGTTACAGGCCGAACCGAAACTAGATGTAAAAGTTTGTGTGACGGCTCAGCATCGTCGAATGCTGGATCAGGTTCTGGAACTGTTTGAGATTGTCCCGGATTTCGATCTGGACTTGATGCGCCCTAACCAGGATCTCACCGATCTAACCGCTCAGGTTCTGGTGGGGATGCGCGAAGTGTTGCGAACCGTGCGCCCTGATCGAATCCTGGTGCATGGCGATACCACGACAACGCTGGCGGCTACGCTGGCCGCATATTATGCGCGGGTGCCGGTTGGGCATGTGGAAGCGGGGTTGCGGACCGGGAATATCCATGCACCTTGGCCGGAGGAAGTGAATCGTAAGCTGGTGGCGGGAATTGCCGACCTGAATTTCGCGCCAACGCCCACCGCACGGCAGAGTTTGTTGCGGGAGGGGGTGGCGGATGAGCGGATTATGGTGACCGGAAATACGGTGATTGATGCTCTACACTGGGTGGTGCGCTTGCTGACAGTTACACCGGATCGCGAACAGGAGTTAGCAGTGCGATTCCCATTTTTGGATGGGCGTCGCAAGTTGATTCTGGTGACCGGTCATCGCCGCGAGAGTTTTGGCGAGGGGTTTGAGCAGATTTGCCGGGCGATACGGCGTTTGACCGAACGCGGGGATGTTCAGGTGGTGTATCCGGTTCATCTCAATCCGAAGGTTCAAGAGCCGGTTTTTCGAGTGCTGCGGGATGTTGAAGGGGTGCATTTGATCGAGCCACAGGATTATTTACCCTTTGTCTATTTGATGCAGCGTGCCTTTTTGATTCTGAGCGATTCTGGCGGGATTCAGGAGGAAGCGCCAAGTCTGGGCAAACCGGTGCTGGTGATGCGCGAGACTACGGAACGCCCGGAAGGAGTTGAGGCAGGGACGGTCAAGCTGGTGGGGACCGATGAGCGGTTGATTGTGTCCGAAGTTAGCGCCTTGCTCGATGACTCGGTTTTATACCAGCGGATGGCGACCGCATCTAATCCCTATGGCGATGGCCATGCGGCGGAACGCATTGCGGCGTTCATCGTGAATCATTCATGATCGGCACGCTCGCCATTGCTCGGTTCAGGCTGGAGCGATCACCGTTGGCGCGACGTTTCTTGGGCGGCGCGGCGTGGAGTGTTTTGGGGGCGGCGGTCTCCAGTGGCATCACACTGCTCATGTGGATGCTCATTGCCCGCTTGTTGGGCAAGGAAATCTACGGTCAGTTTGTGGTGATCCAAAGCACTTTGGGGATGGTAGGCGTTTTTGCTGGGTTTGGCATCGGTGGAGCCGCAACCCGCTATGCGGCTGAATTGCGGCTGCGGGATACGACCCGGCTTGGGCATATTCTGACCTTGGCGGAACGCATGGTGTTGGGCTTTGGGCTGATCGCGTCCGTGGGGTTGGTGCTTGGCTCCGGATGGATGGCGTTGCACCTTCTCAACGCGCCGGGTTTGAGTGTCCCGCTCGCTATTGCAGCCATCGCGGTATTTTTTACCGCCCTGGATAGTTATCAGAAAAGCGTATTGATTGGTTTTGAAGCGATGCGGGCCTTTGCTATCGGTACGGTAACAGGGGTGATCGTCGGCTTCCCTGTCATGTTGCTGGCGGCAAGCCACTATGGACTTAAAGGTGTGGCTGTGGCGATAGTGGTCAATGCGCTCCTGCAAGCCAGCATTAGCCGTTATCAGATGACACGGGAGTTGAATAAATTCAGGGTTATGCGTAATGCGACAGGGTGTCTGAGCGAATGGCCGATCCTCTGGCATTTTGCGTTTCCTGCCCTGCTAGTGGGTGCGATGGTCGGCCCCGCTCATTGGGTTACCCAAGCATTGTTGGCAAACACTCCGAATGGGTACGCCGAATTAGCTATCCTGGGTATTGCCATGCAATGGTTCAATGTGATTATGTTTGTGCCGGGTACCGCATGCCGGGTTGTTTTGCCGATTTTAACCGACCATGTAACGAATAGTGATTATGGCAATTCGCGCAAAATTCTGATCTACGCGATGGGCGCAAATGCACTGGTTGCAGTACCTTTGGCGGTGATTATCGCAGCGCTCAGCCCCTACATCATGAGTCTGTATGGGAAGAGCTTCGAGAATGACTATATCCCTTTGGTTGTAGCAGTTGTTACCGCAACGTTGCTCGCAATCCAAACACCTGTAGGTAATTTATTGGTGGCTTCATCCCGTATGTGGCTGGGTGCGCTAATGAATGCTGGATGGGCATTGGTTTATGTAGGATCAGCTTATTTTTTGCTTGATCAAGGTGCAACAGGCATTATGGTTGCGCTGGGCATAGGTTATATAGTTCACGCTACTTGGACATTTTGGTTTGCCCTGCGGTGCGCTAAAACTGCAATTAACAACCAATCCATGGGAAAGATATGAGTTCATTTGCTGATGTAACTACAATTCTGCGATTACCACCTTTACCACAAACTGTTCTCGCAGCAAAGGTTCCTAAGTGGGATCTTTCCGATCTTATTCGTCGGACTTGCCCTGTATGCTCATGCACAGATAAAGTTGATGTTTGCCTAAGGCCGGACAATTTGATTGTGTCTAAGTGTACGCAGTGTCATATGGTTTATCTGGCTATGATTCCAAGCAAAACACAATTAATGAATTTTTACGCAACATATTCCTCTTACAAGGAATTTTTCCCCCCATCACCGTTTCGCAGGGTATTCGCTGGCATGAGATCCAGAACCCCCAACCCCCACCTAGACATATTATTATCTACAGGTGGTGTACAAGGACAGCGTATTTGCGAAATGGGTTGTTCATATGGGAACTTTATAGAACAATGTCGTCGCGCAGGTGCGTCAGTGTTAGGAGTCGAATGGGATGAACACGCTATTGAATATCTTGCAACAAGAAAAATTACAGTCGAAAGAGAACTGCCTGATCAGGCTATCTTTGATGTGGTTTGTGCATTCCAGTTAATAGAACATCTCGAAGAACCAAAAAATTTTATAAGTAAAGCTAGCTTCTTTGTTGGAAAGTGATGGGAGATTGCTGCTATCGTTTCCGAATGGTGGTGAAATTGGAACTATTGGCCCTGCTTGGTTGGGGTTCCGGGTTGATCTGGAACATCTGAATTATTTTAGTCTCTCTTCACTCGGTACACTCCTTCAGGAGTGTGGATTATATGTCGAGCATTATTGGGAATATGGTCAACCTGGTGTTTTCCGTCAACCAAAAACCTCCGCCTACTCAAAATTTTTAGCAAGATTCGTAAATAGTAACAGTAACCGTGGTGTACCAAATTATTCGGATGGAAAATTTGTTTTAAGTATTTTGGCGAGAAAGCCATAGTTAATTAATTTGATTCGATCAGACAACTTTAATTAGAGAGATAAAAAATATGAGTTCATCTTTATTCGATTTTATGGGTTTCGCTGCGAGAACCGATCTTGAAAAAGAAGACTGGAAGATTCTCTTTAGTTTATTAGAAAGCAAACAGTCTGAATTTTTGAATTATCAGGATGAGTTCAGAAGTAAAGAATATAAATGGCCTCGTGACCCACTGCATACTTGGAGCCGTTTATGGGAATATCCGTATGTTTACCATCATCTTCAGAGAATTCAGGAGCAAAGGCTTAACGAAAAGCTGAAAGTATTAGATTTTGGTAGTGGAGTGACTTTCTTCCCATTCTCTTTAGCACAGCTTGGCTATGACGTAATATGTGCTGATATTGATCCTGTTTGTGCAGTTGATATTCCAGCGGCAGCAAAAATAGTGCAGCATACCCCAGGAAGCGTCAACGTGGCGCTTATAAAGAATGGAGTTATTCCAGTTGAGTCAGCAAGCCAGGATGTCGTTTATTGTATCAGTGTACTTGAACACATACCGGATTTTGAGTCCACAATAGAGGAAATGGCTAGGGTATTAAAACCTGATGGGCAACTCATTCTTACAGTGGATATTGACCTAAGAGGGAACTTTGAGCTTGGCGTTGATGAATTTGAGCGCCTTCAGATTATGCTGGATAAATACTTCACGAAGAAATTGCCTGAAAGGCCAGTACATCCTTCCAATTTGCTGACTACAGTTAATAGCCCTTATCATATGAAAAGTGGATCTCCACTATTTCCCGTTAAGCAGCTCATTAAGAGCGCTTTGCAGGGTCGGTGGATGAATGGTGATCCGCGTGTTGGGGTTTTCTTGACTGTTTATGCGACTGTTTACCAAAAAGAGTTGTAGTCTTCCAGAGATGATAATACTTTTTAGTCTCTTCGGATCTAATTCCCCGCAGCTTGCTGCGGGGTCGTTCATTCGGGAAAAATAATGAATATTGCGATTATTTATTACAGGCTTTTTGATTTCGATGGTAATGATCAACTAATTGGTGGAATTGAAACTTATATTTTGAATTTGGCTGAACTATGTCACGAACAAGGTTGGAAAACGCTTCTTTTCCAAAGCGCTAACTGTAATTTTGAAAATATGATCGGCGATCTTAAGGTTATTGGATTGCCTATTGCTCATTTGCCTATACCCAAACAAAAAAATCAGCTTTTTAAAGCAGCATGTGATGCTATTAACTTAAAAAATGACTTGCTTATTTTCGGGGCTGATCATTGCAGTGTTCGAACAGAAAGTAATAGATGTATCTCTATTCAGCATGGGATATCTTGGGATCTACCTTCAAAATATTTTACGAAGAAAAAAATATTAGCATCAGGAATTGGTGCGGTTTTAAAAAAAATACGAATAATTAGATATGCGATACGCGATTTTAATCTATGCAAGCAACGGGTTTGTGTTGATTATAATTTTTTAAATTGGTACAGAACAATGATGGTTAATAAAATTGATGGAAAGGTTTGGGTAATCCCAAACTTTTCATCATTTACTGTACCAATTGGACGAATTAGTAGGATTCATAATGGTTCTCCAATTAAAATTTTATATGCTAGACGTTTTACAGATTACAGAGGAGTTAAACTATTTGCTGATGTTGCAAGTGAATTACTTGAAAGGTATCAACATATTGGGATTACTTTCGCAGGTGAGGGGCCAGAAGAAAATTGGTTGAAGCAAAAATTTAACAATAACAATAGAGTCATTATTACAAAATACTATCCTCACGAGTCATTAAATGTTCACCTAGAACATCATATTGCTGTTGTTCCATCAATAGCCTCTGAAGGAACATCTTTGTCCGTCGCTGAGGCGATGGGAGCTGGATGTGCTATAGTCGCAACTGCTATTGGAGGAATTACAAATATGATCATTGACGGTTATAACGGCTTGCTAGTTATGCCTGAAGCAGAATCGTTGTTAGTAGGGATTGAATCACTTATCAATAGCCAAGATCGTCGTGATCAGCTTGGAAGAAGAGCTTACGAAACAGTGGAAGCGTCGTTTAATCTAAAAGTATGGAAACAGAGATGGCTTAAAGTGATTAAAGAAGTTGAGAACACTTGAATGCATACCATTCTAAGTAAACCGGTAGACTATTAAATCCATGAATTTAAATAGAACAACTATCTTATATCTCACTGCTATACTTTTTTTGTTGGCTTATATAGTTATATTACCGGCAGGATACTTAGGGCTAGCTTTAACTGTTTCTGCATTATTTATTGTGATGTTGGCAGCTAGCAAAAGAACAAATGCGGTTTATTTGCTTCTAATGGGGCCATCGGTATTTGGTGCAATATTTAGATCCTTTGAAATTGCTCAAGTAGGATCGGTTAGCTCCGTTATCACTGCATTGGTTTTATTGGCTTTATATAAGCCAAAGTGGCCTCTCTTAAAAATAAAGTGGTATTTTCCTGTATTGTGGTTAGTTACAACGTTTTTGACTTTATTTGTTTTTTATTTTTACGGGCCTCAAACGGAATATAGCCAAAATAAATTGATTGTTTTTTCGCTTAACATTTTTATAGTTATAATTGCGTTAAAGTTGATTGTAAGCGATAAATCTATCAATTTATCACAGCTTGGCTTTTTAGGAATAATTTCATCTATTGTATATTTAAGCACAATTTTTAAGTCTTTTGGGGGGGGGTTATTCGGTAGTTTTTTTCAAACCGCTAGTTTAAGAATTGATGCTGATTATTCTGAACTGACTGTTGCAACAAATACGGTTGCAATTTTAGCTGGATTAGGAATTGCGTTATTAATAGGCGATTTAGTTGATAAAAAAATATCTTTTTTTTCTAAGATTATAAATCTCCTTATACTATTAGTTGGATTGCTTTCATTAAATATGATAGGGCAACGTTTATTTATTTTATCTCCAGTTATTTGTATTTTTTCAGTGCTAACTTGTCGCCCAATAAATAGAAAATTTTTCTTATTTATATTTTTTATATCAATAATTTTTATTATATTAGTTATTTTAATTGGTTTGCAAACAAACAATCCGTATATATTATCAATATTTACCCCACAAGCAACTACTATGGAAGCATTAAATAGATCAAAAAACTGGGATGCAGCCATCTATCTTATCCAAGATAGCCCGGTATTTGGTCATGGTTTAGGTGGTTATTATATAGAAGGATATAGCATGGCTGGCGAGGGGACATATGCCCACAATCTTATTTTAGAGCTATTGACAGAGACAGGATTAGTAGGTACTGCTATCATCATAGTACCAATGATATTGTTTTTAATTTACTATAGAAGGGAACTATTTATAGCAAGGATAGCAAGCGGCGCTACGATAATTCCGCTATGGATACTAGATTTAATTCATGCAATGGTAAGCCATGATTTAAGGCAATCTTCAGCTTTATTCGCAACAACGGCTATTATGTGGGGTTATTTAGCAGCGAATTATAAAAGGCATAAATTATCATGAATAAACAAAATTCTCCTGATATCTCTATTGCACTCTGCACATACAAGCGCAATGCACTATTACAAAAAAATCTTAAATTTTTATTACAGCAACGAACAATTAAAACCTTCGAAATCATTATAGTTGATAATGATCATAAAGCCTCTGCAAAAGATACAGTTGACTGCTTTCTTGTCGAGGCGCAAGAATATAATATTCAATTACGATATTTCGTTGAACCAGAACAGGGCATATCCTCAGCTAGAAACCGAAGTGTAGAAATGAGCCTTGGAAAATATATAGCTTTTATCGATGATGATGAGTATCCAATTAATGATTGGTTAGAAAATTTGTCTCATGCAATAGAGTTTTACAAAGTTGATGGAGTCTTTGGCCCAGTTATCCCAACTTACCCTGAGAATTTTCCAATCTGGCTCAAACAAAGTGGTGTTTATGATCGAAAAAATCACCGTACTGGCTTACGATTGAAATCAGGGCAATGCTGTACTGGTAATGCTTTAATCAAAAAGGAAATTTTAAAAGAACGTGATGGTCCTTTTAATAGAGAGTATGGAAAAACGGGGGGGGAGGATACTGAACTTTTCAATTGGCTTATAAAGCGGGGTTATCAATTTGCATGGTGCAGTTCGGCTTTGGTTTATGAACAGCTAGAGCATAATCGCGCTACGCTTAAATGGAATTTAATAAGAAGTTATCGTGGTGGATGGTGCTTTGCTAAAAATTATATTGATAATAAAAAAATTTCAGTAGCTAGCCTACTGTTATTTATTAGAGTAGTCTTAGGAGTTATGAAAAGTCTGCTTGAAGCAACTAAAAAAGTTTATAATCCAAAAATAGCTCTCTTTATCTTGTTAAATAGACTAAGTGGACAAGTTGGCAAATTGGGTTATCTCTTCAATATTAAGATCGAACAATACAAGAAAAAACCAGAATAGCAAGGTTCTTCAGCCTGCCGAAGCCAACGGGTAGGTCGTGGTCCGATGGTGGCAGCGGCGACGAGTAGGCGGGTGGGAGGCGTGTCGAGATGAAAGCGCCGGTCGAAGCGGTAAGCATTGCTTTGTAATTTTTTAGTTGGTTACTTATTCTCTGGATAATGATGATGTTTGCCTCCGCTTTCCCGGCTGGTTTTCACCTATCGGCACGGTGGGATGCTTTGGCCGATGTACTTTATTTGGCCGTATCTGCGAGTACTGTTTTGGAAATAACGCGCCGTGTAATCATCGTTCAGAGACGCTTAACGCATTACCGGGTTCCGCTCTTTGAACGGCTTCGTGACGACCTTGCTGCTGACGGCATCCAGCTTGATTTGCTGGTCGGTCAAGCGAAAACCAGTGAGCAATCCAAACACGATGCGGGATTTATTCCGTGGGCTATTCAGGTTCCCACGCATTATTTCTTTGGGGAGCGCGTTTGTTGGCAACCGATTCATCGCTACTTGAACGGAATGGACCTCGTGGTAGTGACGCAGGAAAACGCGCTGCTTGCCAATCATTGGTTACTGCTGCGTCCGCATCAATTTAAGCTGGCCTTCTGGGGACATGGCGCTAATCTGCAAAGTGCCAACCCCAACGGCATAAAAGAACGCTTCAAACGCTGGACGACGAACCGGGTGGACTGGTGGTTTGCCTACACATCAATGAGTGCCCACTTGGTGAAGGCCGTCGGGTTTCCTGACCGCCGCATCACCGTATTGAATAACGCCATAGACACCTCTGAGCTACATCGGCAGCGACTTTCGGTTACGCCAGAAGAAACACAAACCTTGCGCGAGTCGCTCGGTTTCGGCGCGGGGCCGGTCGGCGTGTTCGTGGGTTCGCTTTATGCCGATAAGCGGCTGGATTTTTTGTTGGCCGCCGCCGAAGCGATCCGTAACGAAGTACCGGATTTTCATTTACTGATCGTGGGCGAAGGGCCGGAGCGCGATAACGTGCAAGCTTGGTGCGAAGCGCATCCTTGGGCGCGTTGGGTGGGCGGACGATTCGACAGGGAAAAAGCGGTTTATGTCTCGATGGCGCAAGTGATGCTCAATCCGGGTGCGGTTGGGCTGGGCATTCTGGATGCGTTTGTATGCGGTGTCCCTCTGCTGACTACGAATTGCGGGAAACACGGCCCCGAAATTGCCTATCTCGAACCGGGCGTCAACGGAGTAATAACAGCGAATGATCAAAATGCGTATGTTGCCGCCGGTGTCAGGCTGCTGCGCGATCCTCAGGAATTGAATGCCCTGCGGGTTGGCTGCGCCGCCAGCGCCAAGGAATACACGGTAGAAAATATGGCGTGGCGGTTTGCTCATGGTATTGAATTAGCGCTGGGCTTCTTCGAGACTGCAAAATGAAAATACTTGTTTCGGCTTACGCCTGTAGTCCCTACAAAGGCTCTGAACCCGGTGTTGGTTGGGGGTTCATCGAAAGTCTTGCGCCATCGCATAAACTCTGTGTGATCACAGAACTCACGTTTAAAGAAGATATTGAGCGTTATCTTGCTCTACACCCGGAACTAAAAGCACAGTTGCGGTTTGCGTATATCCCACGCATTCGACACCCGCGCATAGAGCGACTCTGGCCGCCGTCCTACTACTGGACCTATCGTCGTTGGCATCAAGACGCTTACCGATTAGCACAACAACTCCATCAAGAAGTGAACTTCGATCTCGCGCATCAGTTGAACATGGTGGGCTTTAGAGAGCCAGGCTATTTGTGGCAACTCGGCATTCCTTTCGTTTGGGGGCCGGTCGGCGGCATGGGCCTGTTTCCGTGGCGATTTCTGCCCACTGTGGGGTGGTACGGCGCACTGTACTACCTGGGCTATAACCTGTTTAACTTGCTCCATATGCGATTTCTTGCCCGGCCCCGTCGTGCGGCTCAAACCGCCAGCGATGGCTTAATTGCAATGAATGAAGAGAACCAGCAAGGACTCCTTCAGTATTACGGAGCCTCTAGCAAAATTTGTATTCCTGTGGGTCCGCCTAGCGTTGTATCAGATACGGTTGTTCCAAGAATTCATGGAGAACCCTTGCGTATTGTTTGGACAGGTCTGCATATTCCACGAAAAGCCCTTAACTTGGGTTTGGAAGCACTGGCTCAGTTACCGGATGGCATAGTGTGGGAACTCCATATCTTGGGCGAAGGAACGCACACAGAAAGATGGAAGCGATTAGCCAAGTCTCTTGGTATTGATGGGCACTGTTACTTTCATGGCTGGTTGCCGAGGGAGCAAGCCTTAAAAGTGATGAAAAGCAGCCATCTCATGTTGTTCACTAGCCTTCGTGAAGGTACGCCAACCGTTCTTACTGAAGCATTTTCGCTTGCGCTGCCGGTTATTTGCTTAGATTGTTCGGGCATGTCCGATATGGTCGATAAAACCTGCGGCATCAAGGTTCCAGTAACCACGCCAGGTGACGTGATTGCCGGGCTGGCGCAGGCGATTGAACAATTGGCGCGGAACGAAAATCAACGGCAAGCTCTAGCGCAAGGCGCTTTAGTACGGGCGCGGGATTTTGCTTGGGAAGAGAAGGCCCAAGTGATTGATCAGATTTACCGATCCAAGGTGTCAAGCTTTGGTTTCTAATTGAAAACTTATAAGGACAGCAGCTTTTGAAAACACAACAACTTAATTTTCATATTTTATGCGAGTGCTGTAGCAGTCCTACAACAGAGGAAATAGCTACGAAACGCGGTTACGCATTAAGAAAATGCCCCAATTGTGAGTTGATATTTGTTTATCCTCAACCTTCATCAGAAGAACTGAATTTTATTTACAGTAAGTCTCAAGGCTACTTTGGTACCGCAGCGACTGATCTTACTAATACTTCAGCGGAATCAGCACTATATCTAAAAGACCTATTGAAGGCACATAATTCACATACGGGTACATTGCTCGATATTGGATGTTCCACGGGCAAGCTTATCTTTCACATGCAAAAGCTAGGATGGACAGTAGCAGGCTGTGATGTTAATGCTGAAGCGGTGGATATCGCTATAAATAACGGACTTAATGCTCAAGTGGGTACTGTTGAGGCGATCAATTATGCGCCTGAGTCGTTCGATGTTATAAATATGGGAGATGTTATTGAACATGTCTCATCACCTTCAAAAACCTTACAATCAGCTTATCACTTATTAAAGCCTAATGGTATTATTGTTATCCGTACACCCAATGCACAATCGGGTTTCTCTCTTTCTACACTCTTCTTATCAAGAATGACTGGATTTCCTTGGGCGCACTCAGAAGCACCTTATCATCTATTTGAATTTACTCCAAAGTCTATGCAAGAACTTGTGAAGAAAGTTGGATTTTTACCTGCTGAAATCATGACTTCAGGCAAAGTCCCTTTTCTATATACAGTCGGTGTACTGGATTTTTTGATGACTTAAAGAGAAATTTGAAATCTAGTGGAAATTATCAAATAAAAGTGACTGTTATTTCTTATATTCCAAAACTTATAGCAGTCACTTGTTTGCTAATTCCATTTTACCTCTATTCCAGAATAGCTGACTGGATTCAACATAATGGACATTCAATGACAGTACTCACACGTCGACCCATCTAGAAACTTTTACATGAAGCAACAAGCCTCTGATTTACCAGGGGCTTTGATTTATGAACCGCTCAGAGCGGCTAAATTGAAGTTGAAGAAAGGACTGTTGATGCTGTTGTCGTCGAAGGACATAAGGCATGAACCCGCTCTATTGAAAAGAAAATGAAAATCCTGCTTGCTCACAACTACTACGGCTCCACCGCCCCCTCCGGCGAGAACCAGGTCTTTGAGGCCGAGCGCGAGTTATTGCGGCGGCATGGTCATGTCGTGCGCGAGTTCGTGCGCCACAGCGACGAGATTCGCGGCCAAGGCGTATGGGGCGCGGTCAAGGGCGCTTTCGCCGTACCCTGGAACCCGTGGTCGGTGATCGCGATCCGCCGCGCGGTGGACGCCTTTCAGCCCGATGTCGTGCATGTCCACAACACCTTTCCGCTGATCTCACCCGCCCTCTTTCCCGCCATCGGCCATCGGGCGGCGCGGGTGCTGACCTTGCACAACTACCGGCTGTTCTGCCCGGCGGCCATTCCGATGCGCGCCGGTCACGTCTGCACCGAGTGCCTGGATCGCCGGTCGTCCTGGCCGGCGCTGCGCCATGGCTGCTACCGAGATAGCCGCCTGGCCACTCTGCCGCTGGCAATCAGCGTCGGGTTGCGCCGGATGCTAGGCACCTGGACCCGGCACGTTGACGCTTTCATCGCCCTGACCGACTTCCAGCGCGACCGGATGATCACCACCGGCTTGCCGGCTGAATGGGTACAGGTCAAGCCGAATTTCTACCCCGGAAATCCGGCCACCCTACCGTGGGCCGCCCGCCGACCCAGCGTGGTGTTCGCCGGGCGACTGACCGCCGAAAAGGGCGTGACGGCGCTGGTGCGTGCTTGGTTGTTATGGGGCGCGGCGGCCCCGGAATTGCGGATCGTCGGCGATGGTGAATTGCGCGGCGACCTGGAACGGCTGGCCGCCACCACCCCGGAAACGCCGATTCGCTTCCTTGGCCCATTGTCCAGCGACGCCGCCCAAGCGGAAATCGCCCACGCCCGCCTGCTGGTGTTGCCGTCCGAATGGTTCGAGACGTTCGGCATGGTGATTCTGGAGGCGTTCGCCTTCGGCACCTCCGCCGCCGTATCGGCCATCGGCCCGTTGCCATCGATTGTCCATCCCGGTGAGAACGGCGTGCTGTTCGCGCCGGCGAATCCTGAATCCCTGTTACGCGAAGTGCGCACGGCCTGGGAGACGCCCGGCCGGTTGGAGCGGCTGGGGCAGGGCGCGCGGCAATCGTTCGAGGCGCGGTATACCGAGGACGCTAATTACCGGATGCTCATGGCGATTTATCAGCAAGCGATCACGGTCAGCCACGAGCGGAAAAGCGCGCGATGAATCCGGCGCGATGGTTTGAACAACGAATAATTAACGCGCATTCCCCAACACCTCCGCCGCCCACTGGTTCAGACTCTTGCCGTGCGCCTCGGCCATCATCGCCGCATGGGCATGAACCTCGGGCGGCACCCGCAACATCAGCTTGCCGGAATAGGGTTTCTCGGGCGACTTTCCGACTTTCTCGCACGCCTCTAGGTAATCGTCTACCGCCTCCTCGAAGGCTAACCGCAAATCGGCCACGTTGTCGGCGTGAAACCCCACGATGTCTTGGATTCCGAGCAACCGGCCCACTAAGATATTATCGCGGTCGTCAAACTCAATACGGGCTGTATAGCCCTGATAGGTCAACGTGTTCATGGATGGACTCCGATGGCGGTAAGAAAGTCCCGCGCCTGCTCGACTTGGTATGGCTTGGCCTCTTTGGCCGGGTGGGGAAAGTATGCAATGATTAACTGATTGCAGAAGCAAGCCTTTTTGCAGGCAGTGCCGTTAAGTTTTCCTGAGCCGAACCACCCCGGCGCGTTGCGCCACCCCTCCTTAGCCAAGGAGGGGAGATCAAGAGGCTCCCGCTGCTGGTTTGTTCCCCTCCTTGACTAAGGAGGGGTGCCCGAAGGGCGGGGTGGTTTGATCTTTTCTCATCCCGCCAAGAACGACAAAGCTAAAGAACTTAACGGCCCTGCTTTTTGCAGGCGGGTTTGGCACTTGACCTATAAACCTTCTCATCAACCGGGAGAGGAAAAACGTGCGATGAATCCACCGACTGAAGATATTGCCGGTTACGCGGTGGGTACGCAGAACCCCTCGGCCTGCGTCGCTGATGTGGTGGCGTGGGTCCAGCAAGCGCCGCCTGCCGCCCCCTGCCGCTGGCTGGCCTGCCTCAATCCCCATTCCTACGCCGTGGCGCTGGATGCCCCGCCGTTCGCTCAAGCCCTGCACGCCGCGAACTGGCTGATTCCCGATGGGGCCGGCATCGTCCTCGCCTCGAAGCTATTGGGCGGCCAGATTCGCGAGCGAGTCACCGGCAGCGACATCTTCCGCGACGTGCAAATGGAGCTGAACCGTTTAGGCGGCTACCGCGTATTCTTCCTCGGTTCGACTGAGGACACGCTGGCGGCGATTCGCCAGCGCCTGGCGCGGGACTATCCCAACATTCAAATGGCCGGAACCTACTCCCCGCCGTTCAAAGCCGAGTTTTCCGCCGCCGACAACCAGGCGATGATCGCCGCCATCCACGCCGCCGCACCCGATGTCCTCTGGGTCGGCATGACCGCCCCCAAACAGGAAAAATGGCTGCATCAGCACCATACCCAACTGAACGTCAAATTCGCCGCTGCCGTGGGCGCGGTGTTCGACTTCTACAGCGGACGAGTGAAACGCTCGCATCCCGTGTTCCAGCGCCTGGGGCTGGAATGGCTGCCGCGCCTGCTCCAACAACCCCGCCGCTTGTGGCGACGGATGGGCGTGTCCGCGCCAATTTTTCTCTGGCATGTGTTGCGGCAGAAGGTCAAAGGCTAAAGGCGCAAGGCGCAAGGATACATTGGCTGAAAATATCACCCCATTCCTTCTGGGTAGGGGGGTCGTGGTTTACCGGGAGGCGACCCGATCGGCAAGGCGTGTTCTCGCATAGTCGATCTGGAACCTGATCCCGTTGAGTGGGTTGTCGGGAAAGGTGATCTGGCTGATGAGCTGGAGCAACCGATACTGAAAGGGCTTATCCGAGGAATCCGCCAATAACCCCGACCGAAGGATTTTTTGGTTGATCCCATTTGACGCCTTCGAAGGCGCCAGTTCTTTTAACAGCCACGGGGCAATGGGGGTTTCCATAGCGACCCGCAGGTTTTCGAGCAGGTAGAACAACACCTTTTTCGCACCCCATTGAGATGCGCAAGCGAGCAAGACGCCGGGATCGGGTTGCCACTGACAAAAGACTTCGTGCGCATCGAGGAGGTTGTGGGTGCAAAAATCCAGATCTCTAAACGCATGGACGGCGAGGTGCAGCAGCGTGTCCTCCGGGGAAAGCCTACGAACCCCCGCGCTCCGATAGGTGGGATGTTCTTGACTGGCCGACCAGAGTTGGTCTTCGTCGATGGCAAATAGGAAGGGATTGGTCAGGGCGCGATGAATCTCGACGGTCGGCCCTGGACGATTCCGTTGAACGAACATGCGCTCGAAGAGGCTGTCATGGGTCGCCAGGCGCGCGGCGCTCAGGATCACGGGGTCCATCTCGCGTTCGATCAACGCGCAGGCCGTGTCGAAATCGCGGCGGCGTACCAGCAGGTCGAGGTCCACGCCCAGTCGCGGTGCGCTTTCAGGGTACAGGCTGCCGGAGAAAGCAGCAGCTTTGAGAAGAATAACGGGTATGTCGTTCTCGACGAAGCGTCGGAGGTGGCTCTGCAACCACTGATGGTTGACCATTTCGCCCGCTACCCGCCTGCGGGTATGGTCCTTGAGAAACGTCTGGGTCTCCATGGACAGTTGCGCAAATAGGCCCATTTTCCAGATATTGTGGTGGATGAGCGGGAGCAGTGCATGGCGAGCGGTTCCGGCCTGGGGCAGCAAATTCAGCGTTGCGATGATTTCCTCCCGATGAGCGGTGGCAAATGCAAGCACATCCCAACCGCTTAACCGCGCGAAACGAAGGAAATAGTCATCGACTTTACTGAGGGTGGGGCGACAATAGGGAGGTGTTGGCATACCAGTTATTAACAATTGGTTAGACGTACTCGTGTCGCACGCGTTTCTTCAGACTCAGCTCGGGAAAGGTCGGTGCCTGCGCACCTCTTCGGCGCCTTGACTTCCGCTGCTTTCGGGGAGTCGGACGGAACGGAAAGGCCGGAGAATCCGGTCACTTTGGCGAGAGGAGTTGCCTGCTGCACTATTCGGAATGCCGCTAAACAGCGCACTCCAAGCAGTATGATCCATCATATTCAGCGAGTTGCAGCAATCTGTATTGGTATAAATCTGCGTGGTGGCGATGGACTCGTGGCCGAGCAGGGCCTTGATATCCACCCGTTCGGCCCCGGCGTTGAGGAGATTGGTGGCGTAAGTGTGGTGCAGCTTGTGGGGTGAAATCTTCTTCTCGATCCCCGCCTTTTGCAACATCCCCCGCCGGTCGGCGCGGGCCGCCTGGGCCGACACCGGTTGACCGTTCGCCTTGGCAAAAATCGCCTCGGTCCGGTTTCGATCCTTCAACCGAACCCAAACACCGCGCCAAAGGCCCCTGGGAGGGGCACCAGGCGCTCCTTGTTGCCCTTCCCGACCACCCGCACGGATTTTGCCGTGCCTGCCACCCGCCAGACATCGGCCACCTTCAGGTTCGTAGTTTGGACTACCGATACGCCGAATCATGATCGGGATGCAGGGAAAGCAAGCGAAGCCAGCCCCCGTCATCGCGGTAAGCCACGGCTCGAAACCCCTGGCTAATGCGGAGGCTGTACAGACGGTGACCGTCCGGTCCGCTCCGGGAATGGATCAATTCCCACTTCAAGCCTCGATCCTGGTACACCTGCGGCCAGCGTAGGCCCGCCAGCTTCCGCAACGTCGCCAGCACGCCGAGTTGCTGGGCCTTTTCGAGCGCGAAAAGCTGGCGTTGAAAAACGGAGTTATTGAGATCGAGCAGAACGGTATCGGATTCGCCGGCGCGAGCGGTCATGGCAACCGGCGTTCCAACTCGTCGAGGTTAGTTTCCGCCGCCGGATGCGTTTCGGCCCAGGCGATGGCCTCATCGAGATCGGCCTTCACGCCCGGCGCGTGCAGCCACCGCTCGTCGTCGGGAATGAACTCACCCAGCTTGACCAGCCAAACGCCGGCATCGAGTTGCTCCACCAACACCTGCCGGCCCGCATACGCCTTGCCCAAAGCGATTTGTCCGCTTCGGCCCACGGTCTTGACCATCGCCATCGGGTGACCTCACGCCGCTAATCCTGATCGTGCTGCATGATAGCACGAAAACACTCACCGGCGTAGCGGTCAAGGCCAGGGCGAAATGGTATGGCTCTCGGCGCTGGTCGCGTTGACCGTGGCGCTCTATCCGCTCAGTCACCTGGGCTTTCGGGATGCGCTCCAGGCGGTGCTCAAGAGCTTCGATATTGCAGTGGAGGGTAGTGTTCTAGACTTGGAGTTCATATAATACCTTATCGAAATTTGATTGAAAATTTCTAATTTTATAAGGAGTCTAAAAATGGTTTTAATTCCTGTTTTTTGCTCAGTGTGTGGTCATGATAAAGTCTCAAAACGTGGAAAAACAGAGAACGATAAACAACGCTACCTTTGTCAAAACACGGAGTGCCCTGTTAGTTCATTTATTTTAGATTATGATTATAATAAATATTTACCTGACGTAAAAAGGAAAATTATTGATATGGCGATCAATGGTAGTGGAATTCGTGATACTGCCAGAGTTTTAAAAATCAGCCCGACAACGGTGATTAACGAGTTAAAAAATAGAATCTCGCCTCGAATCAGTGAGTCTGACGGTACTGAATAATTACAAATTAGGTAAACCCCCGGCTCTGCCGGGGTGACAGTAGAAGTTTGACAGTTCCGGGAGTGCTCCCACAGGGCCACTGCTTGGTGTATTACCAATGTCTGTGACAAGGAAGAGCCTCTCGGCAACAGCAGGGTCTCGTAGAAGTATGTTATCAGTGGTCTAGGCGGATTCATCTGCTGATGTAGATAGATCAAGAATCTCTTGTCATGGGGAATAGTAATGA
>Ga0116154_10001185_pt1 | contig 23246 bp, 25 predicted proteins | sample AD_UKC030_MetaG_FD_89898 | JGI IMG/M metagenome (GOLD analysis project Ga0116154, IMG submission 89898) | Active sludge microbial communities of municipal wastewater-treating anaerobic digesters from USA - AD_UKC030_MetaG | ecosystem: Engineered > Bioreactor > Anaerobic > Digestate | place: USA...
CCGGGCGCTGCGCTACCGGTTAAAGAAACTGGGACTTGATTGAAGGCTAAAGGCTGGAAATCAGCCCGGTTCAGCGCGTCCGGGATTCCGCCATAACACTTCAATACCGCCCTCATCGCGGGCGATCACCCGACACAGGACAAATAGCAGGTCGGACAGTCGGTTCAAATAAACCTGAGCCGGTTCGTTGATTGTTTCCTCGTGCGCCAGTGAGATCACTCGCCGTTCGGCGCGCCGGCAAATCGCCCGTGCGACATGGCAGTCGGCGGCCCCCCGACTACCTCCTGGCAGGATGAATTCCTTGAGTGGCGGCAACTGCTCATTGAAATGATTCAGCGCTGTTTCCAGCGCCGCCACATCCTCAGCCTTGATCGCCTCGTACCCCGGAATACTTAGTTCCCCACCCAAGTCGAATAGCCGGTGCTGGATTTCGGCTAGGCACTCGCCAACCGGGCCGCGCAGATCATGCACCAGCACCCGGCCGACTGCGCAGTTCAGTTCGTCCACGGCACCGATGGCTTCGATACGCGGACAGTCTTTGGCCACCCGTTCGCCACTACCCAGGCCCGTCGTTCCTTGGTCGCCGGTGCGAGTATAAATTTTGGAAAGTCGATTGCCCATCGTCGCTGCTCCTTAATAGTCAGTCGTTCACGCGGTCAGTTTGCACGTTCCTCTCCCCGGTGATCATCAGGGTTGAGGGAATCGCTGGATGGTTTCGCTGCTCCGCCATGATTGTACTCTCCATCAACTGCCTACCAAGTATCTCTTGGCTGTATATCGTCTCAACCGCCTCCGTGATGTCTCCTTGATCCATTGGCTGACCTCATATTTTCCCTATAAAAAATTATTTTATTTTTCAAAATATTAAATATAAATTTCATGAGGTTGGCTCATATTAAAAATATAAAAATAAGATACTGATTTATATAATCTTTTTGTTTATGGATACAGGGGTTCGCAGAATTTGCTCATGATCGCTCCATCCTCATCGCAATCAAAAAATTGTTTTTATTTTCCAAAAATATAAAAAATTTTTAACTAATTGTTTAACATTATTTTTTTACTTTTTTGATATTAAAATTCATTTAAAATTTAATATATTGATTTTTAATAAAAAAATTAAAAATGAACACTGATTTAAAGTCATTTACAACAATCGTTTGAAATATCCATTTGCCAATTAGATACTTGCAAATGATTTTTTATCTGTGCTTTCATAAGGACGCAATGTTGTATTGCAATATGTTCCTGCCATGGGTCGAAATGCGGCCCAGGAACGTCAGGCGACACCGGTACTAGGCTGGCAGGCCCGCCACCGGAGTTGCTTAGGTCGGATTCGCGGCAACCGGAAAATTCTCCGGTTCGCACCAAGGAAGGTCTACCGCCGACTCAGGGACCCGGATCCATCGAGCACTATCAGTTCGTGCTGATTAACGACGGAGGTCTTTATGGAATTCACGGAATGCCTCAAGGACAGGCTTACTCTGACCCTTAAGTCAGGCTTGCTATGCGCGGTCATGCTGATACCCGCGACAGCGCTGGCTCAATCGCCGGAGATCGTCCGTGGCGACGAACTCACCCCCATCGCTACGGCCGTGGAAGCGGAAGACACCGCCACCGACTCCACTCCTGCTACGCCCGCCGAAGAACGGAAAATCAACTGTTTATCCGGACATATTCAACGCAAGTATCAGATTTCCGAAACCAAGGCCCGGCACATCGTGCAAGAAGCCATTCGCAACGCTGAGCGCCACCAGTTGGACCCGGAACTGATTTTGGCCCTCATCGCCGTCGAATCCACCTTCAAGGAACGGGCGGTCAGCCGGGTCGGCGCCCGTGGTCTGATGCAGGTCATGCCCCGGCCGCACGCTGACAAGGTCAGGGAAATCGGCGGTTCCCACCAGTTGTTCGATCCAACCAAGAACATCCACATTGGTTCCCGGATCCTGGTCAAGTACCTGAACAACCATTCTGGCAATCTGCGCCGGGCCTTGTTGAGCTATAACGGCAGTCTGGGGACACGCTCCTCCTTCCCGGATCGGGTCATGCGGATTTACCGCGACCTGCAACGAGTGACCATCGAGGGCTGATTTCGCCCTGCTCCCCCGGATCCCATCGCAGAGGACCGGGGGATTGGCAGGATGCTGTCGCCACCACCCAAGGGCGTCTTTATCGCGGTCGTTGTCGATTCACTATAATATGAGTCGAATTTCTGGCCGCGAACTGACCCCATGCCCCATCCCGCCCCTGACCCTGCCATCCTGGCGGCGCAACTAAACGCCGACCGACCCTTGCCGCCGGTAGATCGCTGGAATCCCCCCCTGCTCGGCGATATGGACCTGCGCATCGCCCGTGACGGCATTTGGCATCATGAAGGAATGCCCATTCAGCGCGAAGCGCTGGTACGGCTGTTCGCTTCCATCCTGCGCTGTGATGAAGACGGTCATTATTATTTGGTGACCCCGGTCGAAAAATGGCGAATCCGGGTCGATGATGCGCCATTCCTGGCCATCCGGCTCGACGCGACCGGCACCGGTCACGAGCAACGCCTGATTTTCACCACCAACGTCGGCGATCTCGTCACTGCCGGTCCTGATCATCCGCTCATCGTCGAATACCGCACTCCTGGTGGCGAACCTGCGCCTTACCTGCATATCCGTGGCCGACTGCGCGCGTTGTTAAGTCGGGCAGTTTTCCTGGAGCTGGCTGAATTAGGTGAAGAACGACAGACGGCTCACGGTCGAGACTATGGAGTGTGGAGTCAGGGACAATTTTTCAGCCTTGGCTGCCTGGGCGAGGAGACCTGAATCTCGTGCGTTCCTTGCTTCTTTCAATGCTGCGTGCGAGCGTGCTGCTGCCTTCCTGTGCGCTGGTGTTGCTGATTCGTCTGCTCAAGTGGCTAATCGCGCCACCCGTGTTGTTGCTGCAAATGCTGATCGGCGTTCCACTGGCCCTGTTACGGATTCGACAACCGCTGCGGCCACGTTTTATCCCACTCACCGAAGCGGAACTGCCCGATGCCGCTTGGGTTGCCCTGACCGACACTGCCGAGGCGCTAGCTGCAGATGGCTTCGTCCAACGCGGTGATTTCCGCTGCGACGAACTGATTCAGGGTGCAACACTGTGGCTGCGGCTGCTGGTCCAACCCGATCAGGGCGTCGGCGCGATCAGCGCCCATATCGAATTCAACGCGGGCAAACAGCCCCGTCGGCAATTCACTGAGTTCTCGACCACGTTCGACGACAGCCGGGTGCTGGATACCAATAACTTCAGTCTGCCCTACAGCCTGCCGGCACCGACCTATCTGGCTCGCCTGCAACTCAAAGATGTCTGGGATCCACGGGCGCTGTACACGCTGCATCGTGAACTGGTCGCTTCCCTGGCGCAGGCGGTCGATGAGTCCAAAATCGACCCCGCCGAACCTGATCCGGCCCGCCTGCTGACCGACAGCTACGCTCGCGAAATTCAAGCGCTGATTAACCAGGGTTGGCTGAGGGTTGCTGACGAAGACCAGGTTCGACTGACTCTGCGAGGCGCGTTGACTGGGGTCTGGCGGCAGGCTTGGCCATTGAACAGCCTGTACCTGCGCGCCGCCGACCGCCGCGCCCGCCAGTTGCTGGCCGAACACGCGATGGATGCTGATAAGTTCACCGGCGGCGCCCTGGCCATCGTGGTCGACCGCCAACCGTTGCCCAAGGAAGCCGGCGCGATCACCACGGTCTGGGCCGGCTATGGCTATGTCCGGCCCCTGGCCCGGCACACCGATCCAGATGTGGCGCTGGAAGCCGTCGTTGTCGAACTGACCCATGACGCCACCGGCGTAACGCGACCTTGCGAGTTTCGCTACTCTTTCCGTAGCGTCCACAGCCAGCATGAACGGCGCATTCGCCGCTTGCAAAGCTTCGATATTGTGTTCGATCCGGTGAACTGCGACCTGGCGGTGACCGCAATGGATCGAGAATTCGATCAGGCCCATGACGAGACGGAATGGCGCGAGATGACGGCCCGCTCACCGCTGCAAGCGTTGCCGCTGGAATCCGGGTTACGTGACCTCGATACCGTGCTGCCCGCCGCGTTGAAAGCGTTGAATGCCCAACCCGGCGCGGGATGCATCGAGCCGGATTCGGCTTCGCTGTATATTGATGAAGAGAGAACCCCACGCTGGCAGGTCGTAGCTTGGACGGAAGATGACACGCCGTTGCACGCCGAACTGGACGCACGGGTTTGAAGGGTTCAGCGCATATCACAGAGGAGTCAAGTCATGCTCGAAGGTTTTTCCGCATTTGTCATTGGACTCGTCGTCCTGGCGATCATTCTGATTTTCCTGGGCGTCAAGTCCGTACCGCAGGGTATGGAATACACGGTCGAACGCTTTGGCCGTTATACCGAGACCATGCGCCCCGGACTGAATCTGCTCATTCCCATCGTCGACCGCATCGGCCACAAGATTAATATGATGGAAACGGTGCTGGATGTTCCCTCGCAGGAGATCATCACCAAGGACAACGCCATGGTCCAGGTCGATGGCGTCGTCTTCTATCAAGTGCTGGACGCCGCTAAAGCTGCCTACGAGGTCAACAACCTGGAGTTTGCCGTCCTCAACATCACCATGACCAATATCCGCACGGTGATGGGTTCGATGGATTTGGACGAACTGCTCTCCAAGCGTGATGAGATCAACGCCCGGTTGCTCAATGTAGTCGATGAGGCCACCACTCCATGGGGTCTCAAAGTCATCCGCATTGAAATCAAGGACATTGCTCCACCTAAAGATCTAGTGGACTCCATGGCCCGGCAGATGAAGGCGGAGCGGGACAAGCGAGCGGCGATTCTCACCGCCGAAGGGGCGCGGCAAGCCGCGATTCTGGAAGCGGAAGGACTCAAACAAGCCGCGATTCTGGAAGCGGAAGGCCGCAAGGAATCGGCTTTCCGCGACGCCGAGGCCCGTGAACGACTGGCGCAAGCCGAAGCCCGCGCCACATTGATGCTGTCGGAAGCGATTGGCAAGGGTGATGTCAAAGCCATCAACTATTTCGTGGCGCAGAAATATGTGGAAGCCATCACAAAACTGGCGGCGGCTCCCAACCAGAAGGTTCTGCTGATGCCGTTGGATACCTCAGGACTGGTCGGTACGCTGGCTGGCGTTGCCGAACTGGCGCAGCAAGCGTTGAGCCGGGAAACCCGTTCATGAGCGCCTGGCTGCTGGAGCCGGTTTACTGGAACTGGTGGCTGCTGGGCGTGGTGTTAATGTCCATTGAAGCCATCGTTCCGTACTTCTTTTTCTTGTGGATGGGCGTGGCGGCGCTGCTGGTGGGACTGGTATTGACCGTCCTGCCCGAACTGACCTGGCCCTGGCAGGCGCTGCTGTTTGCGGTGCTGTCGTTCGGCTCTATTGTGATTTGGCAGTGGCGGTTGCGCCGATACCCGACGCAAACGGCTGATTCTTTGCTGAATCGTCGGGGTCACCAATACGTCGGTCGAGTCTTTACCCTGGATGCACCGGTGATGAACGGTCACGGGAAAATTCGCGTCGATGACAGCACCTGGAAAGTGCTGGTCGATCAGGATTGCCCCGCCGGCGCCCGGTTGCGGATCGTCGGCGTGGACGGTGTGATCCTCAAGGGTGAGGTGGAAAAGTAAGGTTTCGGGTTCCCGGTCCGATATCTGACGCCCTCAAGCATCGCGGCTGATGGCGAACGGCGAAAACGCCTGGCAAACCGGCATCACTTCCACGCGGTTGATATTGACGTGCGCTGGGCGGGTCGCCGCCCAGTAGACCACATCGGCGATGTCCGCCGCTTCCAGGGGCTGAACGCCCTCGTAGATCCGGTTCGCCTTGTGATCATCGCCTTTGAAGCGCACCAGGGAAAATTCGGTTTCCGCCATCCCAGGTTCAACATTGGTGACCCGTACTTGGGTGCCGAGCAGATCAGCGCGCAGGTTCAGGGAGAACTGCTTGACGAAGGCTTTGGTTCCGCCATAGACATTACCGCCCGGATAGGGGTAATTGCCGGCGACTGAACCGATGTTGACGATGTGACCGCAATTGCGTTCAACCATGCCCGGCAGGACCGCCCGGGTGCAATACAGCAGGCCCTTGATATTCGTGTCTATCATGTCCTGCCAGTCCTGCATATTGCAACGTTGAGTCGGTTCCAAACCCAGCGCCAAACCGGCGTTATTGACGAGCAGGTCGATGTCAGTAAATTCCACCGGCAGCGCAGCGATGGCCGCATTGACCGCCACTTCATTGCGGATATCGAGGGGGAAGGCATGAACCGGCGTGGTCGCCGCCAGTTCGGTACACAACTCATCCAGACGTTCCTGACGTCGGCCACAGAGGATAAGGCGCCAGCCTTCAGTCGCAAAACGGTGGGCGCAGGCCGCACCGAATCCGGAGGTGGCACCGGTGATCAAGGCAATTTGAGACATTGATGAACTCCTGCAGGATTCTACGGGTTTAATGAATTCAAAAAGATCATTCAGTTTGGGATACACCCTTCTCTTTAGCCAGTACCCGCCAACTCAGCACCTTGACCCTACTGCGCTCATAAGACTCCTCCCCTCCATAAATTAACCCCTCCTGTAAATTTTCCTGTGATGGCGAGGGCTGGCAGCGCGGGGCTATGGCGTCATCCGCATCCAACCCATTGATCCTGCTAAGCGATTTTCGCTTCATCTGTTTACCCCATCGTTCGGATCACAGGAAAATTTACAGGACCATAAAAAATGCTGAGTGATCACTGACAAGTCTGTTTACTGTTTACTTGCCGGTTCACTATTCTCCATCCGGCGCGGAAACTGCGCCCTGCTTGACGCCGGTAAGGTGGAATGTCTCCCAGCCTAAACATTGCTGTTCGCACAGAATGACGGCGGTACGGAAGGTATAGCCGCTGTGCAGCAGCAGGGAATGGTCGAGGATGTGGAAGATGCGCATGATGTCGGTCACGAAAAAGCCAGGGTCAGCACAAATAATTAACCGATTTCTGCAAATTGCGCCCGGTCTCCCATTTCCCGCAGAATCATGGGAATTCCTCGTCCCAGTCCATCGATATAACGCAAATTGTCCAGATATTTGAGCAGAAAAAAATTCCGCGCTGCCGAATTGCCATAGCGGATTTTCTCCAGCGTCAGAGTATTCGGCAATGCGCCGGGAGAACGAATCTCCACCCGGTTACGGTAGATAAAAATCTGAATTTTTCGATTGATTAATGAATAATCGCGGTGGCAAACTGCATTGACGAGCGCTTCACGAATGACCTTAAGCGGAATTTTTTCCTGCTCTGTGCGCTGTAAGCCGTTCACGGTTGAGGGTCGGGGTAAAAACAGGCGAATGAGCGCCCCACCCTGGTCGATCAGTTCGGGTAAAGTCCCCGTCAATTCCTTTTTATCCAGCAATTCATCCGTCAGATCATTGCCGGCGAAAACCGCAAAACTGATAGTGCTATGCGGCAAACGCCGTTGCGGTTGACGTCCGAACAGCACAATAAACCGCCAATGCTGGCGACCCATTGATTCTCCCATGCTGTGAGCATATCAGTATTTTTCAGAATATTAAGCTGTTCGCCGCGTTCTAAATCTCCATAGGGAATCTGATAGCAGCTCTGCCAGTAATCATGCAGCCGTGCTGGATCAAGATCATCAAATCCAGTTCTATCCACTGGAGAAATGTCAAAATGCACTAAACCAGCGGCTTGAAATAAACGGCTTAATTCTTCCTTGGTCGCCTGCCGGTTGGTCGAACCGACCTGGATTAAAAACTTGCCATCCAGAGTTTGATAGGGTTTGGCTGTTCCTTTATCAACGGTGATGAGACAAACCGACTTGCCTTGCAAAACTATACGTTCTATTGTGGGATTCAGTGCGGGGATTACGCTATGGCGAGCGACGTTGATCGCCCGCTGTTCAATCGCGGAGACATCACTGACCCCCGCAATGGTCCCGTTATCGGCAACTCCAATCAGAATAGTTCCACCAAACGTATTGGCGAATGCCACCATTTCCCGCGCCAGTGATTCCGGGCGAACCTGCTCTTCCTTGAATTCTAATAAGCCGGATTCGCCTTGGCTGATCAGTTCATCTAATTTTTCCGGGGCCACGGGTTGATTCTGTTATCCGGTGAACGGCTGGCCGCTGTGACAAGCCCTTGAACAATCGCTGCCTGATTGAGCATCGGCTAGTGCGCTTGGGTCTCGGTTGCCGACGGCGATGCGAAAAACATAGCCACTGTGCAGCGGCAAGGAATGGTCAAAAATGTGGAGGATGCGGATTTATTTACTACACCATAAATCGGCTCCATCGACTCTATAGACTATTGCAGGTTTAGGTTCTAATAATTTTCGAAAAGGTTGAGCTAATGAATTTGCTGTTTTTTCAGGGAGTTTTTCGACTATATTTAAGATCATGCTCACAAATGCAGAGCCTAGTCCAAATCCTGTGGGAATTAAACGACTAACTTCCTGCCAACAACTTGGCAGCTCATCCAAATTAATCTGCCCACTCACTTTGGCGCCACCAGCACCCCACCCAAGAGTCTCATGGTCGAGAATTACATAGATCTGAGTCATGATAATATCACTGAATACAGTTGATTCTCTGGGCGGTAATGTATCACTCAAATAACCAAAGCGATCCGCAACATCCTTATTCTGCTCTAAGATTGAATAAACTTTAACGATATTACCGTTGTTTGTAGACCCGATAAACCACTTTTTCGGGTGATTTTTTGCAACCTCTAAAGCAGCCTTGCTATTACTAGTAAAAACTCGATAAGCCTGCTGTTCAAATGCCCCAAGAGCTACGCCACCACTCACAATAACTGCGAGCGCTATGAACGCCAATTTTTGAGAAAACTGCGCTATTTGATAGCCTGCTAGTAAGGCTATGGGGGCAAGAAACAAAGTTAGATAGTTTGATTGTTTCATTACAAATCGTAGTGGTTCCAAAGAAACTGGTGTAAAAGATAAAATAGCGATTAGGGAGATCAACCAAAATGTGGTATAGCGTACACCATCGTCTATGACACCAACTGAGAAAAATCTACGAAAAAATAAGAAAACTATTGAGAAAGAGAGAAATGGTGCCAGCCAAGTGTGTTTAATATCGACAAATAAATACCAAAAATAATACAAAACACCATCTTCTCCCTGCTCTCCTTGAATAAAGCTTCGGTCGATTTGACCCAAAACTACTTTGAAAAGATGTAAGGGATCACCTGCAATAGCAGCCATCAGGATAAAATGTAGAAATAACATCACTAATCCACCGAAAAAAATGTATATCCATCGTACATTGAGTCTTCGAAAGACTATTGGGTACGCTATGAAAGCGAGTAGCGTAACGACAACAAGTTCTTTAGCCCAGAAGATAAGCCCCATGGACAAGCCTGTCAGGAAAAAAAGAACGCGACTATTTAGACGCTCAGCTATAAAAAAAAGCACGAAGCTAAGAGTAACGAAAAGCGAAACAACAGGATCAGGATGTATACGAGTCGACACGGCGATATGCAAAGGTATGCTAAGAAAAATCAATGTAGAATAAAAAGCTGCTTGCCGATTCCAAATAGTGCGGGCGAACAGGTAAACAACTGCAATCTCAGTCACTGAACACAAGAGTGGCCATAGATTGGCTGCAAAGAGATTGATGCCGAATAAATAAACAAAAAACCCCGCTGGTATGTTGAATCCATAGCGAAGTGAACCATTATAATTAGCGCTAGACCAAATACCATTGGATATTTCGACCGCACGGCTTAAATAAACAAGATCATCTGAGCCAAAAGGCCCATTGAAAAAAGCCAAGCGCACAGCAATTGCTACCGATAGCAGGATCAACAAAAATATGTAATCTAGTGGTAGCCATGTTACTGGTGGAGTTTGCACAAAGCCGATTGATAAACGTGATGGTGGCATCCTTCATATCCTTAATGAATATTTAACCAAAGTTTTTGATAATTTCACTAATACACTTTTTTGACAATGACGCACCCACATGAATAAGCTGGGCTAGGTGGGCTAGGTGGGCTAGGTGGGCTAAACATGGTCTATCTCCGAATGGTGTATCTCAGATTGTCTAAAAGCGAAGTGCTTCTGGATTAGGTAAGATAATACTACACTAAAAGGCAATGCGATTACGCCTGCCGAGTAAGCATCAAGGCCCAAAGCTATTATACGACCAATCAAAGTGATCGTGCATAGATAGATCAATGCCCAACTTAATACGAATCGACCTAACAGGCGGTTGTCTGTGTTATTAAACACGAGACGACCCTGTGTTTTGAAACTAAATAGAATACCTATCAACAAGGCCAAAAAATTAGCTAAAGCATAGTTGAGACCAACAAACAGTAATCCAGCATAGATAGTATAACTAAAGCTTGTATTAAGTATCCCAACCAAGACAAAGCGAAAAAAATGCATTACTTTCATCACAGAGACGGGGCAAAAAGACGATCTCATTTATCGCCTCGCGAGGCAGCACGATAGACAATCATTAGTTCGTGGTAAATAAAATATTTACCAATAATCCGCATATTTCCAGGAAAGTATGAATGATGAAAGATTCGGAAGCCCTCACAGTCAATCATTTTTCGAGTCCGAAGGTAATCCATGTCGATGAAAGTTTTATGAGTAGGGTCTGAATCAAAGCCAGTCTTTCCAGGAACCACAATAATCACTGTTGAAATACCTAAACTCGCACAATCATGGAGCAGATTACACAGAACCTGATCAGCATTATTAAAGTGTTCAAGAACATGCGAAAGTACCAAGTTATTGAATTCATACGGGGTTACCCCTTCTAAGCTGAGCCGATTTTGGTTTTCGGTTGCTGGAATAACTCGAAGCCCCCTCTGCGTAAGATCATCGACCAGAAATGGATTAATTTCAATCCCGAGAGAACCGGACGGTAACCGTTCAAGTATCTGGCCGGCACCACAGCCTAAGTCAATGGAAGGACCAACAATATAGCGCAAAATCCGCGAAACATAGAAATATTTGATGAACTTGCGAAACAGATTTCTTTGCCGGCTAATTTGTGTACGCGCATAAGCGCGACCATATTCCTCTTCCTTGTCTTGCTGCATTTTTATTTTCCTGTAAGCAGAAAGCGATAGATAAACCACCGGCCCATAGTATTTAAACCAGCGTTAACGAAGCCAAAAACCCGGTCAGTTCTCGATATCCTGAATCTTGCGTCAGCAGAGCATTTCTCAATAAAATCCTTGAAATCACGGTACTGCTTGCTGCCTATAGCAACGCTCCAAGATCCCAGAGAAACACGAAACGAAGAAATGCGCTTTGCGGTGTAATAAGCATCACCATGCAGGAGAACCCTGAACCAGTAATCAAGATCAACCACATAAGGATAAGTGGCATCGTAAGCACCCACTTTCTCGATGATCTCGCGGCGAAACAGCGCGTTTCCGGGTTCCCCGATCAGGTTCGCTCCGGCACGGACGCAGCGCTTGATCAACGCTAGCCCGCTAATACGACCAGGCTTCGTTCGGGCAAGACCACGAGTCATAAATGTCCGACCTTGTGGGTCGATAATTCCCCGCGATCCGAAAACCAAGGCGATCTCGTGCGCATGATCAGCTTCGAGCAGCGATACCTGTTCCTGAAGGCAATCGGACTCCAGCAAATCGTCCTGCGGAAGCAGTTTAAAGTACTGGCCTTGAGCAAGGTTAAGGCACTTATTCCAATTGCCCTCAGGCCCGAGATTCTGCTCATTGCGAAGATATCGAATACGGGGGTCAGTATAGCGAGAAATGATAGCCTGTGTGTCATCTGGTGAATTGTCATCGACAATCCAGAATTCAAAATTTGGGTATGACTGATTCAATACCGAATCGATCGTAGCAGGTAGGAAAGCAGCACCCCGATAAGTGGGGATACATACGGAAACCAGTGGGTTTGTCATCATTAGATAACTGTTAGAAAGACTCATCTTAATAAGTCACTTGGACTCCGCACTAATGCAGCACGTTCTGCCGACATCACTTGGGAAATACCGATAAAGAGGCTTATCTTCGGTATCCGTACACATTCTGGGGCGGCTACGGACTGAAACCGTACTCGGTGAGAATAAATGCTGCTTAACCTACTTGTACTCGTGATAATTCTCGGAGCGCGGCGGGCAATTCGCTTAAAGACTGAAATGATTTCGGCAATCGTTGTGGGCTGCTCGGAAGCTATAATTTTTGTAAGAACACTCGGTTTATCGTTTATTACGCGCAGAGCGGCAACCATCATCGCCGCTGCGTCGTCGGCAGCGATATAATCGCGAATCGTGTCGAACGGCACATAAATTTGGATGGGCTGATGCCTCAGTACACAGCGCGCAATATGCGCAAGAAGACCTTGCTGCTTTCTGAACGATTGGCCAGGCCCATAAAGCGTCGATAATCGAGCGATCAATGCTGCCATTCGGCCATTTAAAAGCACAAATGAGCGCACCAACTCTTCCTGCCTGAGTTTCTCACGAGCATAGGGAGTCGTCGGAGTGGGAGTACTGTTCTCGCTGATGATGTAATCTGACGACCCAGCATAGATTGCGCCGGCTGAACTGGCGAAAGCCACTGCTCCCGGTGTGGCCATAAGTTGTGGTTCAGATTCGGCCAGACGGAGCAATAGCGACAGGACTCGTGTTTCGAGCGCAAGGTCAGCCTCCGAACTGCTCATAGTGCCCACACCGGCAGCCCAGTAGATTTCCCATTGACGCTCAGCACCGACACAAGCAGCAAACGCCTGAACGGCCGCCGCAAGTTGAGATGCGAGTTCACCCTCATTACCCCAACGAAAACGCTCAGCCGGCGAGAATAACTCGGTTTCTTTGTTGCGCAGTGCGCGACACAACGCCGAGCCTAACAGCCCCCCGCTTCCAATAACCCACGCAATCATCATTCGCGAACTGCCGGCCGCGTGGGCTTGGTACTCACGACATACAAAGGCTTGCCCATGACAATGCCCATAGTTACCGCAAGGTACTCAGCAATCACACCGAGTGCAGTCAAGATACTGCCGGAGAAGAAAGCAATAACGACTAAAAGTGACGTCCAGCCCTGGACAGGCACCCCGCCATACAATTTGCCATAAAGCGCATAACTGGCAATGGCCACGGACAAGACGACTGAACTGAACCCCATCAGGGTGATCAATCGCAGTGGACGTGTGCCAGTAGTGAGGATCAGGTTCCAGAAGTGGCCGAGTAACTTAATGTACGAATACCCGGAGGGTCGATCCATCTCATTTCGCAGCCGCACCGGGCAGTGCCCGATGCGGCCGGTGATCCAGAAAAGCCCCACATCGAGATAGACGCCATTACCACAGTAAGCCGCCAAAGTTCTGGCCATCTCGCCATCCACGAGGCGAAAGCTGCTAAACCGGCCAATCTTACTATTACCGAGTAACCGGGTGGTGATGGCCTTGGCGGTTCGGCTCAAGGTATTCCGCAGCCAGCCGTGGGGAGGCGGATTCGTCGGCTGCGCGTACACTAACTGGAGTGATCCAGCCAAGGCGCTATCCAGCATACGACCGATATCGGCTGGGTCTTGTTGCCCGTCCTCGTCAATGGTCGCAACCCAATCCCCGGTGGCGCTTGCCATTCCAGCTAGGGTCGCGGCGTGCTGGCCGTAATTCCGGGATAACCACACGGGCCGCACAAACGAATGTTGGGCGCTGAGAACTTCCAGGGTTTTGTCAGACCGGTCAGGACCGCAGTCATGGACCAGCAAGACTTCACAAATGACGAAGCAGTTTCCGTTGGGTGTTAACTGCACAAGCGTCAATGGCGCGATTTCCTCGATCAGCGTCGGGATCGTTTTTTCGCCGCGATACACAGGTATGACGAGGGAAACATGGTGCATGGTAGGGTCATCCATGGGTCATCTTAATCCGGGGCTGATTTGAACATTTAGTGAAATGGGACTTCTCCCAACCCATGTGCCGCTGCGCGCACAGAATATCATCAGTGCGGAAAGTATAGCGGTTATGTACGGCACTTCCTCCTACGATATTGAATATCCGCCTCCGTCCACTGCCCCTGCCGCAACAGCATCGCCTGTTAAAGCGTCTAGGCATGGAAATCCTGATCATGCAATGTTACCGAATTGACCATTACCATCACCTTGCTCAATTAACCCGTCCTCCAACATTCTCCGCCTCTTACTCCGCATCGGGATCAATACCCAAAGCGCGCAACTGGGCGGCGAGGCGTTCGGCCCGTTGCCGTTCCTGTTGAATGCACTGCTCGGCTTGCTCGACCCGTTGCTGGGCCTGCTGAAGATTGAGCAAAACATACTGTTGATAGACTGGATCGTCGATCAAGGTGTCCAGCGCCGGCTGCCGATCCAAATCATCCAACCGCCACTGAAACCCCGGCAGGACTGTCGATTGGATGATCCCGCCCGGCGCAACGGGCATGGGTTCGTAAACGCCACGGGCGCTCAATTGGTAGAACTGGCGGAGCCTTGGAGAACGGTGCAACAGGTAGTATTCCCGGACGCCACCGGCGGCGTATTCCACTTTCTTCACCACCGTGTCCCGTTCCTGCATGGCCTTGCTGGATGTGGACACCCCTTCAATGCAGAGATCGAAGATCCCCCGGTAGCTCTGCGCCAGCCCGGTTAATGGCGCGGGATTGTCATGCCGCACCACGCCGTAATCGGGGCGGCGGATCACCACTTTGTTCGGCAGAGCCAAGCGAAAACCCATCTCCAGTCCGACCCGGTCGGCCATGGGATAGGTGTGCAGGAACTCGGTCAGCAACTGAATAAACCAGTCATAAACCCGAAAGGTCAGGTAATCCGACACGCCCTTTTCCTCCAGAACCCCATCATTCCATTCGTAAGTGACGTCATGACCGAGATAATAAAATTCCCAATAATCGGCCTCGGAAACGGCCATCCCGTCATAGGGTTCCGGCGGATTGGGCAGTGATGGACGCGGCAGAAGGACAGCGCTCATGGTGGGAACCCCCAGTAAAGGTGATACACAATAATAGGACGGCCTAGTCGATCACCCGTTCGCCGCCATCCGCCTGCCGCAGAAAAGCCTCAAACATCAGCATGGTCCAGAGGGGTGCGCTGTAATCGCGCCGACCGGATTCATGGGCGTCGACCAGATGGCGCAAATAGTCCGCATTGAACAGGCCGGTGCTCAACAGGCGCTCGCCGGTCAGCGCATCCCGCACCCGCTGTTTTAACGGCCCGCGGAACCAGCGCATCAACGGCACAGCAAAACCCATCTTGGGCCGGTACATAATCTCATTTGGCAAATACGGCTCCATCGTTTTCTTCAGCAGATACTTGCTTTCCCCACCGTTGATTTTCAGCGAAGACGGCAACGCCGCCAGCCACTCCACCAACGGATGATCCATCAACGGCTCACGCACCTCCAGCGAATGCGCCATGCTGGCCCGATCCACTTTGGTGTTGATGTCGCCGACTAAATACGTCTTGAGATCGAGGTACTGAATCAGCGCCAGTGGATCGTCGGTCTGGGCGCGATCCGCATGACGGCGAAACACCTCCAGCGCGTCATAACCGCCCAATTGCGCCTTGAAGTTTTGCGAGAATAATTGCTGGCGCATCTCACCGCGCAGGATCGACACGGAATGAAAATAAGCTTCCACTGAATCCCGCGCTAGCCCTTGAAACGTCGTCTTGGCCCGAAATACCCGTGGCGCCCAATCGGCTTTGGGATAGAGCCGCCCCAACAAGCCAAAGATCGGTTGGCGAATGCGCAAAGGCAGTAAAGACCGCAGGCGCTCTTCCATTAAATGTAGCCGATAGCGCCGATAACCACCAAAACTTTCATCGCCGCCATCGCCGGACAGCGCTACGGTGACGTGCTGACGGGCTAACTGGCAGACCCGGTAAGTAGGAATCGCGGAACTGTCAGCATAGGGTTCGTCGTACAACCAAGCTAACCTATCGATTAGATCAAAATCGTCGCTTTCCACGGTATCGACGAAATGCCGGGTCTGATAACGATCCGCGACCTGTTGGGCGAATTGCGCTTCATTAAAGGCCGGATCGGTGAACGCAATGGAACAGGTATTCACCGGTTCACTGGACAACCCCGCCATCATCGCCACGACCGCGCTGGAATCAACGCCGCCGGATAAAAATGCCCCCAGCGGCACTTCAGCAATCATCCGCAGCCGCACCGACTCGCGTAACCGGGCGGTCAGTTCCTCACGCGCTTCCAGCTCTGTCACCCGATTATCAAGGGTAAAGCGCACTTCCCAGTATTCACGCGGTTCCGGCAGCGGCTGGCCGCGCCGAATCCGTAAGGTATGCGCTGGGGACAGCTTTTTCGCGCTGGTAAAAATGGTGCGTGGTTCAGCCACATAACCCAGCGCGAAATATTCCTCAACGGCGCATGGATCGATGTCGCGCCCTAAACCCGGATGCGCCATTAGCGACTTCAATTCAGAGCCAAACAGCAGTTGACTATCGGGCAATAACGCATAAAACAGCGGCTTCACTCCCAAGCGGTCGCGGGCCAGAAACAGGGTTTCCTGATTCCGGTCCCACAGAGCAAAGGCGAACATACCACGAAAGCGTTCAACGCAGGCTTCCCCCCAGGCTTCCCAGGCGTGAACGATGACCTCCGTGTCGCTGCGGGTGTGGAAAATATGGCCCAGCGCCTCCAGTTCGGGAACCAGTTCCTGGAAGTTGTAAATCTCGCCGTTGAAGACGACGACGACGGAACCGTCTTCGTTAAACAGCGGCTGCTGGCCGGTGGACAGATCAATGATCGACAACCGCCGATGGCCCAACCCGACCCCCGGTTCAACATGCAACCCGCCCTCATCCGGCCCCCGGTGATGCTGGGACTCATTCATGCGGTGCAGGAGGTCACGGTCAATCTCGCGCCGACTGCGGGTATCGAAAATGCCGGTGATGCCGCACATGGTTTCCCCCTCTCGCCCAACCCCTCTCCCTCAAAGGGCGAGGGGAGTTTTTAAAACCGCATCGTAAACTTGCAGATAAGCCGCCGCCATCGCCGCCATGCTGAACCGCTCCTCGACCCGCCGCCGCCCGGCTGCGCCATAAGCGCTCATCCGTTTGGGATCGTCGATCAACTCCCGCATCGCCGCCGCCAGCGCCTGCGGATCGCTGGCCGGAACCCGTCGCCCGGTCTCGCCTTCAACCACCAACTCGGCATTACCGCCCACCTCAGTCGCAACAACTGGCAAACTGCACGCCATCGCTTCCAAAATCGTATTGGAAATTCCTTCAGCCTGGGAGGGCAACACAAAAACATCCATGGTCCGCAATAACTCCGGCACGTCATCCCGCGCCCCCGGCAACCAGGCCAAATCCCGCAGACCCGCCTCGTTGAGCAGACTTTCAATCTCCGTTCGCAGCGAACCCTCGCCGATGATCACCAATCGCAACCGCTGGCGGGCTTCTGGAACGCTTTCCACTAACCGAATGAACGCCCGAACCAGATTCGAGTGATCTTTAACTTTCTCCAAACGTCCTACGGTGCCAATGATCAGCGTTCCTGGCGGCGCAAATCCCGGCGGTAACGGTGAGCGATCCTGACCGGGATGAAACCGCTCGCTATCCACGCCATTGATGATCTGGGTCACGCGGGTCGGGGAAACCCCGACCACGTTTTCCAGATAAGCCGCCAGTTCCGCGGATAATGCGATGTAATGGTTGACTAGCGGATTGCCGAGCCGACGCAACCACTGACGCCGCCGAGGCTCACTGCCAGCTTGCGCATCCCAACCGTGTTCGCCATGCACCCGCGCTGGCGCTCCAGCCAGCCAGGCGGGTAATTGCATTTCCAGCGTGGCCAGACCGCGCGTATGCACAATCGCCGGACGCCATTGCCGCAATTGCGCCCAGCAGCGCCTATACAACCCCAGGTCGTGACCTTCGCGCTTGTGCAAGGCGAAAACTTCAACGTCCGGTCTTTGAATACGGCGACGAAACTCCGGGTTGTAATCGGTCAGGCAAAGGATGGCGTGGCGATAACGCTCCGGCGGCATCCGGTTGATCAAATTAACCAAGCCATTCTCCAGGCCGCCGTAGTCCAGCCGGTGAATAACGTGGGCGATCAAGGGGGGAGGAGGATGCATCAGGCTAATTCCGGTGGCTCGCGCCCATCAATATCGCGTCAATCTGCGGCCCCATCGTCTCGATAAACTGCCGTAACAACGCCGCCGCCTCATCCGGTTGCAGGTCATAGTCCGCCGCGACCGCCACCAGCGCCGATCCGCGTTGTGCGCCGCTCAGCCGATCCCAGGCTTCCCACAGCTTGGCGACATAGGGCGAAACCACCATACGACCACCTTCCCAGTAGCCGCTCCACACCAGCCGTCGCTGCTGACCGTCGGTCAACAACGTGGCTTGAAGCGGCCATTCGCCGCTGGCTGCCGGTATTTGCACCACGCCAGCCGCTCCGACATAGCGCCAGCGCTTGCGGTCATACAGGCTGTTCTGACTGCTGACCAGCTTGGCGTCCGGGCGCTGCTGGCGGTAATAGGCGATATAGAGATGCACCGTCCGACCATCCAGCGCATACCGGCTCCGCACCACCGCATCAGCGCCACTGAAATGCGGCTCCCAAGTATCAGTATCGACTTCCGGTCCTTGCCACGGCGCGACAGCGGGCGACGCTGGCAAAACGACCGGCGCGACTTCTAAACCTTCACGGCTGGTCCATGTCGCCCACAACGGACCTGCTGCCGCCGCTAATACTACGGCCAGCGTCCAGACCGCATAGCGCCCGGCGATTCCCGCAATGGCCGACTCCATCATTGAATGCCCAGACAGCCGATCACTGTCCGCCATCTGTTCATAGTCTACGACCGGTTCCCGCCAGAACGAGCCGATCCAGAACATCAACAGCACGACCAGACCGAAGAACAACCAGCCATAAATGAGATGATCCACGCCGGTGGCGTATTTCATATCGCTTAGATGCGCGATCATCACGATGCCGTAGGCGCGAACGCCATTGGCGATAATGGGCATGACCACGGACAAGGCGATGAACGCCAGCCGCCGCCAAACGCTGCGATAGGTGAGATAAGCGTATAAAAATCCCAGGGCGACCGACGCGATCAAATAGCGCAGCCCGCTACACGCTTCAGCCACCTCGAAATTGCCGGTGGGAATCGTGATATACAGCCCTTCCCACAGCACCGGAATCCCGGTGAGCCGCAGACCCTCGACGGTGAACCAGGCGGTTACCTGTTGCAGGGGTGGAATCAATGCCTCGCCGACCGGCACGGCGAACAGCAGATAGGCGAGGGGAAACGCGATGGCCCAAGTCGCCTGCCGACCGAGCAGCGCATAGACAGCGGTCTGGATCATGACCGCTACGGCAACATGCTGCACGACGGTCACTTCCGCCGCGTCCGCCGCCAGCCAGCCGAGACTCAGCAGCAACAATAAACCGACCGCTATAGGCGCAACGCACGGCTCCAGCGCCGCAACTTCATGCCGCCGCGTCCAGACCATGTAAAGAATGATCGGAACAACCAGCATCCCGTGGGCATAGGTCTCATAATGCCACCAGATCGACGCCATACTGGCTACGGTCGGCCAGTACAGGGCCACAATGGCTAACAAAGCGATGACGAGTGCGGGCAGGGCGATGCGCCAGATCGAGGATGCCGACGTTGTACTCATAACTACCCCAGGCTACGCGCCAGGAAGGGGCCGAGCCAGCGGCTGACCGGCAACGGCAAACGTTTCCACGCCTCAATGAACAGCCGGTATTTGGGATTCAGTGGATTCACGTCGGGAAGTTGAGTCGCTTTTACCAGTTGGAATTCGTAGTGCAACGGTTCCGGGGTGAATCCCCAGTTTTTCTTGAAGCTGTAGGAACCGGTGCCGACCTTGCTGCGTCCGTAATCGAATATCCGGACTCCACGCTCACTGGCCCGCCGCATTAAATCCCAGTACATGAAGTCGTTGCCTTTGAGATCGCGGGCCAGCGCCGTGCCGCCGCCGTAGTACGGCAACACCTCATCGCGGAAATAGAAACTCATCACGCTGGCAACGGTTCGCCCCTGGTGCGTCACCGTCAACACTTCACAATCTGGCCCGAAGACCGTTTTCAGCGTCTCGAAATAGCGGCGCGAAAGCACCGGTGTACCGAGGTTGCGCACGCTCTCCGAATAAGCGGTGAACAGCCGATCCACGCCTTCGTCAATCTCGCCTTGCAACCCAGCGTCGATGCCCTTACGCACCATCGCTCGCTGCTTGCGGGGAATGGCTTTGAAATTCACTTCCGGGTCGGGATTGAGGGTTTTGCGGAAGTTAACATACAGTTCCCGCTTGGCGGGCCAGTCGGGATGGCGTGGCTGCGAATGCCGCAGTTCCAAAACGTCCACCTTCAGGGAATGCGCTAATTCGACTGCCGCTTTCTCCAGCGCGGCGCAGGCGTTGGCATCGCCGACCGCGCCGCCCAACACGCAGAAGGGCGTGGAAATGAGCGTATTACCGAACAACCGGCTGCGGATATGGCCCAAGGGCAGCACACCGCAAAGAGCGCCATCCCGCTCGGCATAGAGAAAGTGCGCCTCGTGGTTAAACGCCCGGCGCAATACTTCCATCCAGCCCGCCCGATGAAAGAACGTCGCTGCGGGACAAGCCATGACAAAGGCGTCCCAGCGTTTTGCATTCGCTGCATTGAGATGATGAATCTGCAAACCGCCATCGCCGCTCATGCTGTTTTTTCCTGACGCCAAAGCATCCCTGGGCATTACCCTGGGCTAAAATTAGAACGCCCCTTTAGGGCTAAACGCACGAATCATTTCCCGGTTTAGCCCTGAAAAAAGATGCTTTAGGGTAGGGAGCGTAAACAGTTCATTTCGCTGATAGAAACACCCGATCCATCCGATTCCAGCGAAAATCGCGCAACAACGACCGCAACCGTCCTTCCATACGATGCAGATTCAGGTAATGTCGCACCCAGGTTTTAAGATTGACGCCGGGTTGACGCGGCTGTTCCGGGTCGATTTCCCAAGGATGAAAGTAAAACAGGCCGGACTGCCCATCCCGCTGATTCACCCGCCGCAGCGCCCAGCACGACAGCGCATAGGGCCACAGCCGGAACCAGCCGCCGCCGCCGCAGGGCAGCGTTTTCCCGAATGCGGTGACAGTCGTGACCGGCACTTCCAGCAAAGCTGGCGCGTTTTCAGGGTGAAAAGCGAAGCGCGGCGCTTCGGGCATTCCATACAGATCGTGACGAATCGGATAAATGCTGGAACTGTAGCGATAACCGGCCTGCTCCAGTTCCGCCAGCGCCCAAAGATTGCCCGCGCCGATGGAGTAACTGGCGGCGCGATAGCCCAGAATCGCTACTCCGCCCAAATCTTCCAGCAGCGCCTTGGTGCGCGCTACATCGGCCCGGAATTCCACCGGCGTTTGCTGCGTCACCCGGATGTGGGCGTAGCCATGACTAGCCAGTTCATGACCTTCAGCGACGATGCGGCGAACCAGTGCGGGATGCCGCTCCGCCACCCAGCCAAGGGTGAAAAAGGTTGCCTTGACGCCGCATTCGGCGAACAGATCGAGAATGCGATTCGTATTGTGTTCCACCCGGCGTGGCCACTGCTCCCACTGCTCACGGGCGATATACGGTTCGAACGCCGAGACCTGGAAATAATCTTCTACATCGACGGTCATGGCGTTCGTCAGCATCAGGCTTTCTCCTCATTCGTCAGCCAATTTGCTAACACGGTGGCGATCCGTTCCGCAGCCCGGCCATCCCAATGTTCAGGAATCCGTCCCGCCTTGCCACCCTGCGTCAGCACTTCGTGCGCGGCGCGGCGAATCCGTTCCGGATCAGCGCCCACAATGGTATTCGTCCCTTCCGTCACAGTCACGGGCCGCTCGGTATTCTCGCGCAAGGTCAGGCAAGGGACGCCCAGCGCGGTGGTTTCTTCCTGCACTCCGCCGGAATCGGTCAACGCCAGCCGCGCGCCCTGCATCAAGCCCAGCATTTCCAGGTAACCCTGGGGCGGCAGGCAGCAGAAGTGTGGACTTTCCAGCATCGCGCTGAATCCGGCCTTGTCGATCATGCTCCGGGTGCGGGGATGAACGGGGAAAACCAGCGGCAAATCCAGACTGATTTCGCTCAGCGCCCGCAGCAACCGCTCCAGTACTGCCGGATCGTCCACATTACTCGGTCGGTGCAGGGTCAAAATCCCGTAGCCGTTCGGATTGTTGAGAAATACCGCGGGATCTGGCGTGTTGGCCAGTATTTGCGCTGGTGGAACGGCCCGCGGCAGACAAGAACGTAACGTGTCGATCATCACGTTGCCGACGAAACACACCCGATCGGGATTAATACCTTCCCGGACCAGATTGGCCAGCGCTTCCCGTTCGGTGGTGAACAGCAGATCGGAAATCTGATCGGTCAGCACCCGGTTGATTTCCTCCGGCATAGTGCGGTCGAAACTACGCAGTCCAGCTTCGACATGCACCACTTTCACGCCCTTCTTGGCCGCCACCAGCGCACAGGCAATGGTGGAGTTGACATCGCCGACGACCAGCACGGCGGCGGGTTGTTCAGCATCCAATACCGGCTCGAAACGCTTCATGATTTCGGCGGTCTGCACAGCATGGCTGGCCGAACCCACCTCCAAGCCTATATCAGGATGGGGAATACCCAACTGCTCGAAAAAGCGCTGATTCATCTCTACATCATAATGCTGGCCAGTATGCACCAACCGGGCATCCAGCGAAGTTCGGCGCAGCGCCGTTATGATCGGCGCAATCTTCATAAAGTTCGGGCGAGCGCCGACGACGCAGAGTATTTTGGGCATGGGAGTCGTCTGTGGAAAAATTTAGGAGTTGAGAGTTAGAGCCGGATCAGCAGACGTTCGTCTCGCTGATTCCAGGCGCTGAATGCGTTTTTCCAAGCGTTCCAGTTGGGCGTCCTGCCATTCAGGATACTGCAAGAGCGTTTCCACGGTCTGTTCCAATTCGACCAGGCGTTGTTCCATCGCCTGGCCGATGCGCAACAAGGGACTGTTGCTGTGGGTTCGGGCCTCGACTCTGCCGCCTTGTTCATCTAGCACCATTTCCCGACCCACCGCATCAACCGCCGCTTCGGGAAATTCCCGCATTTCTTCCAGAAACCCGTAAAGCAACAGCCGGTCGCAAAACACGTTGACCCGGCGAGGAACGCCCTGGGTATAGCGATGGATCGCGGTATAAGCCGATTCATCGAAATGCGGAAAATCGCCGCGCCAGCCCACGATCTGCAAGC
>Ga0116154_10001195_pt1 | contig 23050 bp, 16 predicted proteins | sample AD_UKC030_MetaG_FD_89898 | JGI IMG/M metagenome (GOLD analysis project Ga0116154, IMG submission 89898) | Active sludge microbial communities of municipal wastewater-treating anaerobic digesters from USA - AD_UKC030_MetaG | ecosystem: Engineered > Bioreactor > Anaerobic > Digestate | place: USA...
ACTTCAATGCATGATCGAAGCTCCAGTAAGTCACCGGTATTTCCGGATACACGAGCAGGATATTTCTTTTTGCGGTCATGACTGCCTCCCTGCACGATTTCCTGCGGGCGCAGTTTCCGGGCGGACCGTCATTCCCGGCGCCATTCTTGCCGCAGCGATCCGATTCGCTTTTTCAGAGCTGTCGATTTGGGGAAGAGAGTTCGTCCGCATGGGATTATCCTGATTGTAAAAAAAGAGGATTACAAAACAAAAAGACAGCGAGATACACCGATGAGTTGCAAAAACTTATGGATTTTGAGTTGCAGGTTGCGGCCGGACGGTTTAATCGGCGTACATTGCGTCGATGATGTCAGCGTATTTATCCTCGACGACCTTTCTTCGTATCCTCTGGGTAACGGTTATCTCCCCGTTTTCCACTGTGAGCGGATCGGGAATAAGGGAAAACCTTTTTATCTTTTCAAAACGCGCGAAAAGCGCGGTGCAGTGCTCGATGCGTGCGGCGTACAGGTCGACGATTTCTTTGCGTGCGAGGAGGTCTTTCAATTCGGTGTATTCTATCTTGTTTTCACGGGCGAATTCCCTGAGAGCCGAATAATCGGGGACAATCAGCGCCGAAACGTATTTCCTGCCGTCGCCGCAAACGACCGACTGTTCGATGAACCTGTCCCTGTTCAGCGCGCCCTCGATGTTCTGCGGGGCGATATACTTGCCCCCGGACGTTTTCATGATCTCCTTTATCCTGTCCGTTATGCGAAGCTCGCCGTTCTCGTCGAAGATCCCCCCGTCTCCCGTTTTCAGGAATCCGTCGTCGGTGAAAGCGTCTGCGGTCTCCGCCGGCTTGCGGTAGTATCCCTTCATGATGTTGCCGCCGCGTACGAGTATCTCCCCGCTCTCGTCGTCGATCCTTATTTCAACGCCGGAAAGTGGCTTGCCCACGGTCCCGAACTTGAAATGACGGAATTCGTGGCACGTCGCCGTTGCGGACGACTCGGTCAGGCCGTATCCATGAAGGATGAATACCCCGATCGAATAAAAGAACTCCTCGACTTCCTGCGCCAGGGGCGCGCCTGCGCACGGCATGAATTTGATCCTGCCGCCGGTGAGCATCCTCATTTTACGAAGCACCACGCTTTCGGCAATGCGGTAGCGCAAGCTCAACAAGGGCGAAACGAAGCGCTCATCCTTTATCCTGAGGTGATAGTCCCTGCCGGACTTTATTGAAAAGGCAAATATCTTCTTTTCAATCGACGAAGCTTCCTCGAGGCGCTTGTGTATGACGGCGTAGATCTTCTCTGCAAAGCGCGGAACGATGCACATGACCGTGGGCTTGACTTCCTGAATATAGTCGACGATCTTGGAAGGGTCGTCGAGATAAAAAAACCTGAGCCCCCGGTGCATGCAGTACAGTGTCCACATCCGCTCGAGCACATGGGAAAGCGGAAGATAGCAGAGCGATACATCGTCCTCGGTCAGGTCAGGCAGTCTGAGATCGTGCGCGCGCGCCTGGAAAGCCATGTTGGAAAAAGTGAGCATCACGCCCTTGGGCTCACCCGTGGTGCCCGAGGTATAGATCAGGGTCATGAGATCGTCCATGGACATCCGCGCCATGCGTTCCTGGATTTCCTTTTCGTGGCTGCTTCTCCTGCCGGCCTCGAGAAAATCCGAAAAATACACGATCTTCTCGGACTTTTCGATCTTGACGCGCTCGTTGAATACGATGACCTTGATGATACGGGGGGAGCGGGCCATTATATCCATGATAATGTCATACTGCTCCTGGTCGCCCACGAAAATGGTCCGGATCTCGGCGTCGTTGAGGATGTACTCCACGTGCCTGGAGCTCTCGTTGGGATATATCGTGGCCGATACCGCACCGGCCCTCTGAGTGCCCAGATCGGCTATCGTCCATTCGGGCCTGTTCTGCGAAAAGATGCCGATGTTTTCCTGCTCGGCCACTCCAAGCTCGACGAGAGCCCCGGCCAGAGCATGCACTTTCTCGCCGGCCTGCGCCCACGAAAGCTCGACCCATTTCCCTCCATCCAGGTAATTCATGAAGTTCCTGGCGCCATATTTCCTCACCTGCTCTTCAAAAACACGGACGAGGTGCACGTTTTTCATATAAACACTCCCGGGAAGCGTTGCTCTTCAGTACCCGAAGGCGTGATGATGCCATTTTTTCACAGGTGGGGCATTTAATGCAAGAACATTACCCTCAGGCGATCAATGAAAAGAATTGACAAAGAAAAAAAATAATTGCTAAAATACGACAGTTGCAACCCTGATGATAGCATCGATATTCCGAACTTCGCCGCAGAACTCCTTAACGACGGCAGGGGTGACCGGAACCGTTCGATATGGAAGAGGATGAGATCTGGTGGTCTTCGCGGTCTTCAAAACCGTAGGCTGTAATTTATTGCAGCGGCAGGTTCGATTCCTGCCCCTTCCGAATTAATATCACGGCGTTTCAACTTACATCAACCCGGCATAAAATGACAGACACGGCGAACATCCTCAGGAGCATCCCCCAGGTCGAGAAGCTCCTTCAGAACGACGATATCGCGGGCTATATTCCCGTGATCGGCCGCGGCATCACGGTAAAAATCATCAGGCAGGAGACCGATAAGCTCAGAAGAAACATCGCCGAAGGAAAGACAGCCGATGCCGATTCGCTTCTGCCGGCGATCCTGCGCAGATGCGGCGAAAAACGGCTCGAGAAGCTCCAGAAGGTCATCAACGGCACCGGAATCATGATCCACACGAACCTGGGAAGGTCGCCGCTTTCACCGGAAGCCCTGCGGGGCCTCGCGCATGAATTGTCGGGTTACTGCAACCTCGAGCTGCACCTGCCCTCCCAAAGGCGGGGCCGCAGGGGCGGATTCGCCGAGGAGCTGATCTGCGAGCTCACCGGCGCGGAGGACGCCCTCATCGTCAACAACAACGCATCGAGCGTTTTCCTCATTCTCAACTGCCTTGCTCGCGGAAAAGAGGTGCTCGTGTCCAGGGGCGAGCTCGTACAGATCGGCGGCGGATTCAGGATACCGGACATAATGAAGGAGACCGGGGCCGAACTCGTCGAGGTCGGCACGACAAACATAACCAGCCTTCAGGATTTCCGTTCAGCCATATCGGAGCGCACGGCCATGATCTTTTCCGCGCACCAGTCGAACTTCCGCATCCGGGGATTCACCGAATCGCCGGACCTCGCCGGGCTCGCCTCGCTTAAGAACGGGAGGCTCCTTGTTGTGCGCGACCTCGGAAGCGGCAATCTCACCGACGCAGGCCTCCCCCGGCCGGCCGAACCGACCGTGGCCTGGGAGCTTTCACAGGGCATGGACCTGGTGTGCTTCAGCGGCGATAAGCTGCTCGGCGGGCCCCAGGCCGGAATAATTGCCGGGAGTTCGAACCTGATCTCGGCGCTCAGGGCGCACCCGCTCATGCGGATGATACGGGTCGACAAGGTCACCTATTACCTGCTGCAGGAAACCCTGCTGAAATACTCCCAGGACAGGGAGGACCAGGTCCCCCTGCGCAACATCATCCGCAACTGCCGGAAAGACGCTCCATGCAGGCTATCGAGGCTCATGAAAAAAATCGGCCACCCGTCGAAAAAAGACCTGCTGAAAAAAGTACGGTCGGGATCCGCCTTCGGCGGCGGGTCCATGCCCGATGTCGAGATCGAGAGCGTGGCGCTGAAATTCGACATCCCCGGTGCGAGGCCCGATGACATCTACTCGTTTTTCATACGAGAGAAGACCCCCGTGGTGGGCGCCATAACCCGCGACTCGTTCACGATAGATTTTTCGACCGTGCTCGACGGCGACCTGACCGATCTGGCGCGCTCGATAGATTCCTGCCTGCGGCATTTCTGCGGTTAGAAGCATGTACATAGTAGGCACATCCGGACATATCGACCACGGGAAAACATCGCTCATCCAGGCGCTGACCGGAACGAACTGCGACCGGCTGCCCGAGGAAAAAGAGCGGGAAATGACGATCGATATCGGATTCGCGAGCATCGATTATCCCCGCTTCGGGACCGTGAGCATTATCGACGTGCCGGGACACGAAAGGTTCATCCGGAACATGGTCGCGGGCGCCTGGGGGATCGACCTGGGACTGCTCGTGGTCGCGGCCGACGACGGCTGGATGCCCCAGACCGAGGACCATTTCAGGGTGCTCCAGCTCCTCGGCATCGAGCGCCTGATCGCGGTCATCAACAAGACCGATCTGGCGGACGCCGAAATGGCCGACCTGGTCGAGGAGGAAATCCGTCAGAAGCTCGAGGGAACGCCATACGCCGGTTCCGACATCGCGAAAGTATCGTCGAGGACGATGGACGGCATCGACAACCTCAAAAACCTCATAGTCGAAAATCTGCGAAGGCTCAGGAAGGCCTCGGATGCGGGGAAGCCGTACCTGTATGTCGACCGGGTCTTCGCATCCAGGGGCCACGGCACCGTGGTGACCGGCACCCTGAAAAACGGCGCGTTCAGGGAGGACGACGACGTGACCGTTCTGCCGGGCCGCAAGGGCGCGCGGATCAAAAAAATCGAAAGCCATTACCACGAGCAGAACGAGGGAAGCCCCTCGCAGCGCACCGGCCTCAATCTTCCAGGCATAGGAACCGACGAGGTCCGCAGGGGAAGCATCGTGGTCAGGGACAATTTTTTCGCCGAATCCGGCGACATCATCGCAGAGCTGAAGCTCCTTGAACGCAGGAAAGAAATCAAGAACAACCTCGGCATCGAAATTCTCGTCGGAACCGCGTCGGTCAAGGGAAAGCTCATTTTAATGGATGAGGAATACTCCGGCCAGGAATCATTCGCCGCACGCGTCAGGCTCGACGAGCCCTGGTTCTTCTATCCCGGCGAAAAATTCATCCTCACCAGCCCCGGCGGATTCCGCGTACTGGGCGGCGGCACCGTGCTTCTTCCCGGATACGACAGCCGGCGCTACAAAAAAATAATCAGGGAGGCTCTGGCCGAAAGGAAATCCGGGGACGCGGCCGGAATGATGGAATTCATCCTGTCGGTCAACGGCTGGGCCAAACGCGATGAACTCGTCGCGGGGTTCCCGCTGGGAACGAAAAAACTCGAGAAAACCGCGGATGAGCTCATCACCGCCGGCCGCGCAGTGGCCCTCGGCCCCTTCATGGTCACACCCGCTTTTTTCGAATCCGCGGCGCGCGCAATCGCCGGCGAGATCGAATCCAGGGTAGGGCCGAACCTCAAGGAAATATCCGACCTGACCGGAATCCCCCTTGAAGTATGCAGGAGCATGATGTCCCGGGTCATGGAAAAAACCGCTGTCATAGAAAAAGAAGGACGCTATTTCTCCGGTTCGAGCGTCACCGAGGACAACCTCCCCGCGGCCAAAAGAAAAATACTGACCGACATCGAGGCTGCCGGCGCCGAAGGGGCCGAGCTCGATAAAATAGCCGACAAAAGCCTGAAGCATGAAATCGGCGAGCTCATCAAGCTCAACTTCCTGGTGAGCCTCGACGGCAACATCATATACCACAAGAAAACCTACGAAGCCATGACCGGGGCAGTGATGAAGCTCTTCGACACGAGGGAAAAGATCACGCTCCAGGAGGCGAGGGACGCGTCGGGCCTTTCCAGAAAATACCTCCTGCCGCTGCTCAACCGCATCGAGCGCGACGGCCTGGTCAGAAGGCTCGGGGATTTCAGGATCAAGACATAGGCGGCGACATGATCCTGGGTTTCGACATCGGCAACACCAACACCCTGATGGGGATCTACCGAGAAGAGGAAACCGTCCCCCATCATACGTTCCTTTTCGGGACGCAGAAAGACGTCACATCCGAAAACCTGGGCACACTCATCGAGGGATACCTCGACGACTACCGCGCCGAAACCGGGTCAACCGACAGGGTCTCCGGATTCATTTTTTCGAGCGTGGCGCCCGAAATCAACGCCCGGTACGTCGACGCGGCCATGACATTCTTCAATGCGGGAGCGATCGAAATCAGCCACAAGAGCAAGCTGACCGTAAAAATAAACTATGACGATCCCTCGGAGCTGGGCATCGACCGCATCGTAAACGCAGAGGCTGTTTACAGGGAATACGGCGGGAACGCGATCATCATCGACCTGGGCACTGCCGCCACGTTCTGCGTGCTCCTCGAGGACGGCACCTTCGACGGCGGGCTGATCGCACCGGGCATAGGCACCACGATAAGGGCCCTGTCGCAGCGCACTTCCCGGCTCCCCGAGGTATTGTTTGAAAAGCCGAAAAGCCTGGTGTGCAGGGACACGGTCAACGCGGTGAAGTCGGGATTCTTCTACGGGTGGATTTCGATGATCGAGGGCATCATCGACCTGCTGCTCAAAGAATACGGGCGCGACATGAAGATAATCCTGACCGGCGGATCAGGAGAAACCATTTCCAGGAACATCAGACACGCGAACATCCATGACGACATGCTCACCATGAAAGGCATCAAGTACATATACGACATGAACCGCAGGCGCAGCTACAAATCTCCGTCCATGCGGGGGCCGAAGCCTTCCAAAAAATAATCACAGTCTGTGAACATACTTGAAAGCGCGCCGCGTCTGCACGCCGTCGATTTCGCCTTTTTCGACCAGATACTGCAGAGACAGCTCTACCCATCCGCGCGCCATCATGTGCTTCACCAGGTTCACTCCGGGGTAAATTTCGGACACGATGTTTTTCAGTGTCACGCCCATGCTGCCGTATTTTTTGACGATCATGCGGACCTGGTCAAGGCGTTCGATGCGCCACTTGATGATCTCGCGGATTCGCTTTTTCGGATCGGCCACCGGGCTGCCGTGCGCCGCGAGTATCAGTTCGAGCCTGGGCAGGGCGAGAATGAAATTGAGGGAATCGAGGTAGGCCTCCAGGTCAGATTTGGGCGGCCCGAGCCATGGAGTTATGCTCCTCAGGACATTATCGCCGGCGAACAGGATTCCCCTTCTGGGATCATACAGGGATATGTGCTCGCCCGCATGGCCCGGAGAAGGGAAGACGCGCCATTTCTCGCCGTTTATCTCAATCGCACAATCCTCGTCGATGATGGCGTCCGGGTCGGCGAGAAAATCAATACCGTACAGCATGCCGTAAAACCTGTCGCCGGCTTTCTTGATCAGGGGAACGACGTACTTTGTATACAGAGGGTTAGACCAGCTATCGGTGAAAAGCCTTTCATTGTCGTATGAGGCTATATACCCTTGCCGGGATGAGATAAGCCGGGCCATTTTATCGGTCAGTACTACCGAAAGCCCCAGGCGCTCCCTGATTTTCGCAAGCCCCGAGAAATGATCCGGATGCATGTGCGACGGCAAGACCCTGTCAACATTGAACCCCGATCCCCGCGACCGGCACACATCGCCTATTGAATTGAATTCGCGGACAAAAAAATCGATATCGCTCCGTTTCCCGTAACCCGCGTCGAAAAGAAGGCCCCTCTTTCCGGTGATGACATAGAGGTTGACCGGCGGCCTGAGCCCTCCGAGCCTTCCCTTTTCGGTTACCATGAAAATCCCGGGGTAAACTTCCCTCATCGCGCCTCTTTACATCCTGATACCGCCCGGCATCCCACACCCTTCAGAATTTCAGGCAACGCTTCACCTGCGGGCATTGGGATGTACAGGTCGGTGATTCCCTCAAAAGCGTGCTCCCTGGGGTTGATCTCCACGATGAATGCGCCGTCCTTTCGCGCCCTGTACGGGATCGACGAGGCGGGGTAGACCATGCCGGATGTTCCGAGGACCAGCATGACATCGCAGTCTTTCGCGGCCTGTATCGCCTCGAAAAGGCCCTGTACCGGCTCGCCGAACATCACCACGTCGGGCCTCATCAGGCCGCCGCATTTTGCGCAGCGCGGGGCCAGGGACACCAGTCCCGCCAACGAATAATCGCGAAGGGAGTTGAGCCTGTCCCGGATATCCCTGAGGAAGGGTTTTCTGTCCATTGAGACCGCGACGCCGCAGGACAGGCACTTCATCCTGAAAAAATTGCCGTGCAGCTCGATTATTTTTCTGCTCCCGGCCTCCCGGTGCATGTTGTCGCCATTCTGGGTTATAACTGATTCTATAAAACCGTTTTCTTCGAGAGCGGCGAGGGCCCGATGGCCCGGGTTGGCGTCGGCATTTATGAAAGCCTCAAGCAGGTTCTGAAAAAACGGCAGCAGTTTCCCGGCGTCGCGCTCAAGGGTCCTGAGAAGTCCGTTTACGGTTCCCATTTCCGATACATCGATCTGGCCCCATATCCCGCCCTCGTCCCTGAAAGTCTGAATCCCGCTTTCGGCGGAAAGACCGGCGCCGCAAAGCGCAACACCGCGTTTCGCCCCGGACAGGGCCCTGCAAGCCTCTCGTATCATATCAGCGCTCAAAAGACCTCACCTCGACTCTGTCCGAGAATAGAAAAATGCTTTTCTTCTGGCAAGTGGAAAAAATCTGACCATACGCAGATTGATTTATTTCTTGACCCTTGTCTTCAACAGAGCTCAGGTGGATTATTAAAAACCTTTTGCCTGAAAACGTTACAATGACGGTCACAACGAGATTTAAAACGGATGTCAATCGCCATGGTTGAAACTTTATCCCTCAGGCTGGTCCTCGATCGGCCGAAGATGATGACAGATCTCCGCATCAGAAGCGGGAGTTCCGACCGTCATGCATTCAACAGACTGGCGGACCGGGCCGAATCCGCCGCCATTCCCAGGGCTTTAATCATGGACAGCACGCTTGCAGAAACCCCCGAGGACGGGCTTACAATAGACGGAACGCCGTTTTCAATCGAAAAGATCCGGAGTCTCACGGAAATCCCCTGCCGGGTATTTCCCTTTCTCGCGACCTGCGGCAGAGAACTCAATACTATAAAAGAAGGCGGCAGCATTATTGAATCCTTCTGGCTCCACGAAATAATGATAAAAGCCCTGGAAGGGGCCGTCAATGCTGCGATCCGGTTTGCACAGAGGGCTTCCGCTCTTGATGCCGTTTCACTGGTATCCCCCGGATCATTCCCAGGATGGGACATACATGAACAAAATAAAATATTTGCTCTTTTTGAGGGGCATGCGGAACACGAGGGAATAAACCTCAACAGCGCCATGATGCTGGTTCCCGAGCATTCCCTTGCCGGGCTTCTGGTTCCCTGCCGGGAACAGCATGATCTGTGCGCCCTTTGCGGCAGCGTCACATGCCCGCGGAGAAAGACATCCCGCATGGACCTATAATTGCACTCAAAAAAAAGTGTTACTGAATTATAAACCTGCAAGTTGCTGAATCATGAATCCGGATGACAACATAGCCCTTTCATGGTTATTATCAAGTCAACCTGTTTTCAATTGTTGTATCTACTGAGTCGGATTATACGCGCATATACTCCGTACTCACTATCTCCTAAAAACCGGGTAACCCTGCTTCTCCAGCAGGGTTTCCTATTTTTAAGCGGGTCCACATCCTTCCGATGAGAAAAATTAATTGTAAATTCGACGACTTGCATTATACTGGATTTATTCCTTAATCTGGCAGGAAACTATCATGATTAAATCAAGGGCCGCCCTGACAATCCCGCTGATGCTGCTTACCCTGGTGTTGTGCTGCGGGCATGCATCCCAGTTCAACAAAAAAGACTACGACAGGGTGCTGGCCGGGGATCGCGACCTGAAGGCCCTGAACCTGAGATATAGCAGCCTCAAAGGAATCACGCTTGAAAATGCGGACTTTCGATCAACCGACCTTACCGGCGCCGACCTCAGGGACGCCGTCATTATCAATTCGGATTTTACAGGATCGAACCTTACCGACGCGGACTGCACGGGCGTAAAAATCACGGGATGCAGATTCACAAAGGCGAACATCAAGGGGGCAAAGCTCAAAAAAGCTTCCATCTCCGGAGCGAATTTTTCGGGCTGCGATTTCAGACAATGCGATATGAGGGAAGCCTCGATAAAGGACTCGGATTTCAGGGAAACCGGCTTTTACGGGTCGAGCATGAACAATTCGGCGTTCACAGGCTGCGATTTCACGGGAGCCGACATCATGCGCGCCGATTTTTCGGGCTGCGACCTGACCGGATGCCGGTTTATCCAGGCATACGGGGGTGGGGCCTTCATGGGCAAGGCGAAACTCGACAGGGCCGACCTCACGGGGGCCGATTTTTTCGGGGCCGATATGAGCGGCTGCAGCTTCAAGGGTGCGACAATAAGCGGGACCAAAATGTATAATACCAGCCTCAGAAGCGCCGATTTGAGCGGCCTCGTGATCGACCAGGCGGAGCTGACCGGCGCCGACCTCGCCGGCGTCAACCTCGACGAGGCCAGGCTCAACGATGCGAACCTGATGGGAAGCCTCCTGAACTACGCGCACATGAACAAGACAGAGCTGCGCAGGGCCAATCTCCGCGGGGCCGACCTGACCGAGGCCAGCCTGTACTACGCGAACCTCGAAGAGGCAGACATGACCTCCGCGGTACTGCAGAAAGTCAACATTCGCGGCGCGTTTCTGAAAGGGGCGAAGATAAGCAGGCGCTATCTGAACCTCATTCAGGTCCAGAACGCAACCCATCCGTCGATAATCTGGGTCGACTAACCGATGAAAAATCTTTGCATTCTCGCTTTGCTCCTATCCGTCATTTTCCATTCCGCCGTGGCGTTCGGGAATGAAAAACCGCTGTCGAAGGCCATTGAAGAATTTGCGAGCGGGAAAAAAGGGACACGCATCGCGGTGCTCGATTTTTCAAGCAGTGGCTCCCGGAATTACGACATGTATGTCGCAGACATCATAATCACCGAGTTGAGTAAATATCCGGTCACGCTACTTGAAAGGAAGAGGCTGCAACTGCTGCTCAACGAACAGGCGCTCGGGCAGACCGGGGTCGTCGACGCCGACCAGGCTAAAAAACTCGGGACGCTGCTGCCGGTCGACGTTGTCGTCTCAGGATCGTACACCGAACTGAACGGGAAGCTCGTCATCAACGCGCGCTTCATACACGTTGTCACCGGCGAAATCCTCTATGCATTCGCATCCTCGCTGCCGATCTCCGCGGCTGCCGATGCGCCAACCGACGAGGAGCGCGAAAACTCACAATGCCTGAAAAAACAGGCGGCAGTCAGAAAATCGCTGGAGGACCTGACGACCTCGGATGCCGTTTCAAACGCCGTCAACTGCGCCTCGGCGGTCCCGTTCGAAGGAGATTGCGGGCGCATCCATTACGAGGTCATGGGTATTTTCGTCAGGTATAAAATTTATCCCGAAAAATATTCCTCCTTTCTCGCTGCCGTATTGAAATCCATCGACACTCCCACGAACGACCCGCGCGCCAACGATATAATCCGCTATTTCGTGTCGGACGGTAAAATAGACGCGCAGGAATGGGCCGCATCGTTCGATGCGCTTTCAAGGATGGGCCCCTTCGCGCTGCACATCCCCCTCAATTACATGCTCAACAACTCAAACGAGGACAACGATCTGGTTCTCGACCGGGTCGACCAGATAATGAAACTGGCCGCGTCGAAAAAACTCGGCAGGCCTGTCGCGGTCCCGGAAGAAACTGTCCTCTTCGCCGTTCTGCACGCGGTCAAGCCGCGAGACAGGGACAAAAAAAAGGGGATAACCGGCGACATCTTCGCCAGATACCGTCATCTGGTTCCGGACACCGACCGGCACAGCAAGGAGGCCGTAGAAATACTGCAGAACGCCTACTTCGAGGAAAAATCCCGGCCGACGCGCCGGCAGATACTCATGGTTCTTGTGGATTTCTATGGGAGCAGGCCTGATTCCGAAGAGCTTGCCGAAAAGGCGGCAGATCTGATCCGCACCATGAATTCGAAGATCGAAAGAGACTATTCCGGAGAGCCCGCCGAAAAGGCTGCGTTCGCCGAAGACCTGAAAACGATCAATCGTTCCCTGCAGAACCAGTACTGTCTGTCGCTCGAACTGGCCCGCAAAAAGGGCTACCACTACATAGTGGACGACCGCGTGGAATACATCCTCGGCAACGGCATGAAATGCGCCCAGGCGCCATCAATTGCCGACCTGGAAGCGGCTATGAAGGCAGGCGACTGGGGCAAGAGGCTCAAGGCGGCCGAGACACTGTCAAAAATCGGTGCAGCCGCAGCTCCAGCGGAAAAAACCCTGGTCGCCTGTCTCGCATGGAAAGGACTCGGGTCAGAGGGAGGCAGGATGCGCGCACTGTGCGCGAAAACCCTCGGCAATATAGGCGGCGTCGGCCCTGAAGCGATCACCATGCTTATCAGCTCATTCCCGGATTACGACAACGGCGTGTCATACGAAGCTGAAGAGGCGATAGCCAAGATCGGCCCTGCCGCGATACAGCACCTCGTCAGGGGCCTCGAGCACGAGCACCATGCGGTCAGACTGCGGTGCGCGACGGCGCTGGGAAGGCTTGGAAAGAAGGCACGGCAGGCGCTGGCGGTTCTGAAAAAAACCGCCGAGAAGGACGCCGACCCCTACGTACGCAAAGAGGCGGCCGGCGCGGTCCAGATGATCGAAAACGAACCGTGATCAGGATCGGACGCAGCTCGTGAATCCCATCTCCATCATCTTGATGTCGATATGTGGCGTCGATATGTATTCAAGCGGGGGATAGATGAAACGGTCCGCGTTGCGGCAGTCGACAGTCTTGATGTATGACTTGCATTTATCGCACACGTCAACGCGGTGCTCCTGCTCGTTGTCGAAGGAATAGTATTTCAACGTTTTATCGTCCGCGTTCTCGCAGTTGTTGCAGAATATCCGCCGTGTCGGCCACTTGTGCCAGCAGAAGCTGCAGCACAGAAATCTCTTGCCGTCCTTTTCGAACAGGGACAGGGATGCCGGGGACCCGCAAATCGGGCAGTAGCCCTTCAGCCACTCGGTGTTCGGGTCCAGGTACCTTGAAATCGTTTCCGCAAAAAGGACAAGGGAAGGTTTCGCGCTGTTGTATATGAAAAAAGCGAGCCCGCTTTTATCGACTCCGATGCTTTCAGAAGCCTTATCGAAATAGTGCTCATTTTCACATAGAAAAGCGCTGTACAGGCCCGCATAATCGAGCGCGCCCCTGGATATTGCGTCAAGCACCAAACCCGCGGCTTCGGAATAATCGTTCCCGCTACCGCGCAGACTGCCGCATATCTCTTCGAGAAGAGCGGCGGCCGAATCTACATCGACGGTGAAATCCGATAAATTCGCCAGGGGGAATTTTTCGCTTACCTTTTTCTTCAGTGTCTCTTCGGGTATATCGACAGCCGGGACTTTTGTGACCATCTTCGATTTTTCCTGTGCGACGAAAATCTTTTCATAAAGATCGAGCAGCGATTCGTATCCCGGCCTGATGCTGTTGAGCTGCCGTACGGCCTTGCTGATCTGCGCGGGTATCATTTTATCTTCATCTGACATTACTGGCTCCGTTATGTTGAAATACAAAAAAAGGGCGGTGAGAACCGCTTTTCGGTTATTTCCCACCGCCCTTTCGTTTAATTCAAGGATAAAACTTTTTAGACTCTGAAAAAATTCCTGAACGACTGGCCCATCTTCGCCAGCGCCTCTTTCCTGGTCACATCGAATGTGCCGGGTTTCGCGGCTGCTGTCTTGAAGTACGTCTCAGGCTTGTACGCTACGAGATAAAGCACCCGTACGGCTTCCTCGTCGATGATCTGGGCCTCGGGGAACTCTTTCTTGACGATTCCCAGCCTCTTTTTGGCCAGGTCGATCATGTCTTCCCTTTCGCCGAAATTCATCGTGCCGGTCGGACATGCCTTCACGCACATGGGCACCAGGCCCTCTTTCACGCGTTCGACGCACATGTCGCACTTGTTGATAACGCCCGTCTTTTCGTCCCTTCTGGGGATGTTGTACGGGCAGAAATCAAGCATCTGCTGGAATACATCTTTCGGCATATCCCTGCATGCGTCGGTGTAAATGACCGCACCGGTCTCCTCGTCGAGAATGACCAGGCCCTTCTTGTACTCGTCAGCCGGGTACTTGCACGACGGATCAACGCAGTGCCGGCACTGGTCCGGAAAGAAATTCCAGGCGACCCTGTCTTTGAGCTTCTGCTCGGAGAAACGCACGACCTTGTAGTTTTTCGGGTTGAGGTCGGGCGGATTCTGATGGCTGCCCCAGCCGACCTGTTTGGTCTGGTTGCCTTCGAATCCCTGCCATTCCTTGCACGCCACCTGGCAGCCCCTGCACGCCGTGCACCTCGTGGTGTCTATAAAAAATGTCTTAGACATGGTTGCCTCCTGTCATCTCGTTCTCGGACGTCACGCCGTCGACCGCCAGCTCCGTCACCTTGTCGGCCTTCCTGATGTTCACGCAGCAGGCCTTGTATTCCGGGATCGCAGTGTTCGGGTCTCCGGCAGATACGGTGATCCTGTTGGTCGAATCGCCGACGCCTTTCTTCGTCCATCCGAACGCAAACGGCATACCGATAAGATGCACAGTCCTGCCCTGGACTTTCAGTGGAGTCATGCGCACTGTTACCATCGCGGCTGCCTCGACGGCCCCGCGAGCGCTTTCAACGATGACTACATCGCCGTTCTTGATGCCTTTTTCGGCAGCAAGCTCAACGCTCATCTCAACATAGAGCTGAGGCTCTGCTTCGAGGAGCGCTGGGTGGTTCCTGGTCTCGCTTCCGCTGCACCAGTGCTCGGTCAGGCTGTATGTCGTTAGGACAATCGGATACTTCGGGTCACCCGGAAGCGCACGCTTGTCCATCTCGCCATACATGATCTTGGCGCACGGATTGTGGATCTGACCGGAGAAACTGTTCGTTTTTAACGGCGTCTCGATCGGCTCGTAATGCTCGGGCAGCGGCCCGTCCACCATGCCGGGACCGAAAATATTGCCCACGCCGGCCGCGGTCATGATAAAGGGCAGCTTACCTTTTTCCATGCCCAGGGGAGGAGCTCCTCCGTCTGCCACGTCGCCGATCCACTTGCCATCTTCCCACTTGATAACGACGCGGTCGGGATCCCAGGGCTTGCCGTTCTTGTCGACCGAGCACCTGTTGTAGATGATTCTCCTGTTCATCGGCCATGCAAAGGAGAAATTCGGGAACATCCCGAGCTTTGCCTGGAGCGGTGTCTGAGAAAGATCGCGGCGTTTCATCAGGTTGCCGTCCTCGGTGAAGCTGCCGCAATAGAGCCAGTTCAGGGATACCGTCGAGCCGTCGTCGGCGAGGTCGGGGAATCCGGCGACCTGCTTGCCCTTGTTGGGCCCGCTGACATAGTAGCCGTTGATCTTTTTCGAGACTTTTTCGGCGTCATACTTGCCGAAGAAGTCCATGTTCACGATCGGATCCGGGAAAGTCCCGCCTTTCTTGTACAGGCTCTTCACCTCGTTCATGATGTCGACCATGATTTCACCCATGGATTTCGAATCCCCTCGGGGAGAGGTCGCCTGCTGGTGCCACAGTGCCCAGCGTCCGCTGTTGCTCACGCTGCCGTCTTTCTCGGCGCGGTGGCATGACGGGAACAGGAACACCTCGGTCTTGACCTTTTTGGGGTCCATACCCGGTCCATGCCAGAAATCTGTGGTCTCATTGTTGAAGATGTCGGCGCAGTACAGCCAGTCGAGGTTGGCCATGGCCTTCCTGACCTTGTTCGCGTTCGCGAAGCTCTGGCACGGGTTCATTCCGAAAACGGAACCGCCCTTGATTTGGCCATTGTACATTTTATCGAAGAAGAAAAACATGGAAGCGTCGCCCTTCTCCCAGCTCTTTGCCGGGTCGAGTTTGGGCAGCCAGTTGTATCCGAAACCGTTTTCCTTGGTCGCAGCATCGCCGAACCATCCCTTGAGCAGGCTCACCACGTACTTGGGCCTGTTCTGGTACCAGTTGACGCTCTTCGGGTCCTTGCTGACCGTGGTCACTTTCTTGATAAAATCATCGAAGGTGGCCACATCGGCGCGCGGCATGGGGATGTATCCTGAAAGAATATTGTACAACAGTGCGTGGTCGGTCGAACCCTGCACATTGGGCTCGCCGCGCAGAGCGTTGATCCCGCCGCCTGCGATGCCCATGTTTCCAAGCAAGAGCTGTACGATCGCGCTTGAGCGGATATTCTGCGCGCCGACAGTGTGCTGCGTCCAGCCCAGGGCGTACAGGATCGTCCCTGCCTTGTCGGGTCTGCCGGTCGCTGCATAGGATTCGTAGACTTTGGTCAGGTTGGCGACTGAAACCCCGGTCACCTCTGAAACCTTGGCCATGTTGTAGCGCGAGTAATGGTTTTTCAGTATCTGGAAAACGCAGCGGGGATTGGAAAGGGTCATGTCCCTCTTGGGCAGACCATTTTCATCCATTTCGAGTTTCCAGTTGCTTTTGTCATATATTTTGTTCTTTGCATCATATCCGGTGAACAGGCCGTTGCTGAAACCATATTTGCCTCCCACGATGAACGAGGCGTTCGTGTATTCAACAACGTATTCCTTGAAATACTTGTTGTTCGCCAGAATGTAGTTGATCATGCCGCCCATGAATGCGATGTCGGTTCCGGACCTCAGGGGAACATGGAAATCCGACCTGGCGGATGTTCTGGAGAATTTGGGGTCGACATGTATTATCTTCGCGCCCCTTTCTTCTTTTGCCTTGAGCACCCATTTAAAACAGATGGGATGATGCTCGGCGGCGTTGCTTCCGATTATTAAACAGCAGTCAGTATTCTTGATATCGATCCAGTGGTTGGTCATTGACCCGCGTCCAAACGACTCTGCCAGAGCCGCAACTGTGGGGCTGTGTCAGACACGCGCCTGGTGATCGATATGGACGACCCCCATCGTCCTCATTGCCTGGCCTGTCACGGCGAGCTCCTCGTTGTCCATCTGGGACGATCCCAGGTGGAAGATCTCGTCGATGCGGTTCACCGTCTGCCCGGCTTCATTCTTTTCTTTAAAGTGTTTGTCCCTTGTTTCCTTGATTTTCTGGGCAACTCTGTCGACCATCCATCCATAGCTCTTCTCTTCCCACTTGTCGCTGAAGGGAGCGCGATAAAGGCAGTTGAGCACCCTCTTGTTATCGTTGATCTGCGAAAGCATCGCAGAACCTTTGGCGCACAGCGCGCCCTGGCTCACGGGATATCCCGGATCGCCCTCGGTGCTGACGACCTTGCCGTCTTTCACATGCGCGATAAAATGGCAGCACACCGAGCAGTACGGGCATATGGAAATCACTTCCCGTGCTCCCTTGATCTTGAGCTGTTTCGAATAGCCCTGGGCGCTGGCGCTGCTGCACCCGATATTGCCGAGGGTTATCGTCGCGGCGCCAAGACCGGTGGCCTTGATAAAATTCCGTCGCGTGATATTCATTAAAAACCTCCATGGGTTCTGCCTCTGAAAGGTATGGAAAAAAATAAACCAGCCCTGCAAGGCAGTGGTGTTGAATATAAATCATTAATAATTAAGAATATTAATAATTCTTTTAGACCATGGGGTATTGTCAATTATTTTTTAATAATCGCATGCTTTCTGTTATATGTTAGTATTAACATATAACAGAAAATTATGTTATACGAAGCATAAAAACTTGATTAAATCAAAGAATAATCCGACCAGCTAAAATTATGCAGGGGACGATTTGATTTTCACTTAACGTCCCCTGCCTTAATTCAACAATAAATCTCGTTAGACTCTGAAAAAATTCCTGAACGACTGGCCCATCTTCGCCAGCGCCTCTTTCCTGGTCACATCGAATGCGCCCGGCTTCGCGGCTGCCGTCTTGAAATACATCTCGGGCTTGTATGCCAGGAGGTAAATGGCCCGCACAGCCTCCTCATCAACGAGCTGCGCTTCCGGAAACTCCTTCTTTACAATGCCAAGCCTTTTCTTCGCCAGGTCGATCATATCTTCCCTTTCGCCGAAATTCATCGCGCCGGTGATACAGGTCTTGACGCACATCGGCACCAGACCCGCCTTGACGCGGTCGACGCACATGTCGCATTTGTTTATAACGCCTGTCTTTTCGTCTCTTCTGGGGATGTTGTACGGGCAGAAATCAAGCATCTGCTGGAATATGTCTTTCGGCATATCCCTGCACGCGTCGGTATAAATGACCGCCCCGGTCTCGTCGTCGAGAATGGCCAGGCCCTTCTTGTACTCGTCCGCCGGGTACTTGCAGGAAGGATCAACGCAGTGCCTGCACTGGTCCGGAAAGAAATTCCAGGCGACCCTGTCTTTCAGCTTGTGCTCCGAGAAACGCACGATCTTGTAATTTTTCGGGTTGAGGTCGGGCGGGTTCTGGTGGCTGCCCCATCCGATTTGTTTTGTCTGGTTGCCCTCGAAGCCCTGCCATTCCTTGCACGCCACCTGGCAGCCCCTGCAAGCGGTGCATCTCGTCGTATCTATGAAAAATGTCTTAGACATGGTTGCCTCCTGTCATCTCGTTCTCGGACGTTACCCCGTTAATATCCAGCTCCGTAAGTTTGTCGGCCTTCCTGATGTTCACGCAGCAGGCCTTTGCTTCGTAAATGGTCGTATTCGGATCCCCCGCATTGATCGTCAAACGGTTTGTAGTGTCACCGCATCCTTTTTTGGTCCATCCGAACGCGAACGGCATGCCGATCAAATGCACCTTTTTGCCCTGAATCATAAAAGGAGTTATGCGGACGGTCACCATCGCCGCAGCCTCGACCCTGCCGCGCGCGCTTTCTACGATGACCCCGTCTCCGTTTTTGATCCCCTTTTCTTCTGCCAGTTCATGGCTCATCTCGACATACAACTGCGGTTCGGCCTCGAGAAGCGCGGGGTGATTTCTGGTTTCACTTCCGCTGCACCAGTGTTCAGTCATGCTGTAAGTTGTCAGTACTATCGGGAACCTGGGATCTCCCGGCGCCGCAATCTTGTCGTGATCGCTGACGAGAACTTTTAAGCATGGATTGCTCAGCTGGTCCGAGAACAAGTGTCGCGTGAGCGGGGTTTCAGCCGGTTCATAGTGTTCCGGGAAAGGACCGTCTACGAGACCCGGGCCGAAGAGACGTCCGAGCCCTTCAGTCTGCATGATAAAGGGATACGTGCCTTTTCCGGTTGACATCGGGGGCTTGCCCCCGTCAGGAGTGTCGCCGACCCATTTGGAGCCATCCCATTGGATCACTATTCTTGTCGGATCATAGGGCTTGCCGTTCATGTCACAGGATGCCCTGTTGTAGAGGATCCTTCTATTTGCTGGCCATGCCCATGAAAATTTTGGATAAAGACCCAGATTTTTTTCGAGAGGGGTCTGTGTCAGATCACGACGCTTCATCATATTGCCTTCTTCGGTAAAGCTGCCGGCGTATATCCAGTTTAAACATGCCGTTGAACCGTCGTCAGCCAGTTCCGTAAAGCCGCTGATCTGTTTACCTTTATTAGGACCGCTTATATAATAACCGTTAACTTTTTTCGCTATTTCTTCCGCATTGTATTTGCCGTAGAAGTCGAGGTTAACAATAGGATCTTTGAATGTTCCGCCCTCTTTTTTATAAAGCCTTATGAGCTCATTCATGATATCTATTATGATCTGTCCCATTGGTTGTGATTCGCCCCTGGGTTTTGTCGCAACATTGTGCCACAGGATCCATCTTCCGCTATTTGCCACGCTTCCTTCTTTTTCAGCACGGTGAGCCGCGGGAAAGAGGAAACATTCAGTCTTGACTTCCTTGGGATTCATTCCCGGTCCATGCCAGAAATCAGTCGTTTCATTGTGGTAGATATCGGCATAATAAATCCAGTCAAGGTTGCCCATCGCCTTTCGCGTTTTATTCGCGTTCGGTATGCTCTGGGCAGGATTGGAACCGAAGATTGAAGCCCCTTTAATATTTCCTTTGAATATCTCTTCCCAGGCGAAAAGAAATGAATTATCACCCTTGTCCCATGCCGATGCATTATCGAGTTTAGGCAACCATGTGTAACCGAAATCATTTTCCTTCGTTGCAGCCTCGCCGAACCATCCTTTCAACAGGCTGGCCATATATTTCGGCTTGTTCTGCCACCAGTTGGCGCTCTGAAAATCTTTGCATACCGGCGTATTTTTTTTGTTCCACTCTGCGAGTGTGGCATCACTGGCCCTGGGCATCTGAAGGTAGCCGGGAAGGATATAATACAACATCGCGTGGTCGGTCGAGCCCTGGACATTGGGCTCTCCCCTCATCGCATTGACACCGCCCCCTGCTATGCCAATATTTCCAAGCAGAAGCTGAACGATACCGCCAGTGCGGATATACTGAACACCGACGGTATGCTGCGTCCAGCCGAGCGCGTACATAATTGTCCCGGCCTTATCAGGTTTACCGGTTGCGGCAAAAGCATCATATACCTTGCGCAGATTCTCCTTGGTTACGCCGGTGACGGATGACACCCTGGCAAAATCGTATCGTGAATAATGTTTTTTCAGAAGCTGAAAAACGCACCTGGGGTTTTTCAGGGTTTTATCGGTTTTAATAAGGCCGTTTTCATCGGTCTCAAATTGCCAGCTTGACTTGTCATACAGTTTTGTTTTAGGGTCATATCCCGAAAAAAGACCGTTGTTGAAACTGTACTTGCTGCTGACAATAAACGAGGCATTCGTGTAGTTGAGTACATAATCGTAAAAATATTTATTATTATCAAGGATATACTTGATCATGCCGCCCATGAAGGCGATATCGGTCCCCGAACGCAGGGGAACATGGAAATCTGAACGTGCTGATGTTCTTGAAAACTTCGGGTCAACATGAATGATTTTTGCCCCCCTCTCCTCTTTGGCCTTGAGAACCCATTTAAAAGTCATGGGGTGATGCTCTGCGGCGTTACTCCCGATAATTAAAGCGCAATCCGTGTTTTTAATGTCTATATAGTGGTTGGTCATCGCCCCCCGTCCGAAACACTGCGCCAGCGCCGGAACTGTCGAGCTGTGGCATACCCGCGCCTGATGGTCGATGTTCACGACACCCATGGCTGCAAGCGCCTGGCGATGGACGGCCAGCTCTTCGTTGCTCATCTGTGAGGATCCCGCGTGGAAGAATTCATCAACGCGGTTTACAACCTGCCCGGCCGCATTTTTTTCCTTGAAATACCTGTCCCTGGTGTCTTTAATGCGTCTGGCGGTCTGTTTCACCATCCAGTCCCAGCTTTTCTCCTCCCATTTATCGCTGAAAGGCGCACGGTACAGGGGTTTAAGCACCCTTTTATCATCGTTGATCTGGGAAAGCATGGCCGCTCCTTTGGCGCAGAGAGCTCCTTCACTTACCGGATATCCCGGATCGCCTTCTGTGCTTACGACTTTGCCGTCTTTAACATGCGCGATGTACTGGCATATGACCGAACAGTATGGGCAGCTGGTGATAATTTCCTTCGCGCCCTTGATTTTCAACTGCTTTGAATATTCCTGTGCGCTGGCACTGCTGCATCCAATATCGCCAAGCGCTATCGCCGCGGCGCCAAGACCAGTGGCCTTCATAAAATTCCGACGTGTGATCCCCATTAAAGACCTCCTCATGGTATTAAAATTTTATTTTCTTTTTCAAGAGCAGGCCTTTGCCACCTGCTAAAATTTTCTATTATCCAAATAATGAATATTTAATATTCAAAATATGGATTAATACAATACTATCATCCATCAGAGTCAATAGTTTTTTTTTAATATACATAAATATTAATATGTTTATTATAGCATAAAAGCTTTACTTAACATGACCAGAAATGGCACTTCGCGGATAATTCTTCTGCGGAATGATTATTAAACGTTGCACCAGATAAAAATCTTTACCTTGCATAATCCAATAAGTCGCTATAATAATATATCGAGATTATTTACGCAGACCGGAGGGATTATGAAACACGGAGCGAGAAATTCGGTTAAAGCCAAAGTCAAATCCATCAAGAAAGGGGATATCATGTCACTGATTAAATTCGAGGTGATGCTGCCGGCCGACATGGCTTCGGTCATCACAACCGAATCGGTCGAGGAGCTTGGCATTAAAGTCGGCGATGAAGTGAAACTGGCGATCAAAGCGGTTCATGTTCTGCCGTACAAAGATTGAAACCGTATTTCGTTTGAAAAACGGGATGCTTCATTAATATTGACTCTTATCACATATATCCGGCACTATGCTTGCCAGATGAAAGAAATTGATATGTGCGGTCAGTCCACGTACGGATTCTCACCGCTGCACGCCGGGCATTTATCGCCGTTCTTGATCTTGAATGCCTCGCCGCACGAGGGGCATATCGCGATCTTGCTGCCGTGAGCATGGAACCCGGTCAGTTCGGGCCTGACCCGGACCTTCTTCATGCTGCAGAGCCCCGCGCCCGCGTCAGCAATCTGATCAAGTAATAGCTGGTAGTTCTGCTCCTTCTTCGGCTTCACCTTGAAGAACCAGTCGCGCACCTCGGGCCAGGCTTCGATTTTTTTCGTATCGATATATACCCTGACACCCTCGCCTTTTTCTTTTTCATAGAGGGTTATAGCGAAACGGCTGAAATTCATCACCCTGAGCCAGCCGTTGCCGATCGTGCACGGCGTGAGAAGCTGTATCGCGTCCGGAAGGCAGGTCTTGGTTTCGGCTATCGCGTCGAAAAACTGTCCGCCGGGGAGGTTCTTCAGAGCGAGATCGACCATGAAGCCGCCGATTAAAAGTCCAGGCGCCAGGCTTCCGTGAAACTCCTTTACGATTCTTTTGTATTCATCATAAGTATAAGACGACATCTTGCCGTCGCCTCCGAGTTTGCTAATCGTTTTTGTTTCCATGAAATATACTCCTAACAGCATTTTAAAATATTTGCCACAGTGATTCAGTGGGCACGGAGAGTCGGGCTAAATTGTTTCCGTCATTCCCGCGCAGGCGGTAATCGATATTGATGAAACACAATGGACTCCCGCTTTCGCGGGAGTGACAGCGTTTCAAGGCATTGCGACGGCATCCTCCAAAGGCCATGCGATGACAATTTGCCCTCACAATCATTCCTGTTTATCTCCCCCATCCTTCCAAATCTCTGATAATCATATAAAGGTCGGTTCATAAAAAGAAGCACCTCCTAAATGATTGCAAAAAACGGAAAATCCGTATAATTTGCAACAGCCAAACAAAAATATGGAGGTGCTTCGATGAAAC
>Ga0116154_10001202_pt1 | contig 23000 bp, 15 predicted proteins | sample AD_UKC030_MetaG_FD_89898 | JGI IMG/M metagenome (GOLD analysis project Ga0116154, IMG submission 89898) | Active sludge microbial communities of municipal wastewater-treating anaerobic digesters from USA - AD_UKC030_MetaG | ecosystem: Engineered > Bioreactor > Anaerobic > Digestate | place: USA...
CAGTGAAAGCTACTGGTTCATTTGAATTATTAAAAATTGGAAACATAATGCGAGATCGAAAACGATCATATAAATTGTTGCCTGATGGTTTACTGGTGTTTTGAATGAATAAACCAGTTTCAAATAAGTCTTTTGAGGTGTAACCTTTATCAATTAAATAATTTAAAGCTTCATTTCAATTATCATTGCTAAAACCAATTTTAAATTCATTAATGATTTCTTCAGTTAAACCGCGTTTAATTAAATAATCTTTAACATTGGAATTTTTATTTAAATTGGTTTTATATAGTTCAATTACATCTGAAAAAATATTATAAATGGTTTTGTTTTGAGAACTTACTTGATTATCAAACCGAGGCAATTTAACACCGGCTTTATCAGCTAAAATTTTTAAAGCGGTAATAAAATCAACATTTTCAATATTCATAACAAATGTAAATATATCGCCAGTTTTTAAACAACCAAAACAATGTCAAATTTGACGTTGAGGAGATACAAAAAAAGACGGTGTTTTTTCATTATGAAAGGGACAGCAAGCTTTGTAATTAGTGCCAGCTTTTTGCAGTTGAATATAATTAGATAAAACATCAACGATGTTTAATTTGGATTTTATTTCTTCTTTGGCGTCAAATTCCATAGTTAATATTTAAAATAAATTTGAATTAAAGAAAAAATTTTGGGTATAAATATAATACCGCCAATAATGCCAGCCCCAATAGAAACGATGGCCACGCCACCAGCAATTAAATCTTTAATATTTCTAACTTTGGCATTAATTTCGGGATGAAATAAATCTAAAAAATGTTCTAAACTAGTATTAAATAATTCTAAAGAAATAACAGCTGTAATTAACATGATTACAGCTATTCATTCACCAAAAGATATTTTAAAATAAAAACCACAAGCGACAACAACAATGCTAATTAAAGTCATTAAAGTCAAATTTTGTTCTTTACCAAAACAAAATCTTATTCCGTCTCAAGCATATTTTCAACTCATGAAAAAAGATTTTAGGAAGCGATACATTAATTGTTGTTTATTTTTTAAGCGGAGAGGGCGAGATTCGAACTCGCGATACCCTTTCGGATATAACAGTTTTCAAGACTGTCTCCTTCAACCACTCAGACACCTCTCCACTTAAAAAATAATTGATTATTGCCTATTTATTTAGAATTTGCTTCAGAGTCTCCTTCAACTCTCCACATTAACTTTGCGCTAGAATCTATAATCTATATTAAAATAATAAATATTTAATGCGATTATTTATTTTAATGTATCAAGTCGATAGTAAAGTTAGTGTGGGGACTATCGCACTCAGACACTACTTTACTTAAAAAATAATTTAGTTAGACTTTATAAATTAAAAATCCCCTTGTCAAATATTATTAAAAGTGGTTGTTTAATAATAAATTATCGCGATAAAACAGTCATTTTATAGCCGCTTTATGTGATTTAAGAGTAAGGTTATTATACTAAATATGTAATCAAAAGTCAATAGGATAATAAATTAAAAATCAAAAATTAAAAATAAAAAAATAACATTAAAACAAAAGTAAAATAATAAAGTAATTTTATGTCTATGTTGTAAATGATAAATAAATATGTTAAATTATTAATATATTGGAGAGATCGCATAGTGGTCGAGTATGAAGCTTGTTACCAATTTGTTTATTAAAAATAAATACAAATTGCAATCCCTTTTATAGCGGAAAGGTGCAGGAGTGGTTTAACTGGCAGTCCTGGAAAGACTGTGTATCGAAAGGTACCGCGAGTTCGAATCTCGCCCTTTCCGCCATAGAGATGGGAGAAAGCGTGTATACCGAAAGGTATCGAGGGTTCGAATCCCTCTCTCCGCAAATTAGCAAAATCAGGGTTTTGAAGGCTTTTGTCCTCAAAATCCAGATTGGGTAATTTAACCTATGCTTAAAAAATGTTGTTATATAGCTAACAATTATTTTTAAAATTTAATTTTTTATATTAATAATTACCAACCACCCATCGTGCAATTATCATCTACAACTTGTTGAAGGCCCTTATCATTGCCAAAAGTTTGGTCAATGGTGTCTCAATTCATAGTTCCCTTAGGGAATAAACAATTAAGATTAACAGTGCCGTTGATTTTTCTTTGAAAATGACATTTATCATTTTCAATGCCCAAAATAATTATTTCAATAGCTGTTCCATCGGTACCAATTAATTTTCCACTAACTGGCAAACAATTATTCATACGATCCATAAAACAGGATGGATTTTCCATGGTGCCACAATCTAGCATTTCATTAGATGGGATTTGAGTGGTTGTGGTGGTAGTGATATCTCCCTTCTTGTTATTAAACAAAAAGAAACCAATAACAACAACCAAAACTATTACAATAATATATATAATAATATTTTTCATGATTTTAAAATTAATATTTTTTAAAATATTCGACCTTTATTAAAAATATCCTAAAACTAGGATATTTTTTTATTTATATCAATTTGAGTTAAAGCTAAAATGCGTTCTTGAATGGGGGGATGAGTTAACCAAATTTTATTAAATCAAGTTGTTTTTTGCTTAGCTGGATCAGCAATATATAAATTTCGTGTATAATCGTTGATTTTAGCCATTGGCTTTGGATAATTGGATATTTTTTGTAGAGCTGATATTAAACCATCTGGATAGCGGGTTAGTAAAGCGGCCGAAGAGTCAGCCATGAATTCCCTTTTACGAGAAATGGCTAGTTGAATTAAAGTTGCAATAATTGGTGAAAAAATAGCTACACCAATGAAAGCCAACAACATAATGGTTCCGCCGATACCCGATCGATCATCATCTTTTGATCGGTTACTACCAAAATTACCAACTCGCAGGACTATATTTGATAATCAAGTGATAGCAGTTGCTAATATAACAACTAAACTGGCTATTAAAATATCATAATTTTTTATGTGGGATAGTTCATGGGCAATAACCGATTCCAGCTCGGTTTTGTTTAAAACTTGAAGAAGACCGGATGTAACACAAATAATTGAATGTTTAGGATTTCGGCCAGTAGCAAAAGCATTGGGAGATTCATCATTAATAATATAAATTTTTGGCATTGGCAGTCCGCTGGTAATACAAAGATTTTCTACTAAATGATATAAAGCTTGATTGTCATCATGTTTTATTAATTTGGCATTTGACATGGACAAAATAATTTTGTCGGAAAATCAATAACTGACGATTGATGACCCTAAAGCATAAATTAAAGCTAAATAGATATAGGCTTCGTTTTTTGTGTAATAATAAATACAATAACCGAAAACACCAAAGACAATTATAAAAATTGCCATTAATAAATAGGTCTTAATGATATTGTTGTAAACATTATTGTATAAATTCATAAGGCCAAATATTAAATATTAAAATTTAACGGTTACATTTTTGGCTTCTTCCGCTGAAATTTCTAACAATAGTCTTCGTTGATAGTTAAACAATTTAGCAAAAATATTGGTAGGAATAGATTCGATTAAAATATTATAATCTTTAGCAACGTTGTTATAAAAACGACGAGAAGCTTGAATTTTGTTTTCGGTATCGACTAATTCAGTTTGCAGGGCTAAAAAGTTTTGATTGGCTTTTAATTCTGGATAATTTTCAAAAGAAACTAAAATATTGGAAATATTTTTTGATATTTCTTGATTAATTTTATCGCTCTCTTTAAAATCAGAAGTGGCTAAGGCTTGAGAACGGAGTTGGGTAATTTTTTCTAATACTTCTTTTTCATGGCTCACGTAACCTTTAACAGTCTCGACTAAATTAGGTATTAAATCAAAACGACGTTTTAATTGAACATTAATATCGGCGCTGGCTTCATCAACATGATTTTTGGCGCGAATTAATTTATTGTAAATACCAACGACAATTATTACTAGGCCGATTAAAATGAAATATATATACATGTTTATATATTTAACTTTGTTCTTTAAAAATTAAAATAATAATTTTTTGAAGAAAAAGAATATTTATTAAATGTTAACATTTCCATTTTATTTTTAAAAATGGGGAAAATTATTTATTAAGAATTTTTTCTTCGTTATCGACCCAATTTTTATAACGTTTTTTTATTTCGGATTGGTCTTTTTGAATGGCTTCATGGCGTTTGAGCATTTCTTTAGTTATTTTAGTTTTAGCCTGTTTAGAATAATAATTAAAAATAGCTTCAAACAAGGCATCGGTTGATAAGAGCGAACAATGAATTTTGGCTGGGGGTAAACCATTTAATTTTTTTATGACATTTTGCTTACCAATTTTCAGAGCTTCTTTAATGGTTTTACCTTTAGCTAAAGTGGTAATAATTGAAGAAGTAGCAATGGCAGCTACACAACCAAAGGTTTCAAATTTTATATCAGAAATTATCTCCTCGTTTTTTTGATTCTTTTTTATTTTAATATAAATAGCCATGACGTCGCCACAAACAATATTGCCGGCTTTGCCAATGCCATCAGGATTTTTAATTTTACCATAATTTTCGGGATGTTGAAAAATTTCTAAAACTTTTTTTGAATATGACATAACAATAATAGTTAATATTTAAAATTTAATAAAAAATAAATTGTAAAATTATTTAAAAGGCGAAATATTGCGTAGTTTGGTAATAATATCGGGTAAAACTTTTAATAAATAGTTCACATCTTCGTTGGTAGTAAAACGACCAATTGACAAACGAATGGTGCTGTGAGCTTGTTCAGGTTTAAGCCCTAAAGCTAACAAAACATGACTAGGCGATAAGGATAAACTAGCACAAGCTGAAGCCGAAGAAGCACAAATATTATTATTATCTAGTAAATAAACTAAAGCTTCCCCTTCAATAAAATCAAAACGAATGCTAATAATGTTTGGTATTTGAGTGATTGAAGAACCATTAAGATAACAATTGGCCAATTTTGATTGTAAAGTTTTTACAATCTTGGCTTTGAGTTTTGCAGCTTTTTGGCTATCTTGTTTTTGACGCTTGATAGCAATTTCGGCAGCTTTGTAAAAGCCAAAAATAGCTGGTAAATTTACTGTGCTGGAACGAAAGCCAAATTCTTGACCACCACCATGTATCAAAGGTGTGATTTTGGTACCCTTTTTAATATAGAGTAAGCCGGCACCTTTGGGTCCATAAATTTTATGCGAGCTTAGAGTCAATAAGTCGCAACCGATTTTATTTATGTTAACATCGATCTTACCAAAACTTTGAGATGCATCGGTGTGAAAGTAAAGAGGGGTTTCAATATTTCTTTTTTTACGATATTCTTTAATACTACTAATAATTTTACCAATTTTTTCAATTGGTTCAATAACACCAATTTCATTGTTTACATGCATAATTGAAATCAGAACGGTTGAATCTTTAATTAGAGATGTTAATTCGTCTAAATTGACAATGCCGTTTCTGTCAACTGATACGTAATCAACTTTATAACCAGATTTTTCCAATCAATGACTACTATTTAAAACACAAGGATGTTCAATGTTGGAAACAATAACTCGTCCGTCTACATTTCGATAAGCATTGGCAATGCCCTTTAAAACAAAATTATTGGATTCACTGGCACTACTAGTAAAAATAATTTCACTAGCGTTAACTTTTAATAATTTTGCAAAACTTTCTCGAGTTTTTTCTAATAAATCTTTTGATTCTTGACCCAAACTATGAATGGACATAGTATTGGCGTAATATTTTTCAAAAACCGTAAACATTGATTTAAAAACTAATGGATCAATAGGGGTTGAGGCGGCATAATCAAAATAAATTGACTTTTTAGTTTTGAAATCGTTTTGGTTTTTCATTATCATAAAGATTAATCGTTTTTAAAATGACGAAAACCAGTACCAGCCGGTATCAAGCGACTGATAATAATATTGGCTTTTAAGCTTTCTAATTTATCAATTCTAGCTTCGATAGATGATTTAACCAAAATTTGTGAAGTTTCTTGGAACGAGGCAGCCGATAAGAAGCTATCGGAATTAAGAGCAACTCTGGTAATACCTCTTAAAATTGAAACGGCTTTGGCTGGAATTTTATTACTTTTAATGAGTTTGAAATTGGTTTCAATGAAACGACGAATAGTTGTGATTTCGCCAGTGATGAATTCGGAATCACCACTATTTACAATTAATAATTGTGAAAACATTTTCTTAATAATAATTTCAAAATGTTTTTCATGAATTTCACTACCAGCTAATTGATAAACTCGGCCACATTCTTTTTTAATATAGTCTTGAGTGGCTTTAATGCCAGCTAATTTAAATAATTTTTTAAGATTAGCTGTGCCAGAAGTTAAAATTTGGCCAACTGATATTTTATCTCCCTTGCTAACTAAGATATTTTTTCCAACCGGGATAAGATAAGTAAAAGATTCGCCGGATTGTAAAACTTGCTGAACTTTATTTTTACGATTTCCCTTTTTGTAACCAGGATTTTTTATCTTGTCATCAATAATAATCTTTAATTGAATTTCTTCGTTGGGATTAAAAACAACATCATGGACTCGACCGGAAACTTCAGAAATAAGAGCTTCGTTTTTAGGATTACGACATTCTATTAATAATTCGATATATGGAAGACCAGTAGTAGTAATATCGGCTGTACCAGCTACACCACCACTATGAAAACTTTTAAGAGTAAGCTGAGTACCGGGTTCACCAATAGATTGAGCAGCAATAATACCAACGGCTTCGCCTTTATTAATTAATTTTCAATTGGCTAAATCAGCACCATAACATTTTTGACAAATTCCAGAAACATTTAAGCAAGAAAGTGGAGAAAAAACATTAACAGTATTGATTTTGTCATCTTTTTCTATTTGATCGGCTAGAGATCTAGTTAATAATGTATTCTTTTTTATTTTGCTACCATCATTTAAGACAATATCTTTGGCTAAAACTCGGCCAGCAATTCTTTTGGCAAAAGGTTGAACTAATTCTTCGTTAACCAAACGATTAATTTCTGTGCCCTTTTCATCACCACAATCATCATTAAGAACAACTACATCCTGACTAACATCAACTAGACGACGAGTTAAATAACCAGCACTAGAAGTACGAAGGGCTGTATCGACTAAACCTTTACGAGCACCAGGCGTAACATTAAAATAATCAAGCGGTGAATAACCAGATTTATAAGAAGATAAAATTGGAGCTTCAATAATTTCACCGGAAGCATTATAAATTAAACCCTTGATACCTAACATTTGGTTGGCTAAATCTCAAGAACCACGAGCTTTGGAATTAATACAAATGCTTACTGGACTTTCAGCTTTAAAATTAGCTTGAACGGCTTGACTAATTTCTTTTTTAATATCTTCTCATAACTCTAAGAGTTTTTGTTTCTTTTCTAAATCACTTAATAAACCTTCATCGTATTGTTCATAAATTAATTGATTTTTGGCTAAACCTTTTTCAAGAATTTGGAATTTTTCTTTAGGTTCAATTAAATCGTGTAACCCTCAAGAGATTCCGGAAAAACCAGAATATTTAAAACCAATATCTTTTATGCTGTCTAAAACATTGGTAGAAATTTCAAAACCATAATCATAAATTAATTTATTTACAATTTGACGCATTTCGAAATCATTGATAGCGACATTTTGATATGGAAAATCAATTGGTAAAATATTATTAAAAATAATTCTGCCAACAGTAGTTTCGCTGGATTGGTTGTTTTTTAATATTTTTACAAAAATTTTGGCTTGCAAATCAATCTTTTTATTTTCAAAAGCTAGTAAGGCTTCGGTATCACTTGAAAACTTTTTGTTTTCACCAAGTTTATTATCAAACATGGCAGTTAATCAATAACAACCTAAAATGACGTCTTTGGTTGGACGCATAGAAATTTCACCGTTGGTTGGTACTAATAAATTTTTAGTAGCACTCATGCGATCAGCACATTCTTGTTGAGCTTCTTTGGATAACGGTAAATGAACTGACATTTGATCACCATCAAAATCAGCATTAAAAGGAGTACAAACCAATGGATGAATTTTAATAGCTAAACCTTCAGTTAAAACTGGTTGAAAAGCTTGAATACTTAAACGATGAAGAGTTGGAGCACGATTTAACAAAACTTGTTTATTTTGGATAACTTCATCTAAAATGGCTCAAACTTCATCAGTTTTATCATCAATTAAACGATTGGCAGTAGCAGTGCTATAAGCGATTTCTTTGGCTAAAAGTTGATGAATAATAAATGGTCTAAACAATTCTAAAGCAATATTTTTAGGCAAACCACATTCACTCATTTTGAGTTGAGGGCCAACCACAATAACTGAACGGCCGGAATAGTCAACTCTTTTACCAAGTAAATTTTGTCGAAAACGACCTTGTTTTCCTTTTAAAACATCGGCTAAAGATCGATAAGGTCTCTTTTGAGATTTTTGAATAGCTTTGGTTTTTCGTAAATTACTATCGAACAAAGAATCAACAGCTTCTTGCAACATTCTTTTTTCGTTTTTAACAATAACTAATGGTGCGCCAGAATCAATTAATTTTTTTAAACGATTGTTACGAGTAATAATACGACGATAAAGATCGTTTAAATCGGACGAAGCATAGCGACCACCATCTAATGGTACCATAGGACGTAAATCAGGTGGAAGAATTGGTAAATTTTTTACAAAAATTCATTCGGGTTTTACGCCAGATTTTATAAAAGCTTTAATAACCTTTAAACGTTTTAAGTTTCGAGGAAGTTGAGAAGCATTACCTTTTTTATTTTTTTCTTCAATATCTTTTTGTTCCTTTTTTAAATCAATTTTTTCCAAGAATTTTAAAATTGGTTCGGATCCGGTATCGGCTTCGAAAACATCGCTATATTTTTTGATTAATGAAAAATAATCTTTTTCATTTAAAATTTGTCTAACCCTTAATAATTTAAGTTCAAGTAATGATTGTTTATAATTTTGAACAATCTCGGATTTTTCATCAACGGTAGCATTTTTTAATTTAGCTTTGTAAGCTAGCTCAATTTGTCTTTGGAATTCATCTTTCTTGTCTTGATCAACTTTAGTAATAACAAAAGCATTGTAATAAACGATTTGCTCAAGGCCTGAACTTGGCATATCGAGTAATAATTCTAAGACATAAGGAGGAGTTTTTAAATATCAAATATGACAAATAGGAATGCATAAATTAATATGTCCCATTCAATTGCGTCGAACATCGGATCGAGTGATAGTTACACCACAACGATCACAAATAATGTCTTTGTAGCGAATACCGCGATATTTACCGCAAGAACATTTATAATCTTTGACTGGACCAAAAATTGATTCGCAAAAAAGACCACCCTTTTCTGGTTTTTGAGTGCGATAATTAATGGTTTCTGGCTCTAATACTTCACCACGAGATCAATTGATGATATCATCGGGCGAAGCCAATTTTATTTGTACATAATCAATATCGTTGGATGTGTTATGTAAATTATCATGTAAAAATTCAGGCATGATTTTTATTTTAGTACCCTTAAATTAAGGGCGATAATTTATTAAGAAAAATGAATTTATTGAGTTTCGGTTTCTTCACGCTTAATCATTTTGGTTTCAATATTAAGGCAGAGAGATTTTAATTCATTGACAATAACATTAAAGGCGGCTGGCACAGTTGGATTTTTGATATCTTCGCCCTTGATGATTGAGCTATAGGCCTCGCGACGACTAATAATATCATCGGATTTGATAGTTAACATTTCTTGTAAAGCTTTGGATGCACCATAAGCCTCAAGAGCTCAAACTTCCATTTCTCCAAATCTCTGGCCACCAAAATGAGCACGACCTTTTAATGGTTGTTGAGTAACTAAAGCATAAGGTCCAACCGATCGAGCATGAATTTTATCTTTAACCATGTGGACAAGTTTCATGACGTAGAGTTTTCCAACTGTAACTTTTTGAGTGAATTTTTCACCAGTGCGACCATCAAATAAATCAAATTTACCTTCGGGCGGTAGATCGGCTTTTTTAAATTCATCCACAATTTCACCTTCGGTAGCATTGTCAAATGAAGGCACAACGGCTTGGTAATTTAATTTTTCGGCGGCAAGTCCTAAAGAGGCCTCAAAAATTTGACCCAAATTCATACGATTAGGTAATGATAAAGCGTTAATAATTATATCAACGGGTGTGCCATCTTCTAAAAATGGCATATCTTCTTCGGGAGCAATGTAACTAATAATACCCTTATTACCATGACGACCAGCTAATTTATCGCCAACAGTAATTTTTCTTAATTCCGCAACTTCAACAAAAACTTTTTTGATTACGCCCACTCCCAATTGGTCACCACTTTTTCTGGATAAGATGCGGTTACGGATAATTCTACCTTCACGACCGTGAGGTAATGTTAAAGATGTGTTTTTAACATCTTTGGCTTCTTCACCAAAAATAGCTTGCATTAATCTTTCTTCAGGAGTTAATTCAATTTCACCTTTTGGCGAAACTTTACCAACTAAAATATCTCCACTTTTGACTTCAGCCCCAATACGAATAATACCTTCTTCATCGAGATCTTTTAATAATTTTTCGGAAACATTAGGGATGTCATTGGTGGTTTGCTCAGGCCCAAGTTTGGTTTCGCGTTGTTCAGATTCAAACTCTTCGATATAAATGGAAGTAAAAATATCTTGTTTTAACAATTTTTCCGAAATAATAATAGCATCTTCAAAAGTATAACCATATCAAGGCATATAAGCAACAGTTAAATTTGAGCCTAAAGCTAGTTGACCGTTAATGGATGAAGAGTTATCGCACAAAGGTTGATTCTTTTTTATTTTTTGCCCTTTAGTAACAATCGGAGTTTGTTTTAAATAAGTATTTTGATTGGTGCGAATAAATGAATAAAGATTATATTCATGTTTCTTGCCTTCTTTATCTTCAACTATGATGTGTCGATTATCAACTTCAACAACTGTGCCGTCAGTTTTAGATAAAATTAATTGTCCAGAATCTTTAACAACTTGTTCTTCAAGTCCGGTTACAACTAATGGTGATTCGCGTTTTACGCAAGGCACAGCTTGGCGTTGCATGATAGAACCCATTAAAGATCTATGAGTTTCATCACGTTCAATAAATGGAATCAAAGCACTAGCGGGTGATAAAATTTGATAAGAACTAACATCAACAAAATCTAGTTCTTTAGGAGCAATTTTTAAAGTATTAGCATAAATTCTGGCATCAACTAATTCATCAGTAATTTTACCAGTTTTATCATAATTTACACAAGCATGAGTAATTTTATATTTTTCTTCATCAAGCGCGTTTAATCAAACTAATTCATCGGTAATTTTACCGTTTTTAACACGAAAATAAGGTGTTTCTACAAAACCAAGTTCATTGACTCTAGCATAACAACTTAATTCATTAACTAAACCAACATTGGAACCTTCAGGAGTGTTAATAGGACAAATTCTACCATAATGAGAAGAGTTAATATCACGAATTTCAACACCACTTTTGGCTTTGAGTTTAATACCACCAGGACCAGTACCAGTTAAACGACGTTTGTGTTCAAGTTCAGCTAAAACATTGGTTTGTTCCATGAATTGAGAAAGAGGTGATGTATTTAAAAATTCTTGATTGATGGCAGTAGTAATAATACGAGGATTGATTAATTGAGCGGGAGTTAAAGTGCTGGGGTCAAGAGAAGTCATACGATCTTGGATAATACGTCGCAAACGAGTTAAAGCGATATAAAATTTATTTTGAAGTAATTCACCGGTTGAACGAATACGACGATTACCTAAGTGATCAATATTATCACCAATAGCATTTTGATCATTATTCATTCTGATTAATTCATGTAAAGCTTCCACTATATCTTCTTTGCGTAAAATACGATTTTCTTTTTGGTTGATATCTAAATCTTGATTTAATCTTTGATTCATTTTAAAACGACCAACTTTGTCTAAGTCGTATCTTTCAAACTTTTTAAATAAATTCATAAAATAAGAAGTGGCATTATCAATGGCAACGGGCTCACCCGGTTTCATTTTGCGATAAATTTCAAGCAAGGCCTCATTTTGATCAGCGGTATAATCTTTTTTCAAAGTTTCGTCTATAAAACTTAATGGGCCATTATCAACATCAGCAAATAATTTTTTAATTTCAGTATTGCTTTCAACACCGAAAGCCTTGAGAATAATAGTGGCCATGACTTTTTTCTTGCGATCAATCTTGGCCGATATATAGCCATCATTTTCGGTATTAAACTCTAATCAAGCGCCACGATGAGGAGTAACGGCAGCTTTAATACGATTTTCGCCAGCATTGTTTTTGCCAACAGTAAAAATTGTTCCCGGGGATTTAATTAATTGAGAAACAATGGCACGTTCGTTACCATTAACAATAAAAGTTCCAGTTTCAGTTAAAATTGGAATGTCACCAAAATAAACTTCTTGATCTTTTTTCTCGCCAGTTCTTTTATTAACTAATCGTAAAGTTACACGTAAAGCCGCGTTATAATTTAAATCTTTTTCTCTAGCTTTTTCAGCCGAAAACTTCGGTTCTTCTAAATAATAGTCAATAAATTCTAAGCTAAGTTCCTTATCACTATAATCGGAAATCGGAAAAACATCGTTAAAGGAATCCTTGATACCTTTTTTAATAAAATTATCGTAACTTTGGCGTTGAAATTCTAATAAAGAATCGGGTGGTATAACTAAATGATGTTTGCCAAAATAACGTTTTGGTAATGGTTTGGTTTGATGTGAATCCATGACAAAAGTTTAATTTTATTAAAATAGTATCGTTTTTTCTAATAACCCTGATAGCTATTTATGATTATAGCTTTTAAATACAGCAAAAAAACACCTTTTGGACAAAAAGGCCTACAAGTTTGTTATGCATTTATAACCCCTGTGTGAATAATAATTTTGCAAAATTTAAATATTTTTTATTGTCTTGATAACCTTCAAAATAATAGACACAATACGCTCGCTAGTTTGACTAGTTGTCTCGTGTTTTTGATAGATTATATCAAGGTTTTTGATATCAGAAACTTTGACTTGATTAACTTTAATTATATCACATTTTAGAAAATTGTCAATAGCATGAAGAGCCCCCTCTTTAGAAATGGGTAAAATCATAGTTTTTAGAATTTGTTTTTCGGTAAAGCTAATTTTAAGATCCATAATATTATAATGGGTTTTCAATTATCAATTTGGCTAAATAAAGTGTAATTTCAAAAATTACAGCAATAAAATTTTTATTAATTTAATTAAGGGTAAATTTTATAGAAAAATAATAATTATCGTTATCACTAGACATGGAATCCAAGGGAGACGTAATATTAGAAAAGTTTTTAGTATTTGAAAGATCGTCTTTAAATTGGCCAATGACAACTTGGGATGGACTGCTACCCTGCAGTGTTACATTTTTGGATTCATTGCTGATATAAATATTTAAAAGATTGATTTGATTCTTTTTAGCTAAATCATGAACAAAATCAATTTTGCTTTCTCAATCGGTTTTTTTATTAGCAATGTTTAAAAATCTAACGACTGAATTATTAAAATTAGTACTTTGGGATTCTAAAAATGATATCTTTTCATTTAATATTTTTTGATCACCGCTAATTAATTGGTTTTGCTCAGTAAGAGATATTTTTAATGGTTCGAAGAAAACATTTAGCAATCCATAAAAAATTAAAGCCAATGATACAAAAATAGTAGCACTAATTTTTGTTCACATGGATATATAATTGACAATTTTATTTTGAATATAATCTTTTTCTGTGCCAGTTTGCATTAAACTGACAAAGGTATCATGCTCGCGAGGAATAGTACCGCGAATGGCTGTGCCCATAACACTATATCATTCTTCGGAAATTTTAATTATTTTATCATTTTTTAAAGTGGCGACTTCCAGGCCAAGTGAAGTGATTAAAGAATTGGTTATTTCCGTTTTAATAGCTGGGATGATTGAAAACAAGAAAAATTTTTTCAAACAAGTGTTTTGGCGAGCTTGACAAAAATTAACAACTTGGCCAACTTTTTTGTTAAGAAAAATTAGAAAATCACGATTGGATAAATTGCTGTTTAAATCATATTTGGCCACTTCACTTAAAGTGCTAAAATCATAAAAAACCAAAACATTATTTTGGGCTACTATTAAATCAATACCATCGCGATCAATATTAATAACTAAGTATTGATCGGTTTCGGTGGTAAAAGTTTTTAAAAATCTTAATAATCCTAAGGCTGGTTTTTCAACAGCAATAACTTTAAAACCAGCTTTATTTAAACAATAAATATATTTTTCAATATTTAATTTATCACCAACCGCACTAAAAATGGTTTCGTTGTTGGTGTTGCTATTAACACTCATTGATTCTCAATCTAGAAAAGAGTTTTCAAGTGGAATGGGAGAACGTAATCTTAAATTTAATTTTACTGCTTCTTCAAAACTTGATTTATCGGATAATTTGGGAATGGTTAAAATGCTAGTAAAGAAATTTTGAGACGGTAGTGATAAAATAACATAAGGCGAAGATCGATGTTTTGAATTGATGGCTTTTTTAATATCAATTAAAGTTTTAATGAGAGATTGCTCATTTTGAACATAGCCATTATTAATAGTGTTATTTTCTAGCGGTAAAATGGCTGAGGTTTTGATATTAAAACTTCCTTGATTAGAAAAATAGAAAGCTTTGATAACTTTATTATTAATTTCAACAGCTCCAATTTCTTCAGTTGGATCTAATAATCTTTTAATTTTTTCAATATTAATTTTTGATTGAAATTTCATATAATTATTGAGTTAAATTATAAGTAATTAATGGTTCGCTACTATTTTTTAAATTGGGTCAGTTCATATTTTTACAACTTTCTTTAGAATAGGTATCAAGCAATCCTTCGATTTGAATATCGCTATCACCGGCACTATAAAATATACCAGCTGTGCAACAAGTTTTATTACTGTAAAGATTTAAATATTGATTGGAAGCGGTAATACGTTTAATAACTAAATTATCATAAGCTATTGGTAAATCAACATTATTACAATTGCTCAAAACATCAGCTGAACCAATACTTACAGTTGTTAAAATATTGGATGCTTCATTTTCATAAGTGTCATAAATATCTAAGCTACCGCTAGCAGTATCGCGAGTACGCATAATTAAAATATACTGCATTAATGTGGCGCTGTCAATAGCATTGTTGTGTCTATCTTTGGAAATGTTGTTGTTTAATGTTTCTCATCTTCAAGTGTTATAAGTGAAAATTGAAGTCATGGTTAACAAACTTAAAAAGCCAAGGAGCAAAACAATGGTAATAGTAGCGATTCCCTTTTTAGGTTTTTTATTTAACAAATAAAACATATATATTTAATTTATTTTATAGTAATAGCTTTTTTGGCTAAACTAACATTGCCAAATGAATCAATAACTCGTAAATCATAAACTCCAGTTGAAGCTCCACGTAAATCAAACACACAATTGGTTATTGAATCTTGAGATACAAATGTGCAATTAGTTTTAGTTACAATTGGTAATGATCCAGGTTTGACTAATTCAACTTTTGGATCTTCTAAAAAGTAACTACCGGCAATACTACTAATGGTAAAATCGGTACCAACTGTGCCCTGAGTATGAGAAATAGCGCCTAAAGTTGACTCTCGGTAAGTATTATACTTATAATCTTCAGTTACTGATACACTTTCACCATCAACGATGGCATCAAATTTATATTGAATTATACCTTCAACATTACGATTATCTTGGACTTTATAATTGGAAGTACTGCAAACACTAGCTTGACTTTGACCGCCAGTTTTACAATTGAAACTGATCCAACCAAGATTTTCTGATCAAGCATAACCATCTCACTCACCTGTAGCTTGATCGAGCGTAACTTTATAGTTAGAAGTACCGCAAATGTTACTGCCACTATCACCACCAGTCTTGCAATTGAAACTAACTCAACCAACATTTTCACCCCAAGCATAACCTTCGAGTTCACTAGTAGCTTGGTTTAAAGTAACTTGATAATTCGAATCATTACAAGAATTAGTGGTGCTGCAACTGAAAGAAACTTGATCTTTACCGCTTAAAATAATCGCATTACCACTAAAGTGATTGGTATCAGTGTTAAAAACAATATTGCGCAAGTCTCATCAACCGCTATTATCATTTCAAGCATAATGATTATATAAATCCATTGTAAAATAATTCTTACCAATAGGTGGTATTGGATTAGAAATAACAACTTGAGAAGATGAAACTGGAATAGCATAAAGAGTTGATGAACTATTATAAGCAGGATATCAATAAAAAACATCGCCACTATAATTTCATTTTGAAGCTAACTCGGATTTAACATCAACGCAAGTACAATTTTCAGAATTTTCAGGATCAGGCACTCAATTTTGATGGCAGCCCTCACAACCATTAACGTCATTGCAAGCTATTTCGGTACAATCACAAACTAAACAAGATCCGGCTCCGTCTAAATCACAATTTTTCTGGACTCATTGAAATGAACAATATTGAGTATTGCCAGGTATTAATTTAACGGGTGGATCATTGGGAAAAAGTTTGCCAGGATTTTGCGGAATAATAACTTTTTTAGGAAAATCTAGATCGAGTTCAATGGGACTGATATTGTAACGAACAAGTGTGCTGTTTTGCTTATTGACTAATTTATTTAGATTTAAAACATCACCAAAAATATTGAAAAATACAAAAGTCAAAACTCCAAATAAAGCAATATAAATGGTTAGTTCAATGACCGTAAAAGATTTAAATGATTTTTTAAAATTTTTATTTTTCATATCTATGTTTTTAATATTTCCCCCTCTTTTAAAAGTTGCTAAAGGCACAACTTTTTATTGGAGGAATTTTTATTAAATAGTTTGTAAATCTTTTTTGTTCAGTTATTCTAATTGCGATATTAATCGCCCAACTTTCTAAAAGCTGGGGCCAAGCCCCCTCTTTTAAGAACCATTTATAATTCATAAAGCGGAGTGTTTTTGTTAAAATGTTTTGTAAAAATAACTTGGTTAAGTTTAATTATGTTACTTGCGTCCTTCGGACGCCATGGTCTCTAAAAGAGGGGGCTGATCCCCTTCTTTAGAAATCGCTTTTTATTAATATTTTTGCTTTGCAAAAATATTGCGATTTTAAAGAAGGGGGATTTTTAACTTTTGATTTATATTTTTGATCTTTGATTTTTGATATTTGATTTATTTTATTATTGTATACGGATACTGGCCAAAATTTAATTTGATAGTGTTAACGGTAGCAGTGTTGGCGGCATCTATTTTAACTTTAAATCTAAAAAAATGACAATTATATAATGATTGATTATCGGTTTCTCAACAACTCGAAGTGGAAATTAAGCTACTGGAAGTATTAGAATAATAATAATCACTTGAACAACGTTTCAGATTGGATGGATCTGGCCCTAAATAATTTCAGCTAACTTCTGGTATTTCAATACCATTTTCATCAATAATATCATCAACACAAGCTAATTGAAATTTAACTGGACCATCACTGCCCACTCAGCCCAAAGAAATTAAACCAACTTTTTTAGGAAAATTAAAGGTTGGGGATATAAAATAAGCTTCGGTAGCTTCATTGGTTTTTTCAAAATAACCATCAGCGGTACAAACATCACATGTTCAATCACCCATGCCAGGCGTGCCACTGCAAGTTGTGCAGCCGTTACTATAAAAGTAAGAAATATTTGAAGATGCACAAGTCTCAGCACCAATAATTTCGCGCCCACAAGTGGTATCGCCACAAGCGGAATTATATTTTACGTCGCTACCGGATGAATACCCTTCACCGCCAAAAACAAAACGACCGCAACTATCGCCAACATAACTACTAAATCCGGCTCCTCAAACATTGGTGCCAGCATCAAATTGATAAAATGAATCAACTAACGATACAACTTGTTCATTTTTTAATTGTTGATTGTTAACACCACTACCATATTTAGTGACATTGATGCTTTTTGCTAAAAATGGTTCAAAATTGTTACCGCTAACACTTCTTTCGCATTCAGTGCTATTGATGGGATTGCAATTTAAACATTCTGAACCAATTACTTCGTTACTACCAGCTTTGCAAACGGGTTTAAAATATTGATAATAAGTATAACTATTATCAAAACCGGAATTACTATTAATTTCTTCAATAGTTAAAGCTCGATTATAAATTTTTATTTCATCCATATAACCATCAAAATATTCATTGTTGCTCCCTGAATAACCAATATAAATATCGCCATAACTAACATCACTACTAATACCACCAATATGCTCTCAAGTATTTTTTAATACGCCATTAATATATAATTTTATATCAACGCCATCAAAAGTAACATCAATTTTATATCATTGATCAATTGCTAAATTCGCAGCGTAAGTTTCGGTGTAGCGAGTACCTTCAATTTTAAGAGCCACGCGAATGTCATCATCATATAAACCTAATGCATAATTGCCACTAACATCTTTTCCGATTAAACCTTGATAACCAGAATTAATTTTAGTTAATTTGATATTGGTGCTTAAAGTAATATTAAAAGGATCATGCAATTTAGTATATGAATTGATGCTATCAGTTAAAGTGCCTTTACTACTATAATCACGATGAAATAAAGCACAGGAACCACTAATGCAATTAGTGGAATTATTAATAGCCGAAGCTTTCTCAACTAAAATTGGTATATTATCGACAGTGCTAAAAGTTATAAATCGTGGATTTAAACCAACTTCACTTACACCACTATAAGTGGCTACATTTAAAGCATCATCAAGATGTCAATGGCCCAATAAACCAACATTTTTTTCATAACCATGATAATGATTTAATATTTCATTTTCATCTAAAGCCCGACCATAGATTTTGACTTCATCTAAATAACCATTGAAAGTCATTAAATTATCAGTTTTAAAATAACCAAATTTTAAATTATCAGTAGCTCCCATACTACCAGATAAATCATTAACTTCAATATCTAAAGAACCATTAACATAAAGTTTAATTGAAGATCCATCATAAGTGGCTGCAATGTGATATCATTGTAATGGAATTAAATCGGATAAACCAACTAAATTTATGGTTTCGCTACCGATTTTTCAATTGATAACGGCTTTACCGCCAAATGTACCGAAATAATTATCATCACCCCTTGACATAAAAGCTGTTGAATTTTGAGGTGTAAAACTATAAACTCAAGCTTCTCAAGTAGTTTTATCTTTAGCTTTTGAATTTAATTCGCTAATGGTTGGAAACGAAATTGTGCCAGCAGCATTAATTGGATTTTGAAAAAGAATACAATTGTTGGAAACACATTGACCTTTAGGAGTATCAATAATTGTTGGATTAACACAATTTTCGCCTAGACATGAAATTGTGCCACGTCTATCATTGCCGCCTTTGTCATCAACTACAAAAGAGCTACTACTAGGGATAGCGTCAAGCGATCAATAATAAATGTAATCATCGTTAAAGAAATGAATTTTTTCTTGATTAAGAAAAGCTGTGGTATTATCGGCTGATATATAATTTAAATAAGTATAACTCATATGACTACCTTGATAACCAAAATAATTATTGGTAGCATAATCATCGATAATTTTATGATCGGTTAAAAAATAAGCTAAGTTGCGATCATTGATAGCTTTTTGACCGGTGTTTACTTCATAGGCAAAAGCCCTTTGTTTATAATTTGAAAATTGGTTAGTGATAAAAGATATATTAACGATAAAAATAGATAAAAAGAAAACTGCTAAAGCGATACCAATAATTAGCTCGATTAAGGCTTGAGATTTTTTTGGTTTTTTACAACTCAATATCATAAATAAAATTAATTATTAACTGAAATAAGTATAGCGGTTTTTATAATAAAATACAATCAACTTTATTCGCAAGAACAGGCTTCTCCGGTTTGGGCATCAACCGGTGTAAACGATGAACAATAATCAGTAACTTCACCTTCAAAAGCACAACTGTTATTATAGACAATATTATTTATACAACTAAAAACTTGTAAACAAAGTTCAGGATTTTCTACGTTTTGTTGAATGTAGGCCTCAGGTTTACACTCATATTGAGTCTTACTGGTGTTAATAAAAACTTTTTTATCAAAATCGGCGAATTTAGAATTAATATCGATTTCAAAAACTTCATTACAAACTAATCCATCATCATCACATAAATATTCTAAGCCACCAGTATTAGCACTAGGATCAATGGCTAATTTATAATTGACATCAGCGCAAAATCTTAATTCTAAAGTTTCGCCTAAATCTAAATTGGAAAAATATACATAAGTGGGTAAATGAAAAGTTTCAATAACTTCAGTGCCACTTAAAGATTTTCGGAATGAATAATAATAAGAATTATTATCACTGTCGCGGGTAAAGCCAATACCATAATAAGTTTGATTTTCGGCTGACATGCCTGGAACACCAAAAACTTTATTTTGATTTTGAACTTTTTTAAAAAATTGGACAATATCACTACCGACTGTAGCTACGGCAGTTTTGGCAACGCCATTTAATAAAAAATCAATACTAAAAAATGAAATAGTAGCTAACAATACTATCACTATAGCTGTTTCGACTAAAGTGAAAGCCATTTTTGATTTATAAATTTTTAGCATAAATATATTTTAAAGTAATTATTAAACTAGTAGTTAAAATTTATATACTACCCATCATTTGATACATTGGCAAGATAACGGAAACGGCTATACCACCAATGGCAGCACCCATAAAAATTAACATAACTGGTTCAATCAATGCTACCAATGATTTTAAACTGGCTTCAATTTCTTTTTCGTAAAAGTCCGACATAGTGGCTAAAATTTCATCAATATGGCCGGCTTTTTCGCCAATTGCTAATAAATTGCTTAAATATCTTGGAAATGATTTTTCTTGACGAAAAGCTTCGCCAACGGTTAAACCTTGAGTTAAATAGGTGGCCACATTAGATAACGATATTCTAAAAATGTCTTCACCAACTGATTCACTAGTAATTTTTAAACTTTCTACTAGTGGCATGCCGGCTTTGATTAAACTTGATAAAGTGCCGGTTAAACGTTGCAAGGCCATTTTATTTAAAAAATTGCGAATGGGTGGAATTAAACGAATAAATTTATTGAATTGTTTTTTACCAATATCAGTTTTAAAAAAATAAAATCCTAAAACAATTGGTACACCAAAAAATGTTGCTAAAACGGGAACCATGTGGGCATTAAAATATGTGCTAACTGAAAATAACATTTTGGTAAAAGCAGGTAATTTTAAACCGGCTTCCGTAAAAGATGCGCCCATTTTAGGCAGTAAAAATATCATTAAAAATACCATTAAAACCAACATTAAAGATAATAATAAAACTGGATAAGTGAGGGCAGAAATAATTTTCCCTCTCAAATCTTTATCTTTCTCTAAATTAATAGAAATTTTTTCTAAAGTGATTTGCAGAGTACCAGATTTTTCACCAGCTTTTATTAAATTGATAGTTACATAGGAAAAAACTTTTTTATTTTGTTCAAAAGTAATATAAAATGGGCTACCCTTTTCTAAATTGGAGCGAGATTGAAGTAAAAAATTTTTAACTGGGCCCTTGTCATAATCTTGCATTAAAACATCAACGGCTTTTAAAATATCAGTGCCAACTTTTAACATCAAGCCTAAATATTTAAATAAAAATATTTGTTCCATTAAAGAAATACGGCGTTGAAACAAAGTTAAGCTTTTCGCCTGAGCTTTTAAATTAATTGGAACAACTTTAATAGGTTTTAATTGTTGATTGTTTAAAAATTTTAAAACGTCTTCAAGAGTTGGCATATCGATGTCACCCTCAACATAAACATTTCTTGTGTCAAATGCGGTGTAGTGAAAAAGCATATACAAAAAATTTAATTCTTAAATTTTTAAAGTTTCAAAAATAGAAATAGAAAAGAAAAACAATGGTAAAGTAATAGTAAAGCAATAGTAAGACAGTGGTAAGACAGTAGCAAGACGGTAGTAAAACAATTGCAAAGAGTAAGTAGAAATTAGTAATTAGTAATTGAATATTATAATGTATTAGATCATTACTACTTGCTAATCGCTATTTACTATTTACCAATTACTCTTTTAATTTTTTATTTTTTATCTTTAATCTTTGATTTTATTGTTGGTACTTTTCTTTCGTTTGATTATATATTTCTGAAACTTCATTTGCACTTAATGCTCGATTATATATACGGACACCGTCAAGATAACCTTTCATAAAATAGTTATTAGTGTTATGAGAGCCAATATATTTTGCTCTTAAAGTATCTGGAAATAAAGGAGTGGTTAAATTGTTACTTGTATAAAACAATGCTCCGTTTCTATAAAATTTCGCATTGTTATTATTGTAATCTACTATAGCGGTTGCTAAAATTCATTGACCATCATAATTAAGAAAGAAATTATTAGATCCAGCAGTAGTAAAAACACTACCATTTGAATATCTTCACGCTAAATCGTTTGTACCTGTCACTCTACGATACCAAATAGCTCCAAGACTTTGAACTTCACTATTATCACCTACAATAGTCTGATTAAAGCTCTGACTCGTACAATTTACCCAAGCAGATATAGTAAGTACTCCAGTGTTAGGTATAGCAAATGCAGGTGTAACAACATAATCATTAGTACCATCAAAGTATAGATTTCTTTCTCCATAAGATGTAGTAGTTTGTACTGGCCCATTAGTAAGAGTCCCATTATATCCATGTCCAGAATAATCATAGGCAGTATTTCCTGATGTTTCATCAAACTTTCAATGACCAACTAAGTTAGTATCTCTAGACAATGGTGTATTTCAAGATCTATTAGGACTACCTACAGTAAAGGCTCCAGTGAGTGAATCATCATCATTGATGGAATTAGTATTGGGATTCTTAAGTAGAGCTGTAACTTCATAGGATCCACCGGAATAGTAGGTATAGAAGTAAGTAGTATCATTCACTGGATCAACAGGAAGGATGGGTATATAGCTATTACCATTA
>Ga0116154_10001203_pt1 | contig 22995 bp, 19 predicted proteins | sample AD_UKC030_MetaG_FD_89898 | JGI IMG/M metagenome (GOLD analysis project Ga0116154, IMG submission 89898) | Active sludge microbial communities of municipal wastewater-treating anaerobic digesters from USA - AD_UKC030_MetaG | ecosystem: Engineered > Bioreactor > Anaerobic > Digestate | place: USA...
CCGCGCTATCGTGAGGGCCATGCGAAGCGAGTATACGCGGCTCCTGGCGGCTATTGAAGGGGAGCTCTCGGCCCTCCTCCCCGAGCGGCCTTCCGACGAGTGGTTCGCGCGCTTCTTCGGCGAGCTGCCTGCCCCGCCCCGGGAGGAGCTGCGCCGGGCCCTGAACGCGCCGGCCCTCGACCTCCTGCGGCGGGGGGGCAAGCGCTGGCGGCCCCTGGTCCTGGTCCTGGCGGCGCGCTCCTTCGGCCGGGAGGACGGGGCCCTCTCCCTGGCCCCCCTGGTCGAGATCGCCCACAACGGGACCCTCATCGTGGACGACATCGAGGACTCCTCGGACACGAGGCGCGGCGCTCCGGCCATCCACCTCGTCCACGGGGTCGACGCGGCCATCAACGCGGGCAACCTCCTGTACTTCCTCCCCCTGGCCCTGATCGACGGACTTTCGCCGCCGGCGGCGAAGCCGGCGACGGATCGCGCGATGAGGCTCGAGCTGCACGCGCGTTATGCGCTCCATATGCGGCGCCTCCACCTCGGGCAAGCCATGGACATAGCCTGGCACCGCGACCACGCGGCGCTGCCCGCCCGCGGGGACTACCTCGCGATGTGCGCCCTCAAGACGGGGGTCCTCGCGCGGGCCGCGGCCGAGCTCGGGGCGATAGCGGCCGGGGCGCCCGGGCCGGAGGCCGAGCGGCTGGGCGCGGCCTTCGAGGCGGCGGGGGTGGCCTTCCAGATCCTCGACGACGTCCGCAACCTGCGCTCGGGCAATCCCGGCAAGAAGCGGGGCGACGACATCGTCGAGGGCAAGAAGAGCCTGCCGGTCATCCTGGCCTGCGGCCGCGAGGGCTCCCTCGCGCCGCGGCTCGGGCGGCTCTTCGAGGCCGCGCGGACGGGGGGGGCCGAGTCGCCCGCGGTCGAAGAGGCCATCGGGCTCATCGCGGCGACGGGGGCCCTCGAGGAGGCCGAGGCCGAGGCGCGGGGCCTCCTGGGACGGGCCGAGGCCGAGGTGGCCGGGCTCTGCCCCGCGGACCGGGCCCCCGGGCCCGATGCCGCCGAGGCGCGGGCCCTCCTCGCCCTCCTCGTGCCGGAGCTCGCGGGGGGCTGATCTCCGCCCGGGCGCCCCGGGGCGCGGCGCCCGCGGGGAGCGGGCTCGGTTTGCAGAAGGCCGGGCCGGGCGTATACTGGATCGTAGGAGGGCCGATGCCGGGACAGACCTTCGTCGAGGCCGAGATCTGGACGGTCGCGCAGACCGACCAGGGCAACGTGGTCCTCGTGCGGCCCAAGGGCTCCGACCTCGCGGTCCCCATCTTCATCGGCCAGCTCGAGACCCAGTCCATCCTCATCGGCATGGGCAAGGTGGAGGTGCCCCGGCCCCTCACCCACGACCTGGCCCTCTCCCTGATCGGCTCCCTCGGCGCCGCGGTCTCGCGCGTGGAGGTCTGCGACCTCCGCGAGGGGACCTTCTTCGCGCGGATCGCCCTAACCCTCGAGGGGCGCGAGATCCTCGTGGACTCCCGGCCCTCGGACGCCATCGGCATAGCCGTCCGCGCCGCCTGCCCCGTCTTCATCGCCGAGGCCGTGGTCGAGGAGGCGGGGATCTCGGTCAACCTCGTGAACGGCCAGGCCGGGGAGGGCGAGCCCCCGGTCCTGCCCTCGCTCGCCTCCGCCGAGGGCGAGGCGCCCCGCCTCCGCGCCGAGCTCGAACAGGCCATCTCCGAGGAGGATTACGAGCGGGCGGCCATCCTGCGGGACCGGCTCAAGGGGCTCGAGGGCGGGGCCTAGGGCCCTCCCGGACGGCCGCCCGAGGCGGGCGCGGAGCCCGGCGGGCGGTTGCTTTTCCCTGCCGCCAGGCTACAATTGAGCCGGGAGCCGCTGGGCGGAGCCCGCAAACAAAAAGTCGCGAGGGGAAATGCCATGGCCACGAAGCGAGCTCGTTTCCAGGTTGCGCTGGCGTCCTGCGCCCTCCTCGGCGCCTCGGCCGGGGCCGCGGCCCTCGGCTTCCGCTCGGGCGGCCTCCCCCCGAGCCCGGGCTCCGCGGGCCTGGACTTCGCCCTCCTCGGCATCTTCCTGGCCTTCGGCCTCTTCCACCTTCTCGCCTACGCCCTTCGCCCGGCCAAGCCTTCCCGCCTCGCCTTCGGGATCGGGCTCCTCCTCGCGGCCCTCTGCCTCCTCTCCTGGAGTCCCCTCGCCGCCGGGGCCTTCGCCGATCCCTCCCTCCCGCGGGCCGCGGGCTTCGCTGCCCTCCTGGCCCTCTTCCCGGCCTTCATGGCCTTCTTCGACCTCGTGGCCCGCCCCTCGGTGTCGATGGCGAGCTGGGCCTACGCCGCCCTCTGCCTCCTCGCCGGCCTCGGCGCGGCCTTCGTAGCGCCCCGGACGGCCCTCGCCGCCTGGTTCTTCAGCCTGCCCCTGCCCCTGGGCTACATCGCCGTGGCCGGCTTCGCCCGGCCCCTCGCCGCGGCGAGGCGGGCGGCGCGGGCGGGCGGAGGGGGAGCCGAGGGGGCGCGGCTGGCCCGGGCCGGGGCCGAGCTCGGGCGGCTCCTGCCGGGGGCCGCCGCCGCCCTCGCCGCGATCTGCGGCGACGCGGCCCGCTTCGTCGCGGGCAGGGAGCCCCGCTTCTCGCGCCTCGGCTTCCTCGCCCTCCTCGCCTGCGCCGCCTGGGACTTCCTCGCGGAGAGCCGCCGGGCCTTCGAGGAGGCCGAGCGGGTCGGCGCGAGCGTCGAAGGCCGGATCGCGGAGCGCACCGCCGAGCTCGAGCTCGCGGTCGCCGAGCAGTCGGAGCTCGTCGCCAAGCTCCGCGAGTCCAACCTCAGGCTGCAGAACGCTATGGACATCCAGGCCAAGGACATGCGCATGGCCGTCCAGGTCCAGCAGGGCATCTTCCCCTCGAAGCCGCCCGAGGTGCCCGGCTGGGAGCTCGCCTTCGCCTACCTCCCGGTCTCGGGCGTGTCGGGGGACTTCTACGACTTCTACGTCGAGGACGGGGCCCTCGAGGGCCTGGTCGTGGGCGACGTCTCGGGCCACGGCATAGCCTCGGGCCTGGTCACCATCCTCGCCCGCTCGGTTTTCTGGCGCTCCTTCCGCGCCCTGGCCGCCCACTCCCTGGGCCGCGTCCTCGAGGAGGTGAACTCCGAGATGTCCGAGGAGCTCTCCTCAGTGGAGAACTACCTGACCTGCGTCCTTCTGCGCCTCCGCGAGGGCTCGGTCGAGTACGCGAGCGCGGCCCACGCCGAGCTCGCCTTCCGGCGGGCGGGCCACGCGCGGGCCAACTTCCTGGTGCCGGCCAACGTGGACGACTACAAGGGCCCGCCCCTGGGCCGCGAGGGGATCGAGGCGCCCTACCGCGCGGTCAAGTTCGGCCTCGAGCCGGGGGACTCGCTGCTCGCCTACACGGACGGCCTGGTCGAAGCGAGGAGCGAGGAGGGCGCGGCCTTCGGCGCGGAGAGCCTGCTCACGTCCTACGGCCGCGCCCCCGAGGGGAGCGCCCAGGACATGCTCGACTACCTCATGGACGACTGGCGCTACCACGTCGGCTCGGCCTCCCAGGCCGACGACGTGACGGCCGTCCTCCTCCGCCGGAAGGCCTAGGCCGACGAGTTCGCCTAACGCGGACGGTGCATGAGCTGGCGCGCCCGCTCGGCCGCCTTGACGACGGCCTTGATGAGGGTGACGCGGAGCCGCCCCTCCTCGAGCTCGAGGATGCCGTCGATGGTCACGCCCGCGGGGGTCGTCACCTGGTCCTTGAGCTTGGCCGGGTGCTCCCCCGTCAGCAGGACGTTGGCCGCCGCCCCGAGGACGGTCTGGGCCGCGAGCTCGGTGGCCACGTCGCGGGAGAGGCCGAGCTTGACGCCCCCGTCGGCGAGGGACTCGATGACGATGTAGATGTAGGCGGGCCCCGAGCCCGAGAGCCCGGTCACGGCGTCCATGTCCTCCTCGCCGACCACGAGGGCCCGGCCGCAGGCGCGGAAGACGGAGGTCGCCCACTCGAGGCGCGAGGACGTGACCGCCCGGCCCGGGGAGAGGGCGGTCATGCCCTGGCCGATGGCGACTGCCATGTTGGGCATGGTGCGGATGATCGGGGTGCCCGCCGGGGCCGCTGCCTCGAGCATGCCCAGGCTCACGCCGGCGGCGGTCGACACGAGGAGCTTGGCTGGCCCGAGGCTGCCCGATATCCCGGCCATCGCCTCGGCCACGTCCTTGGGCTTCACGGCGAGGATGAGGTTGTCGCACTCGCGGGCGACGAGCCCGTCCTCCGTCACGGCCCTGATGCCCAGGCGCGCCTCGAGCTCGGCGCGATGGCGCTCGGAGCGCACCGACAGGAGGATGCGGTCCTTCGGGATGAGGCCGCGCGAGACGACCCCCGCGGCCAGGGCCTCGCCGATCTTGCCCGCGCCGATGATGCCCAGCTCGTACGCCATGTGCGCCTCCCGGGGGCAGTATAGCGCGGCTCGCGGGCCGGTTACTATACGCCGCAACGGCTGCCCCTCGCCCGAGGCGCCGCTACCCCGGGCCGCGGCCCGCGGCTATACTCGGCTCGATGGACAGGACGATCCTCGACCCCGCCATGGCGGCGGCCTTCGTGCGGCGCCTCGGGGAGCGCATCGACTACAACATCAACATCATGGACCGCGACGGGGTCATCATCGCGAGCCGGGACCAGTCCCGGCTCGGGAGCTACCACGAGGCGGCCCACCGCCTCCTCGAGTCCGGCGGCGCGATCGAGGCGGTCGAGCCCGGCGCGGGCCTGCCCGCCGGGGTGAGGCCGGGCGTCAACCTGCCGATCCTCTACAAGGGCGAGGCCATCGGCGTGGTCGGCGTCACCGGCGAGCCGGCCCTCGTGGAGCCGGTGGCCTACGCGGTCAAGACGAGCGTCGAGACCATGGTGGAGCTCGAGCTCTACAAGGAGCTCACGCTCAGGCGCCAGGACCGCAAGAACCTCCTTTTAAACTCGCTCCTGTACGAGGACGAGGCCCCGCGGGCCGGGACCGCGGCCCTCGCGGCCAAACTCGGCTATGACGCGAGCCTGCCCCGGGCCCCCCTGCTCATGCTCCTGGGCGAGGAGCTCGACGCGGGCGAGTCCCTCAAGGCGGTCAAGCGCTGCGGCCTCCACGGGCCCGAGGACCTCTCCGCGGTGACGAACCAGGGCTCGATCCTCGTCTTCAAGGCCGTCGAGCTCGGGAAGGGAGGCCTCGTCTCCGCCTTCGAGTCCCAGGTCGAGGCCTACCTCGGGGCCGCGGCCCGGGCCCTGGGGGGGCGGGGCCGCTCCGGAGCGCCCTTCCGCGCCTACGTCGGCATGTTCCAGAACGAGCTGGGGCGCTACCGCGGTGCCTACCGGCAGGCCCTCTGGCTCTCCGAGCGCTACCCCGAGGGCGGGCCGGCCCCGGTCTTCCTCCACCGCCGCCTCTCCGAGTACCTCGCGTCCAGGATACCCCGCGCCGAGCTCGTAGACGCCTTCGCCTCCCTGGCCTCCTTACTCCCTCCCGGCTTCGCGGCCGGCATAGGCGGCACGATCGGGGCCCTCGTCGAGAGCGGCTTCAACGCCAAGGAGGCGGCCGGGGCCCTCGGCGTGCATCGGAACACCCTCGCTTCCCGGCTCGAGGCCATCAGCGAGCTCTTCGGGCTCGATCCCCGGCTCGATCCCCGGGGCCGCGATCTCCTCTCCCTCCTCTTCCGCTTCCTCGACCTGAGCCGCTAGCTGTGCATCGTGCACTGTTCCCCGGGCGGGAAAAGCCGATTCCGCCCTTTCGCCTTCCGCCGGAGGGGCTTAAGCTTGTGGTGATATTTCCCTATCGAGGAGGTTGACCATGGTATCCGGCGCTGTGGCTCTCGTGTACCTGGTGGTCGCGGTCGCGATCATCATCGTCCTGACCGGCAAGTGCAAGATCAACGCCTTCCTGGTCCTCATCGGCATAGCCTTCGCCTACGGCCTGGCCATCGGCCTGCCCGCGGCCAAGGTCGTCGGCGACATCAAGACCGGCTTCGGCGGGACCCTCACCAGCATCGGCATCGTCATCGTCGCCGGGACCATCCTCGGCACGGTGCTCGAGAAGACCGGCGCCGCCCTCGCGATGACCCAGGCCATCCTCAAGCTCGTCGGCAAGACGCGGGCGCCCCTGGCCATGAACATCGCCGGCTACGTCGTCTCCATCCCCGTCTTCTGCGACTCGGGCTACGTCATCCTGAACCCCCTCAACAAGGCCCTCGCCAAGGAGACCGGGACCTCGATGTCGGTCATGGCCGTCGCCCTCGCCACGGGCCTCTACGCGACCCACACCATGGTCCCGCCGACCCCGGGCCCCATCGCCGCCGCCGGGGCCCTGAGCGCGGACCTGGGACGGGTCATCCTCCTCGGCCTCATCGCCGCGGTCCCCGCCAGCCTCGCGGGCCTCTTATGGGCCACGAAGGTCGCGAGGAAGTACGAGATCAGCCCCGAGTCCCACGAGTCCTACTCCGAGATCGTGAAGAAGTACGGCAAGCTCCCGGGCACCTTCCTCTCCTTCTTCCCCATCATCCTGCCCATCGTACTCATCCTCCTCAAGTCGGTCGCCGAATTCCCGACCAAGCCCTTCGGCGCGGCCGGCCTCCAGAAGCTCATCTCCTTCATCGGCGACCCGGTGACCGCCCTCATGATCGGCGTCCTCGTCTCCCTCTTCCTCGTCCGGAAGGGAGAGCTCAAGGAGGCGGTCGACGGCTGGATGGGCCAGGGCATCAAGGATTCGGCCATCATCCTCGTCATCACCGCGGCCGGCGGCTCCTTCGGCGCCATCATCAAGGCGAGCCCGATCGTCGACTTCATCAAGACAAACATGGCCGGCATGAACCTGGGGATCCTCCTGCCCTTCATCATCTCCGCGGCCCTCAAGACCGCCCAGGGCTCCTCGACGGTCGCCATCGTGACCACGGCGAGCATCATGGCCCCCTTGCTCCAGACCCTCGGCCTCGACCCGGCCCTCACCGTCATCGCCATCGGCGCCGGCTCCATGGTCGTCTCCCACGCGAACGACTCCTACTTCTGGGTCGTCTCGCAGTTCTCCGGCATGCCGGTCACGACGGCCTACAAGGCCTATTCCTCCGCGACCGCCGTCGAGGGGATCGTCGCCTTCTGCATGGTGGCGATCATGTCCTTCGTCTTCTGATAGGCTCGGGCCCGTGCGCGACCTCATCGCCGCCTTCCACGAGCGCATGGGCCTCAACGCCTACGTCGCGGGGGACTACGCCAAGGCGGAGGCCAGCTTCCGCAGGCTCGAGGCCCGGGAGGGCGAGAGCATCCGCGTGCTGCGCAACCTCGGCGTCATCCTCCTGGCCAAAGGGGAGGCCGAGGGCGCGGCGCGGTACCTCGGCCGGGAGGAGGAGCTGTACGGCCCCTCCTTCCACCGGCACTGCGCGTTAGGCGATCTCGCCTACGCGGCCGGCCGCCGCGAGGAGGCGCTCCGCCGCTACCGCGCGGCCCTAGGCGAGCCCGAGGCCGCGGAGGGGCGGAGCCCGGCCCAGCGGGAGCTCCTCGCCGCGCGCGCGGCCGCCTGCGCCGACCCGGCCGCCTTCGCGCGCAGCCGGCGCGCCCAGGACCGCTTCGCCGAGGCCGAGGCCGCGCGCGAGGAGGGCCGCTTCGAGGAGGCCGCGTCGGCCTTCGAGGAGGCGGCCGCCCTCGACCCGAGCCACTGGCCAGCCTTGAACAACGCGGGCAGCGTCCTGCTCAACTCCCTCGGGCGGCCCGCTCGGGCCCTCGAGCTCTTCGAGCGGGCCTTCGCCCTCTCGGGCTCGCCCCAATGCGGGCGCAACGTCGAGCTCGCGCGGCGGGCCGCGGCGGACGGGGGCAGCGCCGGCGCGCGGAAAGGGAGGGCGACGCGATGAGCGAAAGCAAGGCCAGGGCCGAGGCCGAGGCGATTTTCCGCGCGGCCCTCGCGCGGGTCGAGCCGGCGGCGATGGTCCGGAAGGCGGTCGGCGTGGAGGGCCCCGCCGGCGCGGAGGAGCTCGTCGTCCGCACCGAGCTCGATGAGGCCCGCTACCCCCTGGCCGATTTCGACCGCGTCCTCGTGGCCGGCTTCGGCAAGGCGGGGGCCAGCATGGCGCGGGGCCTCGAGGAGGCGCTGGGAGACCGGATCTCCGGCGGGGTCGTCGTCGTCAAGCGCGGCCACCTCGACGCCGTCTCCCGCGTCAGGCTCGTCGAGGCCTCGCACCCGGTGCCCGACGCGAGCTCGGCCGCCGCGGCCGCCGAGCTCCTGGCCCTGGCCCGGGGCGCCGACCAGCGCTGCCTCGTCCTGGTCCTCGTCTCCGGCGGAGGCTCGGCCCTCCTCTGCGCCCCGGCCGAGGGCATCTCCCTGGCGGACAAGGCCGTGGTCACCTCCCTCCTCCTGGGCTCGGGCGCGACGATCCAGGAGGTGAACTGCGTACGCAAGCACCTCTCCGCCGTCAAGGGCGGCCGCCTCGCCGCGGCCTTCGCCCCGGCCACGGTGGTCTCGCTCATCCTCTCCGACGTGATCGGCGACGACCTGGACGCCATCGCCTCGGGGCCGACCGCCCCCGACCCGACCACCTGGGCCGACGCGGCGGCGGTGATCGAGCGCCGCGGGATCGGAGCCTCCCTGCCCCCCGCGGTCGCCGAGCTCCTCGCGCGGGGCCGGGCCGGGGCCCAGGGCTTCGCGGGGGCCTCGGGCGGCGGCGCCCTGCGCGACACGCCCAAGCCCGGCGACCCGATCTTCGCGCGGGTGCGGAACGTCCTCATCGGCACGAACCGCCTCGCCCTGATGGCGGCCGAGGCCAAGGCCCGCGAGCTCGGCTACGAGGCGCGGATCCTCGACGCGGGCCTCGTCGGCGAGGCGCGGGAGGCCGCCCTCGGCATCCTCGCCGCCGGCCGGGCTGCCGCCGCGGGCGGAGCCGGCCGGGCCCCGGCCTGCCTCCTCTTCGGCGGCGAGACGACCGTGACCCTCCGGGGCAAGGGCAAGGGCGGGCGCAACCAGGAGCTGGCCCTCGCCTTCCTCGCCGCCCTGGCCCGCGAGGGAGGCGGCGCCGAGGGCCTCTGCCTCCTCGCCGCCTCGACCGACGGCTCGGACGGGCCCACGGACGCGGCCGGCGCCTTCGCCGACGCCTCCCTCCTCGAGGCGGCGAGGGCCGCCGGCCTCGAGCCCGAGGCCTACCTCGCCGACAACGACTCCTACTCCTTCTTCGACCGGATCGGCGGCCTCCTGCGCACGGGGCCGACGAACACGAACGTCTGCGACCTGCAGCTCCTCGTCGTCGACCGGGAGCCGCCGAGCGGGCGGGGATGATTCAGAGGAGGTCCCGCATGGGCGCTTCCGTCGAGCTGTCGCGCGAGATCGCGAAGCGGATCGTGGACCTCGTCCACGAGGCCACCGGCAGCAACGTGAACCTCATGGGCCCGGGTGGCCTGATCATCGCCTCCTCGGATCCCAAGCGCGAGGGCAGCGTCCACGAGGGCGCGCGCCGGATCATGGCGGGCGAGCTGGACGAGATCGCCATCAGCCCCGAGATGGCCGCCTCCATGTCGGGCGTGAAGCCGGGCTACAACGGGCTCTTCTCGTACCGGGGCGAGCGGAGCGCCTGCATCGGCATCTCCGGCGATCCCGAGATGGTGCGGCCCGCGCAGAAGATGGCCTGCCTCGTGCTGCGGCAGGAGCTCGAGCGGCGGGAGGCCATGGAGCGGGAGCGCGGCCTGGTCGCCTCGATCAAGGCCGAGATCAACGACATCGCCGAGCGCATGCTCGTCCTCTCGCTGAACGGGGCGGTGATCGCCGCCCGGCTCGGGGAGCAGGGCCGCGGCTTCAAGATCGTCGTGTCGGAGATGCGCAAGCTGGCGGCCCAGATCGGCGAGCGCGTGGCCTCGCTCAAGGCCAAGTGAGGGGCGCTAGGCCGTGGGCGGCCCGGCCTCGAGGGAGGCCATGTAGGAATCGAAGAAGGCCTTGTCGTCCTCGAAGACGCTGTTGATCGTGACGCCGAAGACGCAGGAGGGGCCGTCCATGCGGGCGTGGGAGACGTAGCCCTCGCACTGGACGGTCCGCATCTCCGCCCCCGGCTGGGGCAGCTTGAGCATCATGAAGAGGTTCGTCATCGGCTCGACGAGCTGGGAGGATCGGCACTTCATCCCGCCGCGCGAGAGGTCGAGGCCCTCGGCGTAGAGGTACTCCTCCCGGTTCGGGAGGTAGGCGATGAGCTGGTTGATCTTGAAGCGGGGCGATTTCCGTTTCTCTTCCATGCCCCGAGTATCGCCTTGCGCAGCCCGGCGCACAAGCGGCACTATCGTGCCATGCGGCACGATAGCCCGAGCCTGATCTCCCCCGACCCCGCCCAGCTCCCCCTCCTCTTCGAGGCCGCGCGCCTCCTGGGCCGCTACGCCGACCTGGCCGAGGCCTTCGAGCCCCTCCTGGGACTGGTCGAGGAGCGCGCCGGCCTCTCCGGGGGCGAGGCGGCCCTCTCGGGCCTCGCCCTGCCCGGCCCGGGCGCCGAGGGGCTCTTCCTGGCCGCCTCGACCCGCGAGCCCGGTCGGGTGGGGAGCCCCCTCCGCCTCGGCGAGGGCCTCCTCGGCAGGGCCATCGCCTCGGCATCGGTCGAGCTCGAGGGGAAGGCGGTGGCCGCGCCCATCCTGGTCGCGGGCGGCGCCGTCGGCGCCCTCTCCTTCGAGGCTGCCGAGGGAGGGCGGCCCCTCGTCGAGGCCGTCGCCGCCCTGGCCGCCGAGGCCCTCCTCCTCAGGCGGCGGCTGGCCCGGGGCGAGGCCGCGGGGGGCGGCGAAGGCGAGCCGCAGCGCGGCGGCCCCGGCCTCCGGGAGCCCGCACCCGAGGCCCGCCGCGAGGCCCCGGCCCCCGCGGCCGAGGAGGGCTGGGCCCCCGGCTCCATCGTCGGGACCTCGGCGGCCATGCGCGAGCTCTACGCCCTCATGGACCGGGTCGCCGCCACGGAGACGACCGTCCTCATAGCCGGCGAGAGCGGCACGGGCAAGGAGCTCGTCGCCCGCGCCCTCCACGAGCGCTCGAGCCGGGCGAAGCGGCCCTTCGTCGCGGTGAACTGCGCCGCCATGCCCGAGTCCCTCATCGAGAGCGAGCTCTTCGGCCACGAGCGGGGGGCCTTCACCGGGGCCCAGGAGCTCCGCCGCGGCCGCTTCGAGCTGGCCGATTCCGGCAGCCTCTTCCTCGACGAGATCGGCGAGCTCTCCCCCGCGGTCCAGGCCAAGCTCCTCCGGGTCCTCCAGGAGGGCGAGTACCAGCGGGTCGGCGGCTCCCAGACCCTGCGCAGCGGGGCCCGGGTCATCGCGGCGACGAACCGCGACCTCGAGGCCGAGGTGGCCGCGGGCCGCTTCCGCGCGGACCTCTACTGGCGGCTCGCCGTCTTCCCCCTCCGCGTGCCTCCCCTGCGCGAGCGGCGCTCGGACATCGTCCTCCTCGCCGACCACTTCGCCGAGAAGCAGGGCCGGCGGGCGGGCAAGAGCATCCTGCGCATCTCGAGCCCCGCCATCGACCTCCTGTGCATGTACCACTGGCCGGGCAACGTCCGCGAGCTGGAGAACTGCATCGAGCGGGCCGTGGTCCTCTCCACCGACTCGGTGATCCACGCCTACCACCTCCCCCCGAGCCTCCAGTCGGCCGATTCCACGGGCACCGGCCCGGCTTCGACCCTCGACGCTGCCCTGGCCCGCCTCGAGCGGGAGCTCCTCGTCGAGGCCCTGAAGCAGAGTCGGGGCAACGCGGCGGCCGCGGCGCGACGCCTGGGGATCAGCGAGCGGCGCATGGGCCTGGCCCTCCATCGCTTCGCCATCGATTGGCGACGATTCCGTACATAAATGTAGGAAAATAAAACGATTAATACATAAATGTAGGTAACTATCTTGTGCTCGAGAACTCCTGTGGCGGGACTTGCTTTCTGAGGCACCGCTACGGCTCTGTCCCCCTAGGAAGTGCTCATACAGGGTAAAGAAATATCGTCCGATAGAAACAGTCTCACTCGTTCCCTTTTTTCTCTCTTTTTCGCGCTCAATTGGTTCTATTTGGCGCGGTCCTTGCTTTGTCTAGTCGCATATACCATCCCCGGGAAACGGGCGGCCCGCGCGAAGCGGCGCGCCCGAGAGGAGCACCCCATGAATGGAGCGACCGAGCGAGGATCGATCGACCTCGCCCTGCTGTACGGCTCGAACTGCTTTTCCAACACGGTCATGCGCGAGCGCCTGCCCAAGAGCGTCTTCGCCGAGCTCCTCCTCGCCCAGCAGGGCAAGCGCGAGCTCACCCTCGAGATAGCCGAGGTGGTGGCCAGCGCGATGCGCGACTGGGCCCTCGAGCGGGGCGCGACCCACTACACCCACTGGTTCCACCCCCTCTCGGGCATCAGCGCCGAGAAGCACGAGTCCTTCGTCGCCCCGATCGGGGACGGCCGGGTCATCATGGAGTTCTCGGGCAAGGAGCTGGTCAAGGGAGAGCCCGACGCCTCGAGCTTCCCCTCCGGCGGCCTGCGCGCGACCTTCGAGGCCCGGGGCTACACGGCCTGGGACGTGACGAGCCCCGCCTTCCTGAAGAAGGCCCCCTCGGGCACGACCCTCTGCGTCCCCACCGCCTTCGTCTCCTACTTCGGCCACGCCCTGGACAAGAAGGTCCCCCTCCTCCGCTCGATGGAGGCCCTGCAGCGCTCGGCCCTCCGGGTCCTCAAGGCCCTCGGCTTCGAGGACATCAAGCGCGTGACGGCGACGGTGGGCCCGGAGCAGGAGTACTTCCTGGTCAAGCGCGAGCTGTACGAGAAGCGGCCCGACCTCATCCTCGCGGGGCGCACGGTCTTCGGCGCCCTCCCGGCCAAGGGCCAGGAGATGGAGGACCACTACTACGGCATCGTCGAGGAGAAGGTCCTGGCCTTCATGCGCGAGCTCAACGAGGAGCTGTGGACCCTCGGCGTCCCCGCCAAGACCCAGCACAACGAGGTCGCTCCCAACCAGTTCGAGCTCGCCGTCGTCTTCCAGACCGCCAACGTCGCGGCCGACCACAACCAGCTCGTCATGGAGACCCTGAGCAAGGTCGCGGCTCGGCACGGCATGGCGGCCCTCCTCCACGAGAAGCCCTTCGCCAACCTCAACGGCTCGGGCAAGCACCTCAACTGGTCCATGGCCACGGACACGGGCGTGAACCTCCTCGAGCCCGGCTCGGACCCCGCCTCGGACGCCCGCTTCCTCCTCTTCGTCTCCGCGGTGATCGAGGCGGTGGACCGCTACGCCCCCCAGCTCCGGGCCTCCGTGGCCACGGCGGGCAACGACAACCGCCTAGGCGGCCACGAGGCGCCCCCCGCCATCATCTCGGTCTTCCTGGGCGACCAGCTGGCCGAGGTCCTCGGCGCGGCCGCCGAGGGCCGGGCCTGCGCGGCCTGCGAGGGCGGCCGCCTCGAGATCGGCACCGCCACCCTGCCCAAGCTGCCCCGGGACCTCGGCGACCGGAACCGCACGAGCCCCTTCGCCTTCACGGGGAACAAGTTCGAGTTCCGCATGGTCGGCTCCTCCCAATCCGCCGCCACCCCCTGCGCCGTGCTCAACGCCGCCGTGGCCAAGGTCCTGGGCGAGTTCGCCGACCGCCTGGAGAAGGCGGCCAACCGGGGCGACTTCGCCCTGGAGATCAGCGAGATCATCGCGGGCTCCTACAAGGCCCACCGCCGCGTCGTCTTCAACGGCAACGGCTACTCCGAGGAGTGGCGCCGCGAGGCCGAGAAGCGGGGCCTGCCGAGCTTCCGCTCCGCCGTCGACGTCATACCCGAGTTCGCCTCGGCCGCCGGGGTGGAGCTCTTCTCGAGCCAGGGGGTCTTCACCAAGGACGAGGTCGAGAGCCGCTGCGTCATCTACCTCGAGAAGTACGCCAAGCAGGTGAACATCGAGGCGGGGGTCATGATCGACATGGCGCGGCGCTCGATCTTCCCCGCGGCCACCGCCTGCGTCGAGGATCTGGCGCGCGCGGCGGCCGCCCTCGCCGCGGTGGGCGCCGCGTCCCAGGCCCAGGAGCTCCGCGCCCGCAAGCTCGCCGAGCTGTCCGGGGCCGTGGCCGAGGAGGCGGACAAGCTCGAGAAGGCCCTCGCGGGGGCCCAGGAGATCGAGGAGCCCCTGGCCCAGGCCAAGAGCTACCGCGAGCAGGTCGTGCCGCGGATGAACGCCCTGCGCGAGAAGGTCGACCTCCTGGAGAAGTCGGTCGACAAGGCGCGCTGGCCCTTCCCCGGCTACCAGGAGCTGCTGTTCAGCCTCTAGGCGAGTCCCGGGCCGTCCGCGCCGCCATGGCGCCGAGGTGATGGCCCCGGAGCAGCCGATGGGCCGCGGGGAGCTCCTCGAGCTCGAAGACCCGATCGACGTGGGGCCTGATCCCGCCGGCCTCGATGGCCGCGAGCAGCCGTCCCGAGATCTCCCGGTCGGGCTCGCCGTAGAAGCGCAGCGCGCCGGGGAAGGCCGAGGGATCGGGCTCGGGGGCGATCCCGGCGGGGAAGGCCGCCGCGCCCTCGGGCCGCGTCATTCGGCAGAGCTCCTCGGCGAGGCTCCCGCCCGCGAGGAGGAGGAGCTTGTCGAAGGAGGCGATCCCGCGGGCCCGGAGCTCGTCGAGGGGATCGGGGCCCTTGCCGTCGAGGGCCAGGTAGGCTCCGCAGGCCGAGGCGAGGGCGACCCCGTCCTCGCCCGAGGCGAGGGCTACCACCCGAGCGCCCATCGCCGCGGCGAGCTGGACGGCGAGGTGGCCGACGCCCCCGCTCGCCCCCAGGACGCAGAGCGTCTCGCCCGGGCGGAGCCGGAGCGCGTCCGAGAGGCCGCGGAGGGCGGTGAGGCCGGCTCCCAGGACCGCGGCGGCCTCGAGCCGCGAGTAGCCCCGCGGGATCGGGAGGCCGAGCTCCTCGTCGACGACCGCGTATTCCGCGTAGAAGCCGCCCTTCGGGTTCAGGAAGCCCGTGGCGCAGACCGGGTCGCCGGGCTTGAGGCGGTCGGCCCCGCGTCCCGCCTCGACCACGAGGCCCGCGCCCTGCGAGCCGAGGATGTAGGGGAAGGAGGCGCGAGTCCCGAGCATCGAGGCGTAGCCGCCCTCCCGCTCGAAGGCGTCCCAGGAGCCTATCCCCGCGTAGCTTAGGCGGAGCAGCAGCTGGCCTTCCCCCGGTTCCGGTATCGGCAACTCCTCGACGCCGATCTCGGACTCGGGTCCGAAGCGCCTGATCGCGGCCGCCCTCATCGTAGCCATATCCGACCTCCCCGCTTCCCGATTCGGAAGCCGCCTCCGAATCTAGCCTGCGTGGCTGGCAGGATCTGTCAGGAGAGCTCAGAACTCCGTTATTTCGAGCCCGGGATCCTGCGTCACGCGCCAGCGCTCGAGAAGCTCGCGGGCGGGGATGGGCAGGGGCTCCGCCGAGGGTATGTGGACCGCGATCCGGTCGACTCGGAAGTGGCGGAAGGCGGAACGGAGCTCGCACCAGGCGGCGAGGACCTGGGCCTCGTCGAAGTAGGCGATCGCGCAGGGCCAGACGACGCGCTCCGTCAAGATGCCCTCCCGGTCGCGGTATTGGATCCTGGCCTTGCGGCCCTCGCGGATGGCCCGCCTGAGGCCGCGCAGGAGTTCGTCGTCGGCCCACGGGCGCCGCGCCTGGCCGGCCAGGAGGGCGGCGGGCAGGTGTCTCTTCCTGAGCGCGGGGGGGATGGCGTCGGCGATCTTGGCCAGGGCTCCCCGCGAGGCCTCGGCCAGCCCGCGCTCGGCGTAGGCCGCGACGAATGATGAGCCAAGGACCAGGGCTTCGAGCTCCTCCGCGGTCAGGGGGAGGGGCGGGATCCGTCGGCTCTCCCGGAGGAGGTACCCGACGCCCGCCTCTCCCTCGATCCCGATCCCCTCGGCTCGGAGCCGGGCTACGTAGCGGTAGATCGTACGCTCGCTAAGCCCCAGCTCGCGGGCGAGATAGGCGGCGGTCGCCGCGCCCCGGCTCCGCCTCAGGACCTCGACGAGCTCTCCCGCCTTGCCGAGGTACCGCATCCGATACCCTCCTCTCCCCCCCCAGCCGCGCTTCCCCGCTCAGATCCAGCGCAGGATGCCCGCGAAGACGAGGAGGGCCAGGGCGTCGACCGCGAAGAGGCCGCCTATGAAGGCGCGCTGGACGGAGGGCTTCCAGTCATAGCAGAGGAAGGAGATCACGAAGAAGGGGATGTACACGGTGACGAAGACCGGGACGCAGCCCCACCAGGGATAGACCCAGACGAAGGCGGGGGTCGAGGCGAGGAAGATCTCGATGACCGAGTAGAGGGCGGCGTTGGCGACCGCGAAGAATATCCGGTTGTTGATCCCGAGCAGCTTGGCCTTCGGATCCTCGGGCAGGAGCTTCGAGAGGATGAGGCCGGCGGCCGAGAACATCAGCGAGAGCTCGATGCCCACGCCGACGAGGAGGAGGTAGGAGGTGCCGGTCGGAACGGTCCAGAGGGCGTGGCCGGAGAAATGCTGGACGAGGGCGTTGCCGATCTCGAAGAGCCAGTGCACCGCGTAGAGGGAGAGCCCCGCCGCGGTGCCCTTCCAGTTCTTGCGCCCGACCGCGTCGAGGTAGAGATAGACGACGAGGGCGAAGATCGGGATGACGTACCACTGGAAGTCCTCGCCCGAGCGCAGGATGGCGAGGGCCTTCTGGGTGGCCTCGGGATTGTTGAGCATGATTGCCTCCTAGGGATGCAGTATCGCCCATCGCGCCGGGTTTGGCAAAGGAAACTCGCTGGAAGAGGAAAGAAGAAAACAGAAGGACCACAGAGACGCAGAGGCACAGAGGGAAGAGGGAGGAGAGATGATGAAGGATGGCGAACATCCTTCATTCCTTCTCGTTCTTCCTCTGTGTCTCTGTGCCTCTGTGGCTTCTATTTCTCCGATTTAATCCTGCTCAAGCCTTCTTCTTGGTGGCCTGGAGGATCAGGTTGAGGAGGATGCCCCAGACGGCCGCGGTGGCGATGGCGGGGAGCTTGGCGCCGAAGACGGGGATCATGCCGTTCGGGAAGCCGAAGGAGCCGCCGATGCCGATGATGAGGATCGTGGCGATCACGGCGAGGCTGCGGTTGTCGAAGAGGTCGACCTTCTTCTCGATCATGATGCCGACGCCCTGCACCGCGATCACGCCGAAGAGGTAGATCGACAGGCCGCCGATGACGGGGCCGGGAATGGTGTTGACCGCGGCCGAGAACTTGCCCAGGAAGCTGAAGACGATGGCGACCAAGGCGGTGGCGATGAGGACGGGCACGGAGAAGACGCGGGTGACGGTCATCGTCGAGATGTTCTCGCCGTAGTTCGTGCCGGCGGGGCCGCCGAAGAGGGCGCTCACCATGTCGCCGATGCCGTCGCCTATGAGGTTCCGGCCGAGCTTGCCCTCGATCTCGTAGCGCTTCTCCCCGCGCTTGGCGGCGAGCTTGTTGACGTAGAGGTCGATCTGGTAGAGGTGGGCGGTCGACTCGGGGATGGTCGCTATGGCGATGGGCATGATGGCGGCCACCGCTCCCCAGGAGACCGCGGGGATGGTGAAGTGGGGCGTCTGGATCACCGAGGCCGCGGCGACGGCGCCGAAGTCGACCTTGCCCAGGGCCAGGGCGAAGAGGTAGCCCGCGACGATGCCGATGAGGACCGGCAGCTGGCCGATGAAGCCCTTGAGGAAGACCGAGGCGAGGATGGTCACGACGAGGGTCGCGAGGGCGATGCCCCAGTCCCCGGCGGCCTGCCCCATGGCCGAGCCGGCGAGGGTGATGCCGATGACGACGGCGATGGAGCCCGTGACCTCGGGCGGGAGGATCCGGTCCATCTTGTCGCGGCCGAAGCGGTCGATGAGGAAGCCGGCGAGGATGGAGACGAGGCCCGAGAGGATGATGCCGAACTGGGCCTGGCTGATGAGGGCGTCGGGCGCGACCTGGCCGAACTCCCTGGCCCCGGTGATCGAGACCACCGCGGCGATATAGGAGAAGGAGGAGCCGTAGTACAGGGGGATCTTGCCGCCGGTCACGAAGATGAAGCACAGGCTCGCGAGGCCCGAGGCGAAGACCGTCGTCGAGACGTGGAAGCCGGTCAAGAGGGCCACGAGGACCGTGGCCGGGAACATGACGATGAACTGCTGGAGGGCGAAGAGGAGGAGCTTGCCGAGGCTCGGGGCCTCGTCGGGCAAGAGGCCCTCCCGGTCGTCCCCGGGGCGGAACCCGAGCGCGGTCCACAGGTTCTTCTTGGCGTTCATGAGGCCTCCTTGAGGTGGTTGGGTATAAAAAAAGGACCGTCCGAAGGGACGGTCCCATTGATGAACTGCTGAAACGGCCGGGGCGCGGCCCCGAAGGACCGCGGCTCCGCCCCCGCGGGGCGGCGAGCTCCCGAGGGGAGCCCCTGGCGCGCGCCCGGGCGCGCCCAACCGGCCGTCTGCATACCGCCGGCGGTTATAGCATCCTCCTCGATGCGGCGCAAGCCCCATTCGTGCTATACTCGACCCGATGAAGCTCATTCGCCGGGCGATGCCCGGCGTCGTCATAGCGGCGGCGGCGGTCCTCCTCCTCTACCTCCCCGACATCGGGCCCGAGCGCTACACCGACCTGGCCACCTTCTTCCGGGTCGAGCGGCGGCGGCAGGCCTACTCCGGCTACGTCGTCGCCGCGGTAGAGAAGGGCTCCGTGCTCTACCTGGACGCCTTCGGGACCGACGGCTCGGGCAAGGAGCTCACCGTGGACTCGCCCCTGTTCATCGGGGCGGCGAGCAAGTCCATGGCGGGAGCGGCCGCCCTCTCCCTGGCCCGGGAGCGGCGCCTCGATATCGACCGGCCGGTCCGCGCCTACCTGCCCTGGTTCGGCTTCGCCGAGGGGGCCGGGGCCGAGGTCACGGCCAGGCACCTCCTGTCGCACACGAGCGGGGTCTCGGACGCCGACTTCGACGACGCCCACGACTTCGCCCCCGACCTCGAGGCGGCGGTCCGCTCCCTCTCGACCGCCCGGCCCGCCGCGGCCCCGGGCTCCTCCTTCCGCTACCTCGACACCGGCTACGAGGCCCTGGGACTGGTCATGGAGAAGGCGGCGGGCAAGGCCTACCCCGACATCGTGGCCGAGCGCCTCTTCAAGCCCCTGGGCATGCGCCGGAGCACGGCCCGGCCCGAGGGCCTCGGCGTCGCGGCCCCCCTCGGCAACGCCTGCTTCTTCGGCCTGGGCCTGCCCCGCGCCGTGACGACCCGGCCCTTCGAGGCCCCCTCGACCTCGGTCGTCTCGACGGCCACGGACCTGGGCCTCTACCTCGCCTTCCTCGCCGGCCCCGAGAAGCAGAAGCGCCCCCCCCTCCCGCCCCAGGCGGTACGCCTCCTCTTCGAGCCCCTCGAGCCGGGCATCGGCTACGGCTGGGGCTGGTACCTCGAGGGCGAGTGCGCGGCCCGGGCGGCCTTCCACGACGGCTCCCTCGAGGGCTTCTCCTCGCGCCTCGCCCTCTGGCCGGCCCAGGGCTCGGCCATAGCCGTCGTGGCGGCCCAGAATTCCATCCTCCAATCCCTCTTCTCGATGCCCTCCCTGGTCGAGGGGGCGCGGCGGATCATGATCGAGGGCAGCGCCGAGCGGCCCTTCCCCCTGGGGAGGCTCTACATCCTCCTCGCCGTCGTCGCCGCCGTCCACCTCTTCGTGCTCGCCCTGCAGACGGGGAGGGCCCTCTCCTGGGCCAAGGCCCTGCGGGACCGGGTCGAGGCCTCGGGGGGGAGGGGGAGCCTGGCCTTCGCCCTCGCCCATTCCTGGCTCGGGATCGCCCTGCGCGTCCTCGTCGCCCTCGCGGCCCCCGAGCTCATGAGCCTCGCCTTCGGGAGAACGGTGAGCTGGAGGATCGCCTTCCTCCTCGAGCCCGGCCTCGCTTCCTGGCTGGCCTCGGCCTGCTTCTTCGGCGTCCTGCGCAACGCGGCGCGGCTCTCCTGGCTCGGCGCGGCCCGCACGGGCCGCCTCGGGCGCTAGGCCGGGCGGCGGCCCCGGTCATTCTCCCTTGCACAGGCCTATGATCTCGCCTATCGCGCGCGCGATCGAGTAGGCCGCCATGATCGCGGCGGAGATCGGCATGCAGGCGTAGAGGGCGGCCTTGGGGATCTGGAAGACCGCCGTCGCCTCGCGCGAGCGGGCGGTCAGCTGGACGGAGAACTTCAGCAGCACGAGGACGAAGGCCAAGGAGGCCAGCTCGAGGGCGAGGCGGTAGGCGCGCTTGGCCCGCGGACCGGTGATCCTCCGCTCGACCCAGTCGCCCGCGCTGAAGTGCCCCTTCTCCATCCAGACCGCCGCCGCCCCGTAGAAGACCAGGGCCGAGAAGCAGAGCTCGACGATCTCGTCGAGCCAGTGCAGGGAGAGGATCGGGACGAAGCGCACCACGATGTTCGCCGTCAGGATGAGGGTGAGGGCGGCGAAGAGGCCTATCGTGACCCACTTGAGGAGGGCCGCGAGGGCCCGGTCCGCGGCGCCGAGGGCGGATCGCAGTTTCGTCATGCCGCGCCTCCTCACATCCCCGGACCCATGAGGAGGTTCGGCAGGAAGGTGGCGATCTGCGGCACGTAGGCTATGACGAGGGTCACGGCGAGGATGCCGGCGATGTAGGGCCAGCTTTCCCTGGCCAGCTCCATGAGCCCGACCTTGCTGAAGCTCTGCACCGCGAAGAGGCACATGCCCACCGGCGGCGTCAGGTTCCCTACCATGATGAGCAGGGTCATCGCCACCCCCAGGTTGACGAGGTCGAAGCCGAACTGCGCCGCTATGGGCAGGAAGATCGGGACCGTGATGAGGAAGATGGCGTTCCCCTCGAGGAAGAGGCCGAGGACGAGGACGACGGCGACGAGCATGGCCATGACCGAGCCCCCCGAGACGCTCATCGAGGCCAGGCTCGAGATGATCTCGTCGGGGATGCGGCGGTAGATGGTGAACCAGCCGAGGAAGTTGGCCGCCGCCATGATGAACAGGAGGGAGACCGACTGCTTGATGGATTTCCAGAAGATGCCGGGCAGGTCGGAGAGCCGCAGGTCGCGGTAGAGGAAGCCGAGCAGGAGCGCGTAGAGGCAGACGACCACCGAGGCCTCGGTCGGCGTGAAGATCCCCGACATGATGCCGCCGATGATGATCACCGGGGCGAAGAGGGGCAGGGCGGCCTCCCTGAGGCTGATCGCTATTTCGCGCATCGCGGCCTTCTCCGTCTTGGGGAAGCCGCGAGGCCGGGCCATGAGGGCGATGGCGGCCATGAGGGCGGCGCCCATGAGGATGCCGGGGACGAAACCGGCGAGGAAGAGCCGCGAGACCGAGACCCCCGTCAGGGCCCCGAAGAGGACGAAGGGTATCGAGGGCGGGATGACGGGCCCTATCGTGGAGGCCGAGGCGACGATGGAGGCCGCCACGACGGGCTCGTAGCCCGAGTCGACCATGGCCTTGTACTGGATCTGGCCCAGGCCCGCGGCGTCGGCCACCGCGGAGCCCGACATGCCCGAGAAGATCATGGACGAGATGACCGACACGTGCCCCAGTCCCCCGGCCTTGTGGCCCACCGTGGAGCGCGCGAAGCGGAAGATCCGGTTGGTGATGCCCCCCGTGTTCATGAGGTTCCCGGCCAGGATGAAGAAGGGGACGGCGAGGAGGGTGAAGCCCGTGGTCCCGTAGTACAGGCGCTGGGGCAGCATGGCCAGGAAGCCGCCCTGGCCGAGGCCGACGAAGAAGGCGATGGCCGTCAAGGACATGGCCACGGCTATGGGCAGGCCGAGGAGGATGAGGGCGAGGAGGAGGGCGAAGATCAGGATGGTGAGCATTCGGGCACTCCCTGTGCCTCGGACCGGCCCGGGTCGCGACCCGGGCCGCGGCCGGGGCGGGTTATTTCGCCTTGTCGAGGAGCTGCATGAAGGTCTTGTAGTCGGCCTCCCCGACCTTGGCCTTCAGCTCGTCGTAGACGCTGGCGGCCGCGGCCTTGAAGGGCGCCGTGTCCGGCGTCGCGACCTCCATGCCCTGCTTCTTGAGCTCGGCGACCTGGGCGGCCTCCTGCTCGCGGATGCTCTTCATCATGGCCTGGCCGGCCTTCGCCGCCTCCTCGAGGAGGATCCGCCGCTGCTCGGACGTGAGCCGGTCGAAGGCGGCCTTGTTCATGACGAGGTGGGTCGAGTTGTAGGTGTAGTTGAGGATGGAGAGGTACTTCTGGGTCTCCCACATCTTGTTCGAGTAGATCGTGGCTATCGGGTTCTCCTGGCCGTCGACCACCCCCTGCTTGAGCGCCATGGGCAGCTCGGTGAAGGCGATGGTCTGGGCGACGCCGCCCAGGGCCTTGACGGTGGCGGAATTCACGAAGTCCGGGGGCGTGCGGATCTTGAGGCCCTTCATGTCCTCGGGCCTGTTGAGCTGGCGCTTGGAGGTCGTGTAGTTGCGGAAGCCGTACTCCCAGCGGGCGAGGTACTTGAAGCCGGCCTTCTCGACGTCGGGCGTGACCCAGGCGATGAAGCCGCCGGCGAAGAACTTGTCGGTCGCCGCGTAGTCCTTGAAGGCGAAGGGAGCGCCGACCATGTTGAACTTGTTCACGTACTTGGCCATGGCCGGCTCGGTCGGGATGGCGAGGTCGACGACCCCGAGGCTCACCTGCTCGAGGATCTCCTGGGAGTTCCCGAGCTTGGAGTTCGGGAAGATCGCGACCTTAATCGCTCCGCCCGTGCGGGCGGCGACCGCGTCGGCGAAGGCCTGGGCGGCCAGGTGGCCGGGGTGGGTCTCCACGAGGTAGTGGCCGAACTTGAGCTCTACCGGGCCGGCCGCGAAGGCCGGAGCCAGCGCGAGGGCCAGGACGAGGATCGCGAGCGACGCTTTCTTCATAGGGCCTCCTGCATAATGGAACGGTATTCCATTTCCGTAGTAGTGTATGCAGGTTAGGAAAGCTTCGCAAGCGAAATCGATAAAAAAAGGCCCCGCTCGGCGCTGGAGCCGGCGGGGCCTTCTTGCATGGTTTTGCAATCGTTCAGGGCAGCTTGAGGGCCTCGACCATGTAGCGGACGGCGCTGTCGCCCTTCGCCTGCATCCGCTTCTCGACGATGAAGACCAGGGTCTTCTCG
>Ga0116154_10001206_pt1 | contig 22955 bp, 22 predicted proteins | sample AD_UKC030_MetaG_FD_89898 | JGI IMG/M metagenome (GOLD analysis project Ga0116154, IMG submission 89898) | Active sludge microbial communities of municipal wastewater-treating anaerobic digesters from USA - AD_UKC030_MetaG | ecosystem: Engineered > Bioreactor > Anaerobic > Digestate | place: USA...
GTAGATATATTTCGGCGCGATCGATCGAACAAAACCACAGGGTTCCACGGTCGGGGAACACCCCCAGTCCAGCGGTTTGTAACCTGCCCGTTGCCCGGATTTTCCGTGAACTACCCGTCCCCCTTTCAAATCCATCGCGAGTATCAGTTCCATAGGCGAACGCAACCACTATTAGGATAAAAGATCATTAAACCTTATGCAATTGTTGGTCAGCCCCAGCTCCATCGACGAAGCAAGGCATTCAGGAGCCGCTGATATTATCGATGTCAAAAAACCTTCCGAAGGCTCGCTTGGCGCCAACTTTCCCTGGGTGATTCGCGAGATCAAAGCATTCTCCAAAAAACCGGTGAGTGCGGCGATCGGGGACTTTGACTACAAACCGGGCGGGGCGTCCCTTGCTGCCTACGGTGCAGCCTGTGCCGGGGCTGACTATGTGAAGATCGGACTTGCGTTCGATGGGGAGGAACAGGCACGTGATGTCATACACGCTGTTGTGAAAGCGGTAAAAGACGAATTTCCGAAAAAAAATGTTGTCATTGCAGCCTACTCGGACTTTGAGCGTATGCATTCCATCTCCCCGTTTGACATGGCCCCCATTGCTGCCGAATGCGGAGCCGATTTTGCCATGGTCGATACCGGTATCAAGGATCGCCAGAGCACGTTCGCATTTATGAGTGAAGAGACACTCCGTTCCTTTACGGAGAAGAACAGGAAACTCGGGCTCGGGACTGCACTTGCCGGGGCGCTGAAGTTTGAGGATATCGATGCACTGAAACGGATAAACCCGGATATTATTGGCGTCAGGGGAATGGTCTGTGGTGGTGATCGCAATGCAACAGTACGCGAGGATCTGATAAAATCTGCACTCGCATTGATCAGGTGATTTATGTACGTCGAGAAACTGGATGTGCCACTCTCATTAACCTTCGACGATGTCCTGCTTGAACCCCGGGCATCGTGGCTGGAACCTTCTGATGCGGATACCCGTTCAATATTCACAAAAAAGATTCAACTGAACATCCCGCTCGTTTCGGCGGCAATGGATACCGTCACGGAAGCGTCCATGGCAATAGCTCTCGCACGGCAGGGCGGTATCGGTGTCATCCACCGGAACATGACGCCAGAACGGGAGCTGCAGGAGGTCCAGTTCGTCAAGAATGCCGAGGAACTCATCGAACGTGACGTGCTCTTTGTTGAGGATACGGCCACGGTCTCTGATGCAGAGAAACTGATGAACCAGTACACCATTGGAGGCCTGCCGGTCGTTGACAAGGGGAAAATTATCGGTATTGTCAGTCGCAGGGATGTCCGTGCCATTGTCTCCAAGCGGGGAGATGAGAAGATCACGGCGATTATGACGAAAAAACCGATCGTGACAGATGAGGACATTACCGCAGACAAGGCACTTGAGATCATGTACATGAACAAGGTCGAGCGCCTGCCCGTTGTCAACAAGAAAGGAAAACTCCTTGGTATTATCACGATGCAGGACATCCTCGAGAAACGACAGTATCCGGGGGCAACCCGGGATGCAATGGGAAACCTCAGGGTTGCCGCTGCGGTCGGACCGTTCGATTTTTCCCGGGCCGAACAGCTCGATCAAAACGGCGTAGATGCCCTCGTGGTTGATTGTGCCCACGGGCATAACATGAAAGTTGTCCGTGCCGTAAATGATATCAAGGGCAGCAGCAGGGCCGAGGTCATTGCCGGGAACATTGCGACGCGGGAGGCAGCAGAAGCACTGGTCGGGGCTGGCGTGGATGGCATCAAGGTTGGTATCGGCCCGGGCTCCATCTGTACTACCCGGATCGTTGCCGGTACCGGGGTCCCCCAGATCACCGCTGTGGCGCAGGTGGCCGATATCGCCCACTCTGCGGGCATTCCGGTTATATCCGATGGCGGCGTCCGGTTCAGCGGGGACGTGGCAAAAGCGATTGCAGCCGGTGCCGATTCGGTCATGATGGGCAGCATGTTTGCCGGTACAGACGAGGCACCGGGCAAGGTCATAACCATCAAGGGCCGGCTCTACAAGCAGTACCGGGGCATGGGATCGCTCGGTGTGATGAGTACCGGCCAGTCAAGCGACCGGTACTTCCAGAAAAAAGATATTGGCAGCACAAAGTTTGTCCCCGAGGGGGTTGAGGGGGTCACACCTTATGTCGGCCACGTGGCTGAGGTAATATACCAGCTGGTGGGCGGACTGAAGTCCGCAATGGGCTATACGGGCTCGAAGACGATTCCCGAGATGCATGCCAATGCTCGGTTTGTCCGTATCACCAATGCCGGTATGACCGAAAGCCATCCGCACAATATCCTGATTACGGACGAGGCGCCGAATTACCGGCTTTTTGAATAACTATCCCCCTTTTTTTTCACAACAATTTTCATGTACCTGCACGCGCAAGAGCCCCGCTTGTTATCTATATATATATATATATATATTCTGCGGCATGGGAGAGCGGGGAATCCCGGACCTGATAGCAGCAATGGGAGCGGAGTCTGAGGGAGATTGGTCGGGAGGAAGTATTCTCTGTCTGACGCCGGACAGCTGCGCAGGAAATCCGTTTTGACCTGATCGCTGAACACCCGCTCGCCGGGGCATAACGATACCGCCGCGATCGTTGCTGATCCACCTGGAGAAGGGATCGCTTTGTACCCTGGATTGTGCATACCCCTGGTTGAACTTGGGATACGGCATTGCTTGCTATTGGTAAGCACAAAGATGCCCGCGCAATCCTGCTGGCCGGTCACGAGCCACTGCTTTCATCACTCATCAGAAAAACAGGGAGTATCGTGTGAACCGTCAGATCAACGAGGGATTCTTTTTCCATGGCATAATGCAGGAAAAATATCCCAGTTTTAATATCCTTTCCGTTGTGCCTGTTCAAGGGATGAACCTCATAGTGCAATCTCCATACCCGTCGGATTTTATCATTATATGTGCCACTCAGACTGACTTCATGATCAGAGTGTGGATCCCGCGGAACCCCGCAGGATACCAATACACTCGTCCCTGGGTTAACGGACCATGACCTCAAGGAGAGGAACTCCGGAACGCTTTCTTCGGAGTTCCCTTCTTTTGGAAGGTTCGGAACGGAACCCGGGAGAACGGACCCTCCCTGAAAAAATTCACCCCTCCGGGGATGGTTTTATCTCGGGAGGCTCAGGAGACCAGACCATGACTGCACACAACAATCAGACACCTGAAAAAAAACATGGTTTAACGGTGCGCCCGGTATGGGACGGTATACTTCATGCCGCCCGTTCAACACCGCTCCGCCTTCCGGCTGGAGGGTGGTTTTTGGAGGTTGCGACAAACGAGAACTGGCGCACGACCACAATCGTTCAGCGCCACCGTGACCAGGCAACGATGACACCGCCATCCTGATTTCATCACTTCCTATTATATGAAAACCACTGCAATCCACAGCACACCCTGCCGGAAGGCACCAGACCGGCAGTAATTTTTTTAGGGCAACGCGTAATGTTAACCTCTCAATCAAAGAAGGATTTACAGCGTTAATAAAGATAGAATATGCATGCCTTGAAATGTCAGTAGAAACTGTACCTCTGTCCAGGTCCAGAAAGCCCCGACGCTCCGGGCGCTTCGCCCCGCCGGTATTGCGCCCGATTGCGAGAGCGCAATAGTACCTGGACAAGGATTTTTTGTAACAAAGAGGTATCGCGTTCGCCCCCGCCCCCATGGGGCAGGGCTGGCGCAAGGGGGATGGACGATTAAGAAAGTGAGATGTTAGGGGCTCCGTTGATACTTTAACCGTTTTATCATTTTTTTGCTCTGGGAAACTCATTCGAGAGAATATTGGGGTTCTTGTTGTCTTCTTCTCACTGCTATGATCTCCTGCGAATTACGACGGGCTCTTAACGGTAATATCGGATAACAAGGGCAAAATGAAATCTGACACACCACAAGTCCGTCGTGAAAACGTGACACATTGGTGAAAACGGTGGTTTCCAGAGTACCTACCATTATCTGCCCGGTCAGTCTAATTCCCGCAACTGACCGGTGTAAATGATTCCACAAGAATAATTTCGCAGCCCGCCGGGTATGTATCATTTCTCACCGTGCTTGTGTTGACCAGGTACTGCTTCTGCGGGGAAGTCCCCCTGATATCAACGAGTTTTCCTTTAATAATGAGGCAGTCGCCGGACTTTGCCTTCTTCACGTCACTTTCCAGGGCCGGATTCAGGAAGACGAGGTGGTTGTTGCTGACATGTTCATCGATATACTCTTCAGTGAGACCGGTGTAGGGGGGAACATCATAACTGTATTTGAGCGTGCGGTCGCCCATGGTAAAGGTGAAATACTGAAGATTGTTGTTCGTGAGAAGGTCGCCATTTGCTACCGCGAGATCAAGCGCAATAATACCGTCAGGCATGGTTGCAGGATACTCGTGCCTGCCGACGACTTTTCCTGCAAGAGTATAGGCATTGTCCGATACCAGGGTAAATGACCAGTCACCTGAGGACCTGGAGAACTCACGGGGAGAACCAAGCGGCACCTGGAAAAAGCCGCCGTTGCCGGGGAGGCCGGAAGGTTCAGAAGCGGGGGCACCGAAGATGAAATTATAGGCAAAAAATCCGATGATAACGAGCGGGATGAGGATTGCGGACCATTCCAGCAATGTTCGGATGCGGGGCATAGTGATCACGAGGGGGACGGAAGAGATGATGCAGGATTTTTTTTAGAAAATTACCGGATCTTCGTCCCTGGCTTTACCGTTTTTTGCGGTACGAGCAGTGATGCTTCATCCCCGGCTGCAAGAATCATACCGTTGCTCTCGACACCGAAGATTTTTGCCGGGACAAGGTTTGTGACAACCACGACATTCTTTCCCACCATCTCATCGGGTTTGTAAAACTGCTGCATACCGGCAACAATCTGCCGCTTCTCTGTTCCGATATCAACCATCAGTTTCAGGAGCTTGTTGGATTTCGGTACCGGTTCGGCAGACAGGACCAGACCTGTCCGGATTTCCAGTTTCTGGAATTCCTCGAATGTCACCACGGGTATCTTCTCCTTCTTTCTGTTTGCATCTGCAACGCGTTTTTGGAGCAGTGCATCCAGTTCGGCAATCTGATTCTCTTCCATCCTGGTAAAGAGGGGGACTGGTTGACGCATGAGGGCTTCAGAGACCGGAACCACTGCATCGCTTACCGGGTGGTTTGCAACAGCATCCTCATAGCCGAGCATCTGCCAGCACCGCTGGGCGGTATCGGGCATCACCGGCTCGATCAGGAGCGCGAGTGCTTTGACAATCTGGATACTGTTTTTGCACATCCGTGCTGCTTCCGCCCGGTCAGTCTTGATCATTTTCCATGGCGCATTGGTCTGGAAATAGGTATTCCCGAACGCGGCCAGGGTCATGATCGCATCAACCGCGCCCTTGAACTCGTAATCCCGTATCAGCTGGTCGACCGATGCAAGACATTTTTCGATCTCAACGGTGATAACAGGATCCACAATGTTCGGGGGGGTCCCCTTGAACTCCTTGTGGGCAAAGAAGAGCGTGCGGTAAACAAAGTTGCCGAAGATGTTGACCACCTCGTTGTTGATCCGCTCGCCAAAGACTTTCCACGAGAAGTTGAGTTCTTTGGTGTGGCTCGTGTACGAAAGGAGATAATACCGGAGGTAATCAGCAGGCAGGCCTTTGTCGAGGTAGTCGTCATTGGTCCAGACAACATAGCCCCGGGATTTGGAGAACTTGTGGTCATCCACCTTGACCATCCCGCTTGCAACTACCGCATGCGGCACACCGTACCCCGCTCCCTTCAGGAGCGCCGGCCAGAATATCGTGTGATGGTAGATGATGTCGCCGCCAATGAAATGGGTGACCCGGTTCTGCCCACACCAGTAGCGTTTCCAGTCTTTCGCGTTTGCTTTCGTCCATTCCTCTGTGAATGCAATGTACCCGATCGGGGCATCGACCCAGACATAGACTACAAGATCATCGCGACCAGGGAATTTCACGCCCCACTCAAGCGTACGGGTGATGCACCAATCGTGGAGCTCATCCTTAATCCAGCCGATCGCATAGTTCTTTGCATTGCTTGTGCCCCGTACCTGCTCAAGGTACGGGAGGAGGAAGTCCCTGAACTCTGAGAGTCTGAAGAAGTAGTGCTCCTGGTCGCGGAACTCGGCTTTCGTGCCGCAGACCTTGCAGACCGGGTCCCTGATTTCGCCGGGTTCGAGGTGTTTGCCGCAACCCTGGTCGCATTCATCGCCCCGGGCCGGTTTCCCGCAGTACGGGCAGGTGCCTTCAACGTACCTGTCGGGGAGAAACCGTTTGCATCTCGTGCAGTATGCCTGGTGGACGATTTGTTTATAGATATAGCCGTTCTTTTCGAGTGCTGTAACGATAGTCTGCGTCCGGTGGTGGGTGGCCGGGTTGTCTGTCATGCCGAACCGGTCAAACTTGACGCCCATCCGTTTGAAAGTTTCGTCGAAATGCTTGTGGTAGTGTTCCGAGAGTGCTCTTGGGGTTATGCCTGCTTCTTCGGCAGAAACCACGATCGGGGTCCCGTGGTTGTCCGAACCACAGACAAAAAGAACCTCTTCGCCTGCCCGCCGCATATAACGGACGTACATATCGGCAGGGACGTACGTTCGCAGGTGACCGAGATGGCAGGGGCCGTTGGTGTACGGCAGACCGCAAGTGACGAGCAGCGGTGGCAGATTCATCATTACGTTTTAGATGCTTAATGGTAATAAGATCTGTATATGGTGAAACGGCACAAACTGGCAACACGGGGGTTCGGTTCAGAGTGCGGGGTGCCGGATATTCCTGCCCTTGCAGCATGGATTGCCGGGCACCGGGGCACGACTGCGGATATCACTACATACCGTCTCGACCAGTCGCTTTCACCCCAGATCGAGGCTGGAATCATAACACCCTGTGCCGGGGGCAAATTCTATGCAGACCGGATTCTGGCCTCCCTGTGCTGCGTGGAAGACCGGAAAGCAAACGGGGAACTCCACGTGGAATCGGCCGCTATCATTGAGGATGCAGCACGTATTGTTGTCGGGCAGAAAGGTGCCTGGTGTGCCATGCCGGCCCCCCATCTCCTGAAGATCGTGGACGAGTATTATTATGACGAGTCAGAATGGAGCACAGCGATTTGCGGAGCGTATCGTACGATCATGCGTTCGATGCGGGACAGCGGGATAGCCGGAACCATTCTTATCTGCGAAACCATGAATGATGAGGAACTGGTATCTTTGACCAAACAGAAGGTCTTCTTCTTTCAGCCGGAACCTGACCGGGAGAACCTTGCCCGTCTCATGACGCACCAGCGGCAGATCGCCGTGAGGAAGAACCATCTTAAGACGGTGTTCAGTCTTACAGATGAGTACCCGCTCCAGAAAATCTTCATTATTGATCCGGACCCGGTATCTGTTGAGCTTGCCCTGTCGCAACTCGATCCGGACCAGGTTGTTGCCGGAGGATATTGCCTGAAGAATTGCAGCGAATACTGGAAACCGCTCGCAGAGAATGCCGTATACTGGAACTGATCTTTTTTCCGGAACCCTCTCTCATGGATAAGCATCGAGATCAGGAAAAAAAACGGAGAACATTATTTTCTTATCTCGTGATTGATTGATGGCACGGTAAGGACATCGTAATAAACGACCCTGTCACCGTCAGGGAACCGTATCAGGGTTACCGCGGGTGAAAAGTCGGGTGAGACCAGCGGCGCGAACCAGTAACCGTTCATCACCTGCTCTGCTTTTTCAAAAGAGACTGAAGGTGTCGTTATGGTTGTTCCATCCTTGCTGACCGTTGCAAATTCGGGAACAAGTATAATAGCGGATGATCTGGATGCTTCAGGAACCGTGACTGGTTCCGGAGAATTGGTGTCAAACGCTTTCTTGAGTTCCTGAGCGGGATCAGCAATCTGAAAGAATACAGCACTCTGTTCAAAAAAAGAGAGTTCATACTGCATATTCATTTCTGCATCCCCGTTTGGCGCTATGGTCATCGTCAGGGATTTTGCGGTAAATGCCTGTACCGGCAGTATTGCTGCCGTAACGATAAAGAAGGTAATCAGGGCAAAAGAAATCCTATCCATTGATGTTCGCATCGAAGTTTGCAATATAGTATTAAATATTATATGGATGGTCAAGGTTCAACCAGGGAAGTACCTGGATCAGGAGCAACTAAAAAAGATTGCAAGTACTTCGAAAAAAGTAGCTGAAGAATGTCCTGGCGGGCAAAATTGATCCCTGACAACGGCAAAATATCATCAAGCCTTCTCCGCAACCTTTACAAGATCTTCATAATGCCGGCTCTTCTTGAAGAGCCACCATGTGAACCGCTCGATGATGGTGAAGTTGAATGTTCCTCCTGCGGCATTCGGATGTCCACCGCCTCCGAACTCGCGGGCGATAAGGTGGCTGATGGGAGGAACAGAGCGGATCGAGAACTTCCCGTCTTTTCCTACGATAACCTCAATATCTGTCTTTTTCTGGTCGCGGATGAAGTGAGCAGTCTCGCTGGGGTACCCATAAAGCGGCGCAAAAACAATCCGGTACTTCATGCCAGAGAAGGTCGCCTGGTTCAGGCTTCGCTGCATCATCGTCTGCATCTCTGCGCTAATCTCTGTATACTCGCGTTCGATCAGTTCGTCTGAAAATATCCCCTGGACAAGACAGTCACGGACATGGTCCCGGTTATGTTTTCTCTGGAGCACCAGCCCAAGGACAGCCGAGCGCGGGTCGGCATGCTTCCAGAGGTCGTAATCGCAGACTACCCGGGCGACTTCGGCTGCAACGGGATTCTCCGGGGCAATGTCGCGGGCAACTATCCTGGTGCCACAGACCGAAGTATCAATGTGCAGGAGGGTTACTTCCGTTTCAATCTTTCTTACTTCGTCATCACGCCAGCGGTGATGATCGCGCCACTCCACGTTCCACCCATTCTTTTTTGCCGTTGCCGCAATGGATTCCGTCTCACGGTGGTACCCGAGGTCAGAAATCGAGATCAGGTCACCCTTCCCCTCACAGGATGCGACAAGCGAAAATAGCTGGGCAAATTTTCCCACCGAGCTCCAGATTGTAAAAACACCCTCCGTACCGTACATCATGCGGTGTACCGCATCCGCTCCCACGGCATCGAGGTCATTATGCGTCAGGTGGACGACGTGTGCAGAACGGCTTTTTATCGCACTGGACAGTCCGGAATCATTCACACCGGTATTAGGGGGTGGCATTGGTTAATACTGTCATCGCGGCATATAAAAAAATAAGCGGTCGTTGGCGGGAGCTGACATGCATCAAGGTAGAAAAACAGATCATTTATTAATCACAAGGGACAACATTAAAACTCCTGCCCTAGTAGCTCAGCTTGGGAGAGCGCCAGACTGAAGATCTGGTTGTCGCCTGTTCAAATCAGGCCTGGGGCACTTTATTTTTTATTTCTGGTTTCAGTCGGTGCGAGAACACTTCAGCCAGCCAGAACGAGCCCTTCCCATAAGTTTCCTCTCTGATAAGACCGATCAGGAAGTATCCGGCCGTTTCTGATATTCTTTGATATTTTTTCCAGGACCTGGTTCATATCCTCACAAAACCTTACCCTCAGATGCACCGTTTCCGGTCGAAATGAAATTCAAACTGCACCAAAAAAATTCCGTGATTGGTGCGATAGCGGAAATAATTAAGAGCTCACCCTTCCATTTCCTACTATACACGACGAGGGGCTGTGGTGCATGCACGGGGGATATGAGCAGGCATATCGTGAAGCAGTTAATGATCCGGAAACTTTCTGGAGCAGGGCAGCAAAAGACGTACCCTGGTACCATAACTATGAACGGGTATTGAATGCGGACAATCCGCCGTTTTACCGCTGGTTCGAAGGGGGTGCCGTCAATTCGTGCTACGCAGCCCTAGATTTCCATTGTGAAACCGGGGGAGGGGACAGGATTGCACTGATCTATGATAGTCCGGTCACTGACACCCGGAAAAAATATACCTACCGGGAACTCCGGGATCTGGCTGCACGGTGTGCCGGGGGACTCAGCGGGCTGGGTGTTGAAAAGGGTGATCGTGTGGTGATCTATATGCCCATGATCCCGGAAGCCGTTATTGCCATGCTTGCCTGCGCCAGGATAGGCGCTATCCATTCCGTGGTCTTTGGAGGATTTGCCGCGCGGGAACTAGCTACCCGCATTGAGGATGCAAAACCCCGTGTCATCATCTCTGCATCGTGCGGGATCGAAGTAACCCGCATCATCGGTTATAAGCCCCTCCTTGACGGTGCACTTGAATTGTGCGACCATAAACCGTCCGCATGCGTAATAGTGCAGCGGCCGCAGTGTCCCATCAGACTCCATCACGGCCGTGATTTGCCGTGGGACACGTTCATGGACGCAGAACCTGTCCCATGTGTGCCGGTGGCATCTGTCGATCCACTCTATCTGCTTTACACTTCCGGGACAACAGGAAAACCCAAAGGTGTCCTGAGGGACAATGGCGGCCATCTTGTTGCCCTGAACTGGAGCATGAAGAACATCTACGGCATGAAACCCGGGGAGGTCTTCTGGGCTGCATCTGATATCGGGTGGGTAGTCGGGCATTCTTATATTGTCTATGGTCCTCTCTTCTACGGCTGCACGAGCATCCTGTATGAGGGGAAATCCGTTGGCACTCCCGATCCTGGTGCCTTCTGGCGGGTGATCGCCGAACATAACGTATCTGTCCTCTTCTGCGCACCAACGGCATTCCGGGCAATACGGAAGGAAGACCCTGGAGGGGAATATATCAAAAAGTACAATCTTTCCGGGTTCCGGATGCTCTTTCTTGCCGGTGAACGCTGTGACCCCGATACCCTGCACTGGGCTGAAGCGCAGCTGCACGTGCCCGTGATCGACCACTGGTGGCAGACCGAGACCGGCTGGGCGATAGGTGCGAACTGTGCCGGGCTGGAACTGTTGCCGGTCAGGCCGGGCTCCTGCACAAAGCCGGTTCCGGGTTACGATGTGCGGGTGCTTGATGCTTCGGGCAAACCGGTTGTCCCGGGAGAGACCGGAAATATCGTGGTAAAACTTCCGTTGCCTCCCGGGTGTTTTACCACGCTCTATAACAATGATGCCGATTACGTGAAGACCTATTTCTCTGCATACCCGGGATATTATCTCACGTCTGATGCCGGGTTTATTGATAACGAAGGGTATCTTTCGATTATGGGGAGAACGGACGATATCATCAACATCGCGGGCCACCGGTTATCAACCGGTGCAATGGAAGAAGTGCTCTCATCCCATCCTGACGTTGCCGAATGTGCTGTTGCCGGTGTCCATGATCCGGTGAAAGGGGAGGTTCCTCTCGGACTCGTGGTGCTGAAAGCAGGTGTAGAAAAAAAACAGGAAGACATTGCACCGGAACTTATCCGCCTGGTCAGGCAGAAGATCGGACCTATTGCTTCGTTCAGGGCAGCGGCTTTAGTCAAACGACTTCCAAAAACCCGGTCCGGCAAGATCCTTCGGGGCACTATCAAGAAGATTGCAGATGGTGCAGTCTACACGGTCCCGGCCACCATCGATGACCCGGTCATCCTTGATGAGATTGCAGAAACACTGCACGGTTTGGGATACCCGAAGCGCTGAAAAAACAATCGGGAACAAACAACGGTAAAATTCATGTACAACTCCGCCAGGGCCTCACCGTAAGGAGTCTGTGGTGTCCAGGCTCCGGTCATCCCAACGGTCTTTGAAACGCTTACGTTCTCTATCATCAATAGCAGATCCTATCAAAGGCAGCCCAAAGCATTGAGAAAAGGGTGATCCGTGCTGTATGGAGGGAGCTGGTTCCTGACACTATCTCACCCCCTTGCGATAGCCCCCACCCGATGCGGCGCCTCGTCGGGCCGGATAGCGGGCAGGTGGTTGAATACGGACGATCAAATCCATTACCCCTGGAATCGGGTTTTATTTTTTTTAGGGATGGTCTCATTTTTTTCCTCCAACCCAAAATCGAAATTATGAAGTGAAATCTGCCTGACATGGAGCTCCAAGATTTTTAATCAAAAAAAGTATTCCACGCACATTGAGACAATGATGACATTCTTGGGGCTTCGCCCCGCCGCTATGGCGCCCCGGTTCCGATTACACAGTATCCCCAAATCGACGTCCGGGGATGCAGGAGGAATCACCTGTGCCATGAGCCCCCGATGGGGGCAGGGATGGCAAAAAGGAGGCCGATCATGGGGAGAAAATGAGTTTTTCTTCAGAGCTATGACCTGAACTTTAATTCATTTTTTTTATTATCCTTCTTATGTTAACAAGAGATATTCAGACACAGGAAACGACTTTGTATCCTGTTTTTTAAAAAGAATGTTTTTATTCCGGTGGGGGAAATCCTGATACATGGGCATGAGGTGGAATTCATGGGACTCTTTGATGATTTGGGAACAGCACTGAAAAAAGTAGAAGAAGAGGTAAAAAAATCCAATCTCGACAAGCACCTCAAAGATGTTGAGCAGGGTTTTAATAAGGCCGGTAAGGATATATCCTCGGAGATTGGAAAAACCAGGATACCTGACAAGCCGGTAACATCGGTACCGCCCGTTCCTGTTTCGGGAGATCCCTCAAAAAGACGGATGATTTCCCGTTCATCTCACAAAGGCTATGCAAAGATCGTGGCATGGATGAAGCGGAACTACCGGGATCAGATTTCCGGCTCTGGAACCAACTTCCGGCAGGGCCTTGAGCTCGAACAGCTCACCGCGGAAGCCTGCTCGGGTCTCTCAGCAAAGGCAAAAAAAGGTTTCATGGACTACCTTAAAAAACAGAACTATGAGCCGCTCCTGAAATAATCCCTCATGACCGATCCCTGCCGCCTTTTTTACCAGCACCATCTCCCGGACCTTTCAGCTATCACCGACCTCTCTCACCGTCATTTCCGCATCCTGCTCCCCAAGGGTACGTTTCTCAAGCTGCAACACCGGATCCGGTCTGAGGAAGAACTCCGGCGCTGGCTGGTCCGGTACCGGCCATCTGATGTCTACTACTCGACAAGCTGCTGGCTGGTGCCCGAAAACCTCGGGAGGCGGGAACGGACACCTCTCTCAGATAACATCTTCCTCTCCTCGGATATTGTCTTTGATATCGACCGGTCGCCGTTCTCAACGGAAAACCTTGAACTGGCACGGGAGGAGACCATAAGACTGCTCAACTTCTGCGATGACAACCACCTTCCTGTGAAATATATCGCGTTCTCAGGAAGCAAGGGTTTCCACGTTATCTGTGAGGATAGTCACCATTATACTGACACGAATCCGCTCCGGCGCGAAGACATGGCAAAGGCAGCAAGAAAAGAGATCATTGCAGGGCTGCAATCTGAAGGTATTGTGACAGATTCGAAAATAACGACCGATACCCGGAGGATCATCCGGGTACCGGGAACCATCAACTCAAAGACAGGTTATGTCTGCATGATCCTCACCCGTGAGCAGCTTGCAGAACCCGTAAGCGCAATTCTTAAATATATTCTACGGGTTACTATTGGTACCCCACTGATCCCCGCATGGGGAGATGACTGCCCCTTCGGCATCCGTAGCTTATTCAGGCTTTGTCACCGTTTCGGGGTAAGGTCAAAGCCAGCACCTCGTTTTTCCTATGCTACGTTCCTTCTCAGCTCCGTTCCCGGAACCCCCCTTCAGGTACCCCTTTTCATCTTCCCCCCCTGCGATCGTATTGAGCGGATTGAGTCCCTTCTCACTACATTACAGAATCAGTACAGGCTCTCGGATATCTACCTGTACCGCTCCGACAACGGGATCTCCGCCATCTGCCTCCGTACCTTCCCGCTCCGGAGGATCGAGAAGATCATCAGAGCATCCGGTTCAACGAATTACCGGACAATCGTAAAATACAAGCAGCTCTTCTTCCGGATCGGTTCTGTGCGAAACGGGAACCAGGAACTCATCAGCGGACCCCCGGAGTTTCTTAAGACCCTTGTCGCTTCGGAAGCAAACAATACCCACTTCGTCAGCATGCCCCATTACCTTTTCCTGAAAGACTTTGTTCCAGGACTCCGTGATTATCCCCGGATGCACGGGAAGGGGAACGTCATTCTGACCCACACTGTCAACGAGGAGTAGGGGCAGGAAATAAACCGGTGGTTTGAAATAACTGGCATGGCAATAAAAATAACGCGATGCGTCCCTACGTTGTGGTCAATGTTGCCATGAGTGCTGACGGTAAAATCTCGACCAGGGAGCGACGGCAGGTTAAAATATCCGGGAGTCAGGACTTTGCACGGGTGGACCGGCTCAAGGCAGGAAGCGATGCGGTCGTGGTCGGAATCGGCACGGTCCTCGCCGATGATCCATCTCTGACGGTCAAGGGGGAGGAATGCCGCCAGTACCGTAAGAACCGTGGTCTTTGTGAGCACCCGGTACGAATTGTCGTGGACAGCAGGGCGCGGATACCGCTCACGGCATCCATCCTTCACAAGGGCAGCGGACTCCGGATCATTGCAGTATCAGAAAAGGCGGACCCGAAGAAAGTTGCAGACCTGAAGAATTCTGCGACCGTCATTGTTGCAGGCGATGATACTGTAAACCTTGCTGCCCTGATGGACGAACTCGGGAAGATGAGTATACAGCGGGTCATGGTTGAGGGTGGCGGGGAACTGATCGCCGGCATGATCCAGGCTGGGCTGGTGGATGAGATCTACACCTATATCGGGAACCTTGTTATCGGTGGCAGGGATGCCCCCACGTTTGTCGACGGGGAAGGTTTCCTGACCTTGGATGAATTCCCCCGTCTCACCCTGATAGAGGAAACGAGGATTGAAAGCGGCATCCTCCTGCACTGGAAAGTTGAACGGTCAAAACACTCAGAAAAAAACTCATAGAAAAATTCAGAGGCTCTTATACACCATCTGCCGGTCAATGACCTTGTAGGTCTCACCCGATACCATCGTTACCATGACCTCGACGCGGTCTGTCCCGCTGGTTCCACTGATCTCAATCGTGTCGCCCATTTTGGGCTTGGTAATACCATCCGTCAGAATGGTCCCGTCCGGGTGCGTCACACGGACATCCATCCGCGACACGAACACGATGCCTTTCCCGCCGTCAAAATGTGTGATGATGGTTGACGAGTACATGCCGGCTTTTTCCACGGTTATCGAGAGCGGCCATTGCGGGGGCAATGTATCGACAGGTCCGGGTATGGTGGAAGCCCTGGTTGTCGGCACCGGGGTCGGGAGTGTTGTTGGTTCCTGTGTAGGGACCGGCGTCAGAGTCGGGGTGACAACCGGCTGATCCGGTGATGAGCAACCGGCAACAATAAGCAGCATGGCAAGCACGAGGGCGAGAGAGAATAGTATCCGGTAATCCATGAAGGAAATCGTTCATTTGAGTATTTGAGAATTTTGCTTTGGAAAAAAAATTAAGAAACAGAGTTCTGCGTTTACCAATTCAGAACATCCTGCCAAAAAAAATCCTTGGTTCCTTCTCAATATAATGAAAAGGTACTATGCCATTTAACATTGAAATCGAAAACAGATTTACGGAGTGAATATTGGCAAAAATTGCATGTCCAAAATGGAATGCAAAAAAGTGAATTTCCTGGGGCCGGAATACACTGACGCTCCCGAGGCTTCGCCCCGCCGCTATGGCGACCCGGTTGCGATAGTGCTGTATTACCGGTATCGGGATTTTGTGTAAATCAGAGGTATCGCATGCGCCATGAGCCCCCAATAGGGACCGGGATTGCAAAAAGGGGGACGGTGGATTGTTAGAGATGCTTGGGTGCTAAACTGGTAGTTTACCCTGACGAAAAAACCCGGATATCCCGTGCGGACTCATTGCTGAACTCCTCTGTGTTGACGAATCCTGCCGGACCGCCATCCCGCATACACCTCCCTCCAGGAACATCAGTCTTCCCCTGCAGCATCAGCGTACTTGTTGGTTTTCTCCAGGAACCATTTTTTTTAATCAGAATCATTTGGTTCCATTCATCCCAACACCTATCACCCGGAAGTTCCAACCCTCAATCACGTACATTGCAGTTATTGTGCTTGCAGCAGTCTTCCTGCTGATCGCGGTACGGCAGGTAGGCAGGTTCACCATCCGGATCTGGCAGATCATGCTCGGAGGAGCTCTTGTCGTCCTGTTGACCGGCGGGATCGCGCCACTGGACGCGCTCCGGGCTATCAACATTGACGTGATGGTCTTCCTGTTCGGTATGTTCATTGTCGGTGAGGCCATGACAGACAGCGGGTACCTTTCCTGCGTAGCCAGGGGCCTTTTCTCGCAGGCAAAGAACCCTGACCAGGTCTTGCTCCTCATCTTCTTCGGCATGGGGATCCTCGCTGCCGTTCTGATGAACGATACAATCGCCATCATCGGAACGCCGCTCGTCCTCGGGCTTGCCACGAAATGGAAGATCTCTCCAAAGCTTTTGCTTCTCTCGCTCTCGTTCGCTATCACGACCGGCAGCGTCATGAGTCCGATCGGAAATCCCCAGAACCTTCTTGTAGCCCTGAATTCCGGCATGACGTCGCCGTTTGTGACCTTTGCTGTCTGGCTCCTCGTCCCGACACTCATCAGCCTTGCTGCTGCGTTCATCGTACTGCGGCTGTGCTATTCTAATGAATTTGCCCAACGGGTTCGTGAACCGGACATTCCTGTTCTATGCGACCCGGCTCTCTTCTTCCTGACAAAATGCTCGCTTGCGGTACTCTTCGTACTTGCAGCGGTCAACATCGTCTCCACGCTTGCCGGTACAACAATGCCCGTAACGCTTCCGCTGATCGCAATCTGTGCTGCCGCACCGGTCCTCCTCTTCTCGCCGCGCCGGTGGGGGGTCCTCCGCGCCATCGACTGGCCGACACTCGTCTTTTTTGCAGCGATGTTTGTCCTCATGGAGAGTGTCTGGGAGACCGGGTTCTTCCAGTCATTTGTTTCTCCCGGCAGTATCTCGTCGGTGCCGGTGATCCTTGGGACAAGTGTAATCATCAGCCAGTTTATCTCGAATGTCCCCTTTGTTGCCCTCTTCCAGCCGATTATCATGCAGGCCGGCGGGACGACAGCCAGGCTCATGGCACTCGCAGCAGGGAGCACGCTCGCCGGCAACCTGACAATTCTGGGCGCTGCAAGCAATGTCATTATCATCCAGAACGCTGAGAAGAGCGGTGAGACGCTGACGTTTTTTGAGTTTGCTCGTATCGGGGTCCCAGTCACCGTTATTCAGATCGCGATTTACTGGGGATGGCTGAGTCTTTTCATCTAACCTGGATGGTCCATACCCAGGATAACGATGGTATCCAGGAGATAAATCATGGGCATGGGGATATCCATATCATATCTGAGCACGTACCCACAACTGAGGAACCACTATGGGAGAACCTGTACCCGAGAGATCAATAAACCCGGACAAGAAACGTGAGGAACTTGCCGGGAAAGTCCTCGCGACCAACGACCTGCTCCAGTACCAGGACGGGACGGTTGCAAGCCGGATGGTGGTCTTTAAAAAGACCGGCACCATCACGCTTTTTGCATTCGATGCCGGTGAAGGGCTCTCCGAACATTCCGCACCATTCGATGCAGTCCTTACGGTCACGGACGGCGAGGCCGAAGTCTCCCTGTCTGGCTCCTCCTTTACGGTCAGGAGTGGGGAGATGATCATCCTTCCGGCCAATATACCGCATGGTGTTCAGGCCAGACAGCGGTTCAAGATGATGCTGACTATGATCAAGGAGTAAAAACAGGTCGCCCCATAGTATTGCACTTGTTACGATTTTTATAAAAAAAGAAGGGTATAGTAGCAATCCAGCTACTAATTTTTACTCGAATACCGACCCCCTCGCGCCAGCCCGCCCCTAAGGGGGCGGGGGCACATGTGATTCCTCCTACATCCCTGGACGTCGATTTGGGGATACCATGTAATCGCAACCGTGGCGCCATAGCAGCGGAGCGAAGCCCTTGGAGCGTTATCATTGTCTCAATGTGCTTGGAATACTTTTTTTTGATCAAAATCTTGGAGCACCATCTCAGTAGATTTCACGTCATGATTTCAATTTTGGGTTGGTGGTTAAAATGAGACTATACCCAAAAGAATATGAGATCCGAATGGCAAAAAACCACCTTCCCTTTGAGGATGGGGGAATAATCACCTTCCCGGCAGATGTACCGCACGCGCTCTCCGCACTATCAAATTTCAAGACGAGCCGGGGGTGATCAGGTAAATTCCAGAAATAGGAAAAAAAAATACTCCGACCAGGTTTTTTTAATAAAAACAGGTATCGACCTTATTTTTTTGTTTTCTTATCCATCTCGGCTTTCGTTTTCTCCAGTTCGGCCTTTGCTCGGCTGATGATCGCATCGAAAGAGAGCTTGATCTGTTTCTGGGTATCCTGAATAGTGGTTTCAATGTATTGCTTTCCTTCGTCAGTTGCCACGAGATCATGGGTAACCTTCATCATATTCTCAATAGATGAGAAGACTGCTTTGGTAGCTTCGGCAAGTCTCTTGTCAATACCCTCTTCGCATTCCTGCCGTGCTGACGGCTCAGGATCCACAATCCAGATACCGTTCTTAAAGTGTCCCGGTTTTTCGATCATATGGTTCACGGATTTCCTGATCAATGAGATCGGTTTTCTTTATACAAATACACCCTGTTCAGTTATAATCTCCCTATCCCTATGAGACCCGATCAAGGAACCTGCCCAATATTGTTTTGGGTATAGTAGCAATCCAGCTACTACTTTTTTTTACTCGAATATCGACCCTATCGAGCCAGCCCGCCCCCAAGGGGGCGATGGCGCAGGTGATTCCTCCCACATCCCGGGACGTCGATTTGGGGATACCGTGTAATCGCAACCGTGGCGCCATAGCAGCGGAGCGAAGCCCCTGGAGCGTTATCATTGTCTCAATGTGCTTGGAATACTTTTTTTGATCAAAATCTTGGAGCACCATCTCAGTAGATTTCACGCCATGATTTCGATTTTGGGTTTGATGGTAAAAAAAATGAGACTATACCCTTGTTTTTTTGAGGTCCATGTGAAACAGCCCCGACTGGAAGGCAGATGTTCAGATCTGTTGCCTGCATCCTGCTCTGAGGGGATCTCTTTTATCCTGCCATGGATTTTTTTCCGTAGGAAATCAGGATTGTCAGGTGCGGTTCATATATGGGCGGTAACGATTAAGACGGGTATTACTGCTCGCTTTGCGGGGACGTCCCGATGGGTATAATCACCACGAAGCGTATGCTGATCGTTAAAAAGAGACCTGGGACGATCATTTCGACCCGGGCTATGGGGTTGTAGCAAACCCTTCGGAGAATGACGATTCAGTCGTGAATGCAGGGATCCTGAAAGAGAGCGAAGCTGTTCACCTGCATCCATGGCAGAAAGACTGTTGAATACGGGGCATGCCTGTTTGGAGCCCTGAAAAATACCGGGCTGGGAGCCCGTAGAATTCTTTTAAGGAGATACCACGGGTCCCTGGCTTCGGACAGGGGGGAGCCATCCCTACCTCGGCTCATATTCTATCCTGTGTTTCCGCGGGGCAGGGCACACGGTTCCCGTCAATGTCCTCCCTTGTGTTCGTCCGGACAGCAGTCTTTTTTATCTTCCCGCCAATGCTGGTTTATCTATATGTAATCGAAAAACGGGTGTCCACGATGCAAAAGAACGTATCAGCGGTTTTGAGGATCATGAACGGGTTGTTCCTGTTGGTTTCGGGGCCAGCCTCTGCCTCCGCAGGAACGCTATCACAGGGATCCCGCGGTCAGGGACAGGTAACCGCTGGTGCCGGTGACCTGCTCTCGTACCCTCCTGCTGTGAAACGGATGGTCACAGAAGAAGAAGGATCCATCTCGCTCGCAGGATCCTGGAGCCGGGGAAGAGGGGTACTCACATGAGCCTTTCTTTCCCAAGTCTTGTGATCATCACAGCGCTCCTGTACTTCTTCGTGTCTCCGGATTTCATCAGGAACCGGTACATCCGTCTACGGGCGGGTTTTGCCATTGCGGCGGCGATCGGGAGTTTCATCCTTCTCTATCTCATCCTGCTCCCGTTCACCTGGTTCAATCTGCTGCTCTGGCTCTCGATCAACGCAGCACTGGCGCTTGGGCTGAACAGCGCCCTCACAAACAATAAGAAAGGTGCAGTCATCTCGGGCGTGGTCCTGGGGTTGATCCTGCTCTTCTGGATGGTTGGCATCACCGTTCTTTTTGCAATGATAGCAACCAATCTTGCAGCTGCTCCACACGTGACCGTTGTTTCGGGCCCATCTGAGATTATCAACAGCAGCCATATCCGGCTGGTAAGTTACGAGACTGCCCTGTGGCGCAGCGACAAGGTCATCGGTTCGAGAGGGTACAAGTCAGAGATTGCCGAACCGGATATCCAGACCCTGAACGGCACCCTTGTCTGGATCACCCCGCTTGATTATGCCGGACTCTTTGTCAAGGCATGGTCGTATGCGGATGAAGGGACGGGAGGCTATGTCATTGTTAATGCCGAGGACCCGAAAGCTGAAGCGCAGATGGTGCCGGTCGAACACATGGTTTATACCCGTAAGGCATTGTTCGGAAATGAGATTAACCGCCGCGTATGGGAACAGCACCCCGAGTTCTTGCAGATGGAGACTTCGTTCCAGCTGGATGATAAAATGCAGCCGAAATATGTGGTCCAGCTGGCCGAACCCATGCTGTACTGGTGCATCGGGGAACGACCAACCGGCGTTGCCACCATTGATCCCGTAAGCGGTTCCGTGGATCTCTACCACCTGAACGAACAGCCAGCCTGGATCCAGCGTGTCTGGAGCGAGACGACAACCGAGGAATGGATCGGCTGGTGGGGCCGCTATCAGCTTGGCTGGTGGAACTCGATCCTGGAACAGCGCGATGTCAAGGTACTCTCCGGTATTGATGAGCCGGACGTATTTCTCGTGAACGGGAACGATGGCAAGCTCTACTGGTTCGGCACGGTATCGAACCCGGGGACGGATACCTCCATGGTCGGGTACATGCTGACCAATGTCAGGACCGGGAAGTTCACGTTCCATGAAACTCCGGGATACTACAACGATCAGGGTGCCGCGCAGAACGTCCACCAGCATCCCGAGGTTGCCAAGGCTCCCGAACTGAAGGTGGTCCAGCCGATTATGTACGTTATTGACGGACAGGAAGTCTGGATCATCCCGGTTATCACCCCGAGCGGGGAGCAGACACTGGTCGGCTTGGTTGAAGCCAGGAGCGGAACCACCTACATCGGGCAGAGCCTGCAGGACGTGCTTGGCCAGTGGCGCGGGACAACGGGGATCCGGTCTGATGGATCTGGTCCCTCTGCCGGGATACCACTGAAAGCCAAAATCGCACAGATCCGGAAACTGCTGGATGAGATCGAGGCTGAGTCTGAAAAGGCGGGTGTGTAATCTCTTCTCTGGCGGGGCAGATTGAAACGACAGGAAACGACGAGCGCCGGCTTGTGACAGGGCTGCCCATGCCGGGAACAAAACAGGAAATTCCAGCAATAAAGACATCCCTGTCGGAAAATAATACGGCAGTTCCTGTCATGAAACAGACGAAACTGCTCAACACCATTTTTCAGGGGCATGGAAACGAACGCTTTCACCCAAGTCTGGCGATGGGTGTGCGGAAAGTACAAGAAACCCGCTGCTATCCGTGTCAGCCCGGTTTTTTCCGGAATGTGGCAGGGAAACCAGAGATCCGGGAGACTGGTGGTTATTCTGGTCCGCTCCTTCTTTCAGGATCCCCCCCTGTATTCCGTGCCGGAGATCCACAACGGAAGGAGATTTTCCAAAACCCAAAGATACCCGGAACGAGAAGCAGGGAGTGGTGCGATTGATATTCATCCAGGGATCAGAGCAATGACCCGGTACCTGATTGACATCCGTCTGATGGGCCAGACAAAACAGCAGATCCGCAGGTTATACCATCAGATAACCGAGAAATTCAATCCTGGCCTACGGCTTGTCGCGCCGCATATCACGCTGGCCGGACCGTTTTCAACGGACGATGAAGAAAACCTGATCAGGGATTTCTCGCGGATATGTTCAGACCAGGGGCAGATCCCGCAGTACGAGGCAGGCGGGTTCGGTTTTTTTGACGATACACGGGTCGTTTATGTGATAATTAAACCTGATGAAACATTAAAACAGTTCCGGTACCAGCTCGCGCAGGCAATCTCCCCGTATTGTTCGCTACGTGACTATGATCTTGATTCTGCTGACAATTTCAGGTTTCACGTAACCCTCGCCATGAAACTAGACTGGTTCACCTTCTGGCGGATCAAATGGTATTTCCGGAACCAGGAGCCGGTTACCCACCGGCACCACCCGATCCGGGCTACTTTGCTCCGAAATACAAAAATTCTCTGTGAATACGATTTCGTCCAGGGAAGGATGCTGACCCGGGCTCAGGCGCTGAGCAGGGCGACTATGAAACGGGATCTTGAATACACCGATGCGGGGGGCTGACTGCAGCCTGGAATAAGCAAAATATCATCCGCTACTTTCTTGCTTTTCCGTAAAAAAAAGATTTCCAGCTCTTGATGATGTGGGTGTGAATGGATCGGTCTATACCACAACGATGATAATTGAAGATATGTGGGCTCCCCGTCTCAGGACTCCTCATGGGGCACGGGCAGAGCTATTCCATATTTTTTGTGTGTTTAAGGTTGTTGAACCGCCGCGGGAGCCCCGTCGGGGCGGCGGTGTTTATCGCGAATAATTGCGAACGTAAAAAAAAATCTGGGGTACTATGCCATTTTAACCCTGAAATCGAAAACTGATTTACGGAGTGAAAATTGGCAAAAATTGTATGTCCAAAATGGAATGCAAAAAAGTGAATTCGCCTGGGAACGGAATACACTGACGCTCCCTGGGCTTCGCTCCACCGCTCTGGCACCCCGGTTGTGATAGTGCTGTATTACCGGTATCGGGATTTTGGGTAGTTCAGTGGTA
>Ga0116154_10001211_pt1 | contig 22887 bp, 15 predicted proteins | sample AD_UKC030_MetaG_FD_89898 | JGI IMG/M metagenome (GOLD analysis project Ga0116154, IMG submission 89898) | Active sludge microbial communities of municipal wastewater-treating anaerobic digesters from USA - AD_UKC030_MetaG | ecosystem: Engineered > Bioreactor > Anaerobic > Digestate | place: USA...
GCCCAGGCTGCTGAACAAATCCTGTCGATCACCGGCGTCACAAAAGGCTATTGCCTTGCCCTCGACTGCAATGAAGGACAACTCGCTTACGAACTGACAAAGCGGAGTTCATTGAGCGTGATCGGCCTGGATGACAATCGGGACCAGGTTCACCGGGCTCGCGCCAGGCTCCGGAAGTCGGGAATGTATGGATCCCGAATGACCTTGCGCCAGGTGGATTCGCTGGATCGCCTTCCGTTCCCGCGATCCTTTGCCAACCTGATCGTCCTCGGAGCCTCACCAACCAACGCAACGAGCCCCGTGGTTTGCGATCAGGTATTACCTCTACTTCAACCCATCACCGGCGTCGCCTGTATCGGACCATTTCCCTCGACGGCGCAACATGAAATCAACCGGCAAATCGAACAATGGCTCGGCCAAAGAAAGGCCCGATGGGATCTTGCCGAATCCGACGGGAACCTTTGGCTCCGGGCCAGGGGGAATAAGCCGCCGGACACGGGCGCTTGGACTCATCAATACGCCGATGCCGGCAACTCCGCCAACAGTCAGGAGGGTCTCCAGGGCGTCACTGCCACCGATCGCCTCGAAGTTCAGTGGCTCGGCCGGCCAGGCGCGGATTTCGGACTCGATCGAAACCCGCGCATGCCGGCGCCCCTCGCCATTAACGGACGCCTTTTCCATCAGGGACTCAACCGCATCATCGCGCTCGATTCCTACAATGGCGCCATTTTGTGGTCCGTCGAAATCCCGGCGCTGCGCCGCGTCAACATGCCTCGAGACAGCGGCAACTGGTGCGCCGATTCTGATCACTTGTATGTGGCGGTTAAGAATCGTTGTTGGGTGATTGCGGGAGGGACCGGCGAGTTGATCCGAACCCTGCCGCTCGCCGCCCCCAGTATGCGATCATCCCACGAGTGGGGTTATGTGGGTCAAGCCGGTGATCTCCTCTATGGCAGCAGTGTAAAACAAGGCGCGGCCTACACCAATTTCTGGGGAAAAGAAAGCTGGTACGATGCCACCTCAGGCTCAGGCACCGAGAAGGTCTGCAGTGATGACCTTTTCGCCATGGCCAGCGAAAGTGGCGAGGTCAAGTGGCGTTACCAGAACGGAATCATCATCAACTCAACCATCGCGGTGGCGGATGAAAAGGTCTATTTTGTCGAGTGCCACAATCCCGAGGTCAAAGCCCTAGCCACGGGACGAATCGGATCCCCGAAACTCTGGAATGACCAGCATCTCGTGGCCCTGAACGCCCGGACCGGCGAGAAATTGTGGGGCCACCCCATCGACACCGTGGATGGAATCGTCGTGTTTTACCTTCAGGCCGCGGAGAATAAGGTCTTGATCATGTCCTCGGCGTCGGGCCAATACCACCTCTACTGCTACGAGGGCACACATGGGAATGCCCTATGGCAAACGGCGCATAACTGGACCGGAGATAACCATGGGGGACACCTGCAGCACCCGGTCGTGGTTCGAAACATGGTGTTTCTGGAACCGTGCGGCTACGATGCCTCCACCGGCAAGCTGTTGACAAAAGAGGTCGGGCGCCACGGAGGCTGCGCGACCTACGCCGCCACGTTAAACGCCCTGATCTATCGAGGCGAAGGCGGTCGGATTTCGATGTGGGATATCGAGCGCCGCACAACCACCAGTTGGCACAACCTGCGCCCGAGTTGCTGGCTGAGCACGGTGCCCGCGAACGGAATGGTTCTTTCGCCTGAAGGCGGCGGCGGTTGTAGCTGCGGCAACTGGCTGGAAACCTCCCTCGGATTTGCCCCAGTGCCCGATTCGACCCCCAGATGACCCGGAACCTTTCATGAACCGATTTGTATCCATCGGATTTTGGATCGCATTTAAGGCGCCTGACAAAACGCGTCCGTTGACAAGTCACTATGCCCCGAGCGTTTTCCGGCCCTTGAGCCCCCTGCTCCTTGTCCTGGTGTTGGGCTGGAATGCGCGCGCTCCAGCCGAGGACTGGCCCACCTACCGCCACGATAACCGCCGCAGTGGCATCACATCAGAATCCATTCGAGTCCCTTTGACTCCCGTCTGGACTTACATCTCGCCGGCGCCGCTTCAGACCGCTTGGAGCGGCCCAGCCAAATGGGATGCCTACGCGAACATCCGAGGACTCGAGTCGATGCGCAACTTCGATCCTGCCCTGTTTGTAACCGCCGCGCGTGATTCGGTCTGCTTCGGCTCCTCTGTGGATGATGCCGTCCATTGTCTGGATGTGAAAACCGGCGCGGAGAAATGGGTGTTCGAAACCGACGGCCCCGTCCGACTGCCCCCTTCCTGGCATCAGGACAAGCTCTATTTTGGCTCGGACGATGGCTATGTCTATTGTCTGAATGCCAGCCATGGCGGTCTGGTTTGGAAACGAAAACCTTCGGGCACCGAAACGCTGCTGCTGAGCAACGGCAAGCTGATTTCTCATTGGCCATGCCGGACCGGTGTGCTGGTTCAGGATGATATTGCCTATTTTGGAGCCTCGCTTCTGCCGTGGAGCAAGTCCTACCTCTGTGCGGTGGACGCTCAGACGGGAAGTGAGGAAGGCCCGGGACGATATCGCGCCACGCTCGAACACCTCACAATGCAGGGCTCCATGCTGGCCACCGAAACACGGCTTTACCTGCCGCAGGGCCGGCAACGGCCTGAGATGTTTGAACGCGCAACAGGCCGCGCCCTCGGGGGATTCGGCGGATCAGGCGAGGGCGGAGTCTTCGCCGTCGTGAGCCGGACCGGCGAGTTCCTCCATGGCCAGGGCCAAAATCACAAGGCCGGAGGCGAGCTTCGCGGTTTTGACGCGGACAGCCAGGATTACTTTATCACCTTTGCCAAGGCCACACGGATTGTCGTGACCGAGGAAATCGCCTATCTAAACCTGGGCTCCGAACTGGCCGGTTTCGCCCGCCACCGCTACGTCGAACTCGCCAAACATCAAACCCAATTGCAGGCCCGGCGAAAATCGATTCAGGAACAGCTCAAGAAACTTGGCGGGCAAGCCCTGGAATCTTCCGGCAATCAACTGAAGGCGGACCTGAAACCCATCGACGCTGAACTCAGCACAATCCCTGAACAGATGGCCGCCTGTTTCCTTTGGAGAACCCAGGCGGATGTTCCCCACGATTTGATCCTGGCCGGGACCACATTGTTCGCAGGGGGCGACGGCCGTGTCGCAGCCTTTGACACAGCCACCGGCAGGAAACAATGGTCGGCCCCCGTCACCGGCAAGGCGCATGGCTTGGCGGTCGCAAACGGACACCTGTTCGTCAGCACCGATCACGGCAACATCCATTGCTTTCGCTCGGACTCGAATCCTTGAGCGAAAAGCTCTTGAATGCCTCATCAGCGCCTGTTCGCAAGGTGCCGCACGACGATTGCCGGCCCCGGATAAATCACCTCGATCCCATGGTGCTCAGTGTCCGAAAGCAGTTCCATCTGGTTGAGCCCGCGCCTGAGGTCTTTGGGATCCACCGGCAGCCTGCTGTAGACCAATTCGTGCCGGTCGCCCTCTGCCACAGGATAGTGAACGCCATTGATCGTAAAATAGCTTTTCACAGTCCCAGCCCCACCAGTCCAGGTAATCATATGCAATTCGGCCTTCTCGATACACCCGGGATCAACATCGAGATCAACCGTGCAGCTCTTCTTCTGGTTCGCCCGCGACCAAAAGTGATCGGGCAGATCGTGCGGCACGAACATCATCACCTGGGACGATTGGCGTTCTGGAATCGTTAAATGACGGGTGGCCGGAGTAAGATAGATCAGTTTGGGATCCGACTTGAATCGAACCGCCGCACGCACCGCCATCCCCTCCTGTGCCGGGAGCATCGAGGTGTCCCATGAGACCGTCGACATCCCGGTCGCTCCGAGAGAGGGCCCCGCCACACTCCCCAGCCAGGCCACAGGCTTGCGAGACTTCGTAAAACCGTGCCAATCCAGGCGCTTCAAATTCCCGTTCTCGTCATATCCGTAATACCACCCCTGGAAATCCACTGGCCCTATCCGAGCGGCAAACGCCGGCGGACAGTCCAGCCGCAAAACGTAACCTTCCCGGTCCGGCGTCGGTTCAGCCTTCACCATGGCGGTGAATTCGGCAAGACCAAGACGAACAAGATCCGGATGGCCGTTCGTGAGCGCAACTCGAATCGCCGCGTTGTCCACCAGCATATGCCCCCAAAAGGTTGATCCCTGATCGAGGGCAAACTGGACCGCGTTGTAGCCGTTCACCAGGTCAGTCACCTTCAACGGCATGGAAGGATAAAAGTAAGCGCAGTGCCCCTCCTCAGTCCCTATACGCGGCAGAAAATACGTGCTGCGACCGTTCACGGTGATGCGCTTATTCGCCGTGCCTGGATGACCACCCCAGGCCTCACAATAGAACTCGGCCGCCCTCAATAAAAATAAATCCTCTTCCGCCTGAATCAGCATCATGCCGTTCTCGCGTGCCTCAAGGCGATGCCCGAACTCCGGGTGCAAGCTGGCCTCGGGCGCGTTGACCCGGAACCTCGACTCGTGTCCAGGATTGCCGTTCGTCAGACCGCTCTGATACCAGTGGTAACGCCAGAACTGCCCTCCTGTCTGCTGATCAGGCGGCGCCTCCCATGAAGGCGCGGCCCATTGAATGCTCGGCGCAAATGCCACCCAGAGACTTACTCGGAGCAACTGCATCGCCAAAAAACTTGTTCCCGCTATTGTGGTTTTTTGAAATCGACTCATCTTGAAGCACGTTGGCAGAGATTTAACTTCAGTTTGGACTTAATCCCCGTCGCATCTGAGCGAAAGTTTTCAGAATTGCCTTCGAAGGCCGCTGATCCAGCAAACTGCCCAGCACCACAGCCAGGCAGGCAAGGCCAAAACCAGGAATCATTTCATACAATCCCCACCAGCCACCGTTGCGCCATACGATGACGGTGATGGCCCCGATTAGCATCCCGGCCAGGGCACCCTTCCGCGTCATCCGAGGCCAAACGAGCGACAGGACAATCAAGGGCCCAAATGCGGATCCAAAACCTGCCCAGGCATAACCCACAAGGCCCAAAATCCGGCTGTCAGGATCATGGGCGATCGCCAACGCGACCACCGATACGCACAACACCATGGCGCGCCCGAACCATACAAGTTCCCGCTGCGAAGCCTGGGGGCGAATCACTCCTCGGTAGAAATCCTGGGTCAGCGCCGAACTGCAAACCAGTAACTGACAGGAAAGGGTGCTCATCACGGCCGCCAACACCCCCGAGAGCAGAATCCCGGCCATCCAGGGATTGAACAATACCTGCGACAGGGTGATAAACACTGTCTCACGATTGGCCAGCACCGGATCAGCCCCGCCGGGATGCGCGCCGAAATAGGCGATCCCGAAAAAGCCCGCCGCCATGGCGCCGCCCAGACACAATACCATCCAGGTCATGCCTATGCGGCGCGCCCCAGGAATCACCCGCACCGACGCCGCCGACATGAACCGCGCCAAGATGTGCGGCTGTCCCATGTAACCCATCCCCCAGGCAAGCAGAGACACTACGCCGATCCATGTCGTGCCATTGAGAAAGTCCAACCGCTTCGGATCAATCTCCCGAATCGCCTCGATGGCTTGGCCAAGTCCCCCCGATTGCATCACCGCCACCACCGGAACCAGAAGCAGGGCAAATATCATGAGGGTGGCCTGCACTGTATCCGTCCAACTCACCGCCAGAAAACCGCCGACAAACACATACAGGATGGTCGCCGCCGCGCCCGTTCCCAGAGCAAACGGATAGGTCAGCCCAAAGGTCTGTTCGAAGAGCCGGGCGCCGGCCACCATGCCCGAGGCGCAGTAAATCGTGAAAAACACGAGGATTACCATCGCCGCCAAAGCCCGCAACACGTTAGTTCGATCTTCGAACCGGTGCGCAAAATAGTCGGGCAGGGTTAGCGCCCCGTGGGTAATCTCAGTGTAGACCCGCAACCGAGCCGCCACCACCCGCCAGTTGAACCACGCCCCCAGCGTCAAGCCAATCGCGATCCAACTTCCACAGACTCCCTCTCCATACAGTGCCCCCGGAAGTCCCATCAAAAGCCAGCCGCTCATGTCCGAGGCCCCGGCGCTCAGAGCCGTAACCACCCTGCCCAAACGACGCCCTCCCAGCAGGTAATCCGACAGGCTCCGCGTCCCGCGCCACCCCGCAAACCCAATGGCCACCATCGCCACCATGTAAATCACAAAGGTGATTGTCGTCGGATGGCTCAGATCCATAGGTCAGTCACTACCGGCCATGATTGGGTTCTTGCGTAATTTTCCCTTCAACCATCGAAAAAACCGACTTTTAGCAAATCAATCGGTTCACCCTGTTTTGAACACAATTCGACCTCCGCGCCGCGGATCTAGCCGTTGCGTCCCCCCGCCGGGCAAATGAACGACAACGGCCCGGCAATTCGCCGCGAGGGGCTTGACCGACAACCGAGCCGTTTGCCCGTCGCGATCGGTTTTTACGGTCAAGTGCAGCGGACCGAACGGCGTGGCGACGCCCTTCAAACGGGTCGCCATCCCCGGCCCCAGCCACTCGCGAGGCATGCCTTCCAACAGATGGAGTTCATCCCCGCGATCCAGGGCCAGCAGATGAACCGTGAGCCGAATGAATTCCGCGCTCGCCCAGTTGTGGGGCATGTCACCCACTTTTTTGAATTTTTCTCCCTGAAGCGATTGTTCTTCACGCCAAACCAACGTGGGCGAGGCGTGATTAGCAAACGCCGTCAATGCGCGCGCGGCCTTCAATCCCCTGCCCTGCCAAAGCCACGCGTGCCCATAAAACGACGCGAAATAGTTCCAGAGACCAGTCGCGTCCCAGCCGGTTCCATAAACCATGCCTTCGCGTTCGGTGGCTTCGAGCATCGCCAGGGTGCTGGCCACGAGCGGATCGTTCTGGGCAAACACCTGCCCCGGATACACCGCATGACAAAAGGCCCATTGCCCGCGCTGCGGCAAATCCTGGCCGTCCATTCGGATGGGGACGTACGTGTGCCCCTGCGGATCGGTCTTTAAATCCCGGTGTGCGGCTCGGCGGTACGCCGCCACGAAATCGTCATACTCCAACTGCCATTCCCCGGCTGTGTTTGTCTTGCCAAGCCAGTGGGCCGCCTGGATGAAGGCCCTCAGACCGGCCAGGTTCCAATAGGGATTGGTGTATTCGTCAATCACCCCGCCAATGCCGCCATCCGGAAATCCCGCAGGCACCAGACCATCGTCAAACGGAGACTGATTTGTCAATGTCTGCTGACGCAGCGTCCGAATATGATCGGCCACGCGTTCCAGCTTTGGCCAGATCGATGCGAGCCACGCTTTATCCTGGGTAAGCTGCGCATGTCGGACACAGGTCCAGAGCACGATCCCATTTTCCTTCGAAAAATTCCGCATGACCTCGATCCGTCCGTCAGGCTGCTGAAAGGTCAACTCGTACGCCACACCGTTTCTCGCCTCTTGACCGGCGCCGAGCAGGGCCGCCGATTCCAACAGAAACGAGCCGTCCACAATCCAGAGCCCCCGGTAGCAGGTCGGCCCAACCTGGAAAGCCGGCAAACCTTTCTTGATCTCCCGCGCCTGCCAGATGTTCCGGATCGAAGAATCCACGAGCGCCTGAACTTCCGCATCCGGCACCTGAACTCGACCGATGGGCAAACGTGCGTTCTCCCAGAATCTCACAGCTTGTTTTCGGCAGGCCAGCGCTTGTTGGATCGACCTAGGTTCCACTACGATGGCTCCCCCGCCGCTGTAGAGCACGAAGAACATCGCGCTCCTGCCGGCCGGAATGGTCAACGACGCCAACTGAATCACCCGCCGCGAGTTCCCCGTCTCCTCCAAGCCCATCATTTTCAAAGATGCCGTGATGGTCTCGTGTTCGTTCACACGAACCTCTCCCGCCCCCGGCTCGAATGAGAAAGGCAGCACGGTGTCAACCACCAGCCGGGGCGCAAGAGTGCGCGGCGTTGGACCGGTGTTCGTCACGCAGACAAGAACAAGATCGTTGCGCGGCGGACCTCCCGGATGGGTCACCTCAAGACGCCCAACCGCCCGCTCATTCATCCGACCGCTAAGCAACGCGTCGTCATCAATCTCAACGCCAATGGGAAAAGCCCAGAGACCGTTGAGAATGGTGTTTTTGTCGGCCGCCTCCGGTGCGGCAGCGATGGTGATCTCAATCCGTCCGTCCCCATTAACGTCCCTGGCGTCAAACCAAAATGCCCCAGGCCGGTTCCGGCCAAGGTCAGCCACCGTATCCACGGTCTTCGAGGCTGCGCCTTCGACCTGCAGCACTGCGACGCGCTTGCCCGGTTGATTCCAATAGCCTTCGCACAAGACCAACGCGATTCGTCGCGAAGCCTCCCCGGCCACGGCAAGCTCGAACTGAAGGCTCCCTCCGTTATGCACAGCAATGTGCCGCAGCGACGGATCGATGCCCGCGGGAGGGCTGGCCCAATCGCGATTCGCCCCAACACCGTCCAATCGCCGCAGCGCCGCAGCCGGGCTTGAACCGCATCGCAGTCGGGTGATCGCAAAGGCCTCCTCGCATATCTCCAGTCCGTCGGCGATCCAGTGAGTGCGGAGGATCGGGATACGGGCCGAATACAACTCCTGCCGCTGCCACACGGCGCCAGGCGCAGTCTCCACCCCAACGCGCGTGCCAAACTCGCGTCCGCCCTGGCTGTAGTGGTAAAGCAGTTCACCGGTGCGATCGACAAGGGACTTGTGTGGATCGTCCGGGAGACAAATGGCCGTCTGCCATTCCGGCGGCGAATACCGAAAATCCACCGCCATCGGAGCCGCCGCGCCACGAGCGCCAGGTGACAAAACCATAAGGCTTGCGACCGCAAGAGCCGCGAAACCAGGAATTCGAATCGGACCTTGATGGTATAGGTTCATAGACATGAAGACTGTTCGGATTACGAGAGTCTTACCACGCCAAAGATTCAAGGTACCGCAGGCTCTGAGGAATCTGCTCAATGACCGTGGGCGATTCGTCTTCGATAAAGAAATGCTTCACGCCGATCTCCTGGGCTGTTTTCAAAGCGGCAACCAGATCGATCTGGCCGCTGCCCAGTGCCACGTCATTGCGGACATCCTCGCTCCCCGTAAGTTTCCCCGTCACGGTGCCTTTCTTCATATCCTTGACATGCATCAACGCCCAGCGATTCGGGTATTTTCTGAGTAATTTCACCGGGTTCTGTCCTGGGTGCACCGTCCAGAAAACGTCCATTTCGAAGGCCACATTTTCCGGTTGGGTTTCCTGGACCAGCAAGTCAAAAAGGGTCCCGTCACCGTGGGGAACGAACTCGAAGCCATGGTTATGGTAGAAAAACTGGATGCCCTGCGGACGGAGGGCGGCGCCAAACCGGTCGAAATCCGCGGCAGCCTTGCGCGCTGCCGCCTCCGTAAATGGTCCGGAGTGCGGGATGCCCGCTGTTCCGAGATACCGCACGCCTAAAACCTTGGCCTCGGCGATGGCTTGATCAATCGCAGTGTCCAGCAGGTTATAGTCCACGAGGGAGGCAACCGGCTGCAAACCCGCGCGCAGGAGTTCCTGGCGAAACCGCGCAGGAGACCGATCATACGTCCCAGCGAGTTCGACCTGTCGAAAACCAAATCCCCGGGTCATCTGCAAACCCGCAGGCACATTTTTCGCAAAGAGATCGCGCAGACTGTAGAGCTGCATCCCCACGGGCCCGCGAAAACTCTTGCTGGTCCCCGTCCCCTGCTGGGCGGCTCGCAAACCGTTATTGAGCCAGACATCCACCCGCGGCGTATCCCATGTGTACGGTTTGTTCAACAGATCCAGATCCCCATCCCCATCCAGATCGCATAGCCGCGCTTCGTGCCAACCGTGGCCGACCACGACTTGTTTGCGAATGAAATTGCCCTGCCCATCCCCGTAACAAACCCAGGCCGCGGCTTCCGGATGATCCCGCCCCGGCTCTTTCTCGCGCCACTTCGCCATCTCGGCCACAAAGATGTCAAGATGCCCGTCCCGGTTCACATCTCCCAACTGCAGGCTGTGGCCATGGACCACCTCGTTCTCCAGCAGATCTCGGGGTTTCCAATCCGCTGGATTCTCCGGATTTCCCGCGCACTCATACCAGCGGACACGCCCCCCCGCATCGCCGGGTGAAATAACGATCTGCGGGTATTTCGAAGGCTTGAAGTAACCCGCAAAGATGAGTCCCCCCCCAACCGCGAACTGGATCTGTTTGAAGGATTTTCCGCCGGTGTGCTTAAACCACGAATCACAGGCAAGTATATCCAACTTGCCGTCCGCATCCACGTCAAACGCCGAGGCGCCTTCGATGTAAGGCACACCCGCAGGTTTGGCGCCGGTCAGAATGGGCGTCATGGGCCAACTGCCCGCCGCCCGGGGATTATCCGGGATTTCCGCCAAAAAAAGAGTTGCCGCCTGCTGATTCCAAAAGACGAGCTGCGGTTTGCCCTCCCCCAAAAAATCGCCAAAGACCTGGTCGTGATGCTGATTCTTTCCGCCTGTCTTAATCAGACGCCGATTCCAGGATGCGTTCGGGTCAAAGGCTGGTGACGGATTTTCCCACCACCAAAGGTCACTGCTCTGCCAGTCACCGCCAAAAACGACATCCAGATCTCCATCGCCATCGATATCATGAACCGCACCCCCCGCTTCGATGGTGAGGTAGTCCTTCTCAATCACCTGCGGATTCCATCCGGTCGCGGTCCGTCGATACCAAACCAGCGCCGGCGGTTTTTGACGAAAACTCAGAATGAAATCATTCAGGCCGTCTCCATCAAAATCGGCCACGACCGCGCCGGTCTGCTGGGTTGAACCACCGGGCGGGGCCGGCAAATCCCCGTGTTTGCTGGAGAGATTTTGCCAAACCGGATCCTGCGCCGCCAGCACCGGCCAAGAGGCTAAAAGCACCCAGGTCCCCCACAGAGTTGTCGCACGAGCCTTCTTCGTTGTCTCCTGAGCCATAATTTTGTTGGGTTATTGTTCAGAGGCGGCCGTACTTGTCTTCATACCGGATCTTGTCATCGTCGTTCACCCATCCATAGGCGATCTCAAACATTCGGATAGGCGTGGTCCCATGCGTGTTGCTCAACCGATGTTTGACGCCACGCGGGATCCAAATCTCCTCAAAGGCCCTGGGATGCAGCACCCGATCGTCCACCTGCGCCTCCGCGCCGTCGTCGAGCAAAATCCAGAGCTCATCAAACTGTTGATGAGACTGAAGGCTCCCGGATTCACCGGGCTTCATTTCGACCATCCACACGGTGCAGGGCAAATTGCGAGCATATTCCCGATAATATCCCCAGGGCCGTTCGATGATTTTGGCAGGCTGCGACATCGTTGTGGTACCGGAGGATACTCAGGCTTTGGTCAAGCGCTGTCAATCAAGCACCCGCACCTCAGAACTGATTGGACTAACTGCCAGAAGACATTTCCGAAAAGCGCATGCCGAGGCCGTTTTGTTTTGGCAATCGGTTTGGCCATTTTCCTGTCGCAGGTGCAACACCAATTTGTCCTGCGTCAGGCATGGCTGGGATTCCAGGCAGCAAACCAGCCAAAGGTCGTTAGGGCCTGCGGTTGACTTAAAGGATGATCAATGATCCTCGGGAACACACGGTAAATCGCCGCTTCTATTCAGCGTTTCGAAACACCGCCCGCCTCGATTTGAGAGAGGTCTCTGGCAATTTGTTTGCCAAGCTTTCGAACCTCTTTTTCGGTGGCGTTGCGGGCCAGGACATATTTGGCCGCCATGGCGTATGGATTCAAGGTCACGATGGCCCCGGGCATGGGCTTCGAACCCGTGCCAGCCCCATAAACAAGGATTGGCTGTTCACGGCTTTGAACCAGATCGAAGATGGCCACCTGCACGAGCACTTCGGTCGCGCCTGAGCCAAATCCGATCACAGCGCGTTTCAACCGATTGCCCTCATCCACCTCGAGGAATTCGCCACTGACCACCAATCCGTCAGCGGGCCATTGCATCCCGGGGGATTCGTGGCGGGTGGGAATCTTCATGTCCGAAAGCTCTTCCGTGATGGTTTGGGAAAGCAGTTGGGCGAAACGCTTTGCCTTCTGGATGGGATTCTCCTCGGAACGGAGATCTCCCAGGACTCTCTTCACAGGTCCGTGGCGCCCGGGCAAGAGGCCTGGGTCAGTGTGCAACTGAGCCACATCGAAGGTGAAGTCACGCACCACGACGGGACGCGGATTGGCCACGAGCGCGCGGGACGCGGTTGAGGTCTTTGACGCGCTCACAGCGGATTTTGTCGAGGGGGAATTCGCCGTCGAAACCGACTGGCAGCCGGTTCCGAGACCGAGAACAATCGTCGCAGTGACGAGGGGCAAACAAACCCACTTGATTCCATTGAAAACGCGCAGCGGCCTGGCCGGTCGATGATCGGGCTCAGATGCGGCCCCGGATGTTGGACAGAAAAACGCCGGGCAAGGCCGGCCCTTGCCAGACGGAAAAAAACAGGCGGGTAATTTCATGGTGGCTATCCCGGAATCAATGTTGTTCAGGATTTGGACCTGCTCGTCATTGCTGTGCTTGTACCAAAAGACAGAGACCGCAGCAACTCGCTTAATCGGGACAAATCTTCCTTGAGGAGATAATCGCAGGCCCCGGCCTGTTCAGCTGCCTGGCGCAGGTCAGGATCGTCGTATTCGGTGAGGATCACGATACGGGCCCCCGGATCCCGAGCCTTGATCTGCGCTGTCGCCCTCAAGCCATCCATCTCTTTCATCGAGATATCCATCAGCACGAGGTCGGGGAGAACGAGCGGATACTGCGCCACAGCATTTTTTCCGTCCTCACATTCCACCCAATCGACGCCAGCGGCCCGCAATCGCATTTTAACCACCTGTCGAAAGGCGGCATGATCGTCGATAATCAGGATTCTCATGCGGTTCGATCTATTGGCACCTGCAAAATTGCCCCCCCCCATGTGTGCGGGCACATGGGGGGAGGAGTGTGACACCTACCTTGACGTATTGACTAATTAAGACCCACGACCATCAATACCCGTCGCCGCAATAGGTGTCGTCGCCTTCCTGGATCGCCGTTGACACGTCGATCCGGACAAAAGGAATCCCCACCTTCCCCTTGGCGTCTGCGATCCGGACACTCAAAGGCGCCCAAGACGTTCCCTGTCGTTAACGCTTAGTATGGGCGATATTTACCGAATGATAATAGAGGCGATCCCTTATCCGGCATGGGGGTTTCTACTCAGCCCTGGAGAGTCTCAGCTTAGATCTGAAACCGGGATTGATGCGTCTGTGAGCTTGGTTGAATCACTGTGACCAGGCCAAACTCAAACCGAAGCCCCGCTTTCCCTCATCCCTCACTTCAGGCGTGATTTGTTCTCGAAGGCGAACTTGACGAGGCCGTGAACGCCATGCACATCCAGCTTGTCACAGATGTTCGTGCGGTGATTCTCCACCGTCCTCGGACTCAAACCAAGTTCCGCGGCAATTTCCTTGCTGGTCTTGTCTTCGGCAATGAGTCTGAGAATCCGTCTTTCCGCGGGGGTAAGCCGATCGAGCCCCGGCTTTCGTGCCCGGAGCAACTCGGCGTCATTGCGCCGACGAACCAGGAAATCCCCGAGAGTGGGACTGATGTAACGATGACCCGACATGACGGATCGAATCGCATCGAAGATGTCACTCACGGCGCTCTCCTTAAGAACGTAACCTTTCACCTCCAAGTCCATCGCGATGTCGAACAGGTCTTCCTCTTTGTACATCGTCAAAAGGACAACTTCGCATTGAAGACGTTGCGCGCGCATCTGGCGCACCACCTCCAGACCGTCCAAACCCGGCATGCTGATGTCGAGGATGCACAGGTCCGGCTGGAGCTCGCGAATCGATCGCAGGGCCGATGATCCATTGCCCTCTTCGCAAATAACCCGGAAACCGGGCCGGGTCTCGATAGCGAAACGCAAGCCCTGACGGAAGAGCGGGTGATCATCCGCAATGAGAATGCGGAGGGGGGAAGATGAATTTTCTTGTGGCATCATACCGTCTGTTCTCTCGCGGCCGGAATCTCGATGGTCCACCGTGTGCCCGCGGCCTGGCGGGAATCGCATCGCCAAACACCGCCGAGAAGGCGGATTCGTTCAACAACATCAGTTAAACCCATGCCATGCGAGGCCGACGGCTGGTCGACGTGAACCGTGTCAAAACCGCGTCCATCATCTTCCACGACCAGGTTGATCTTCAACCCCTGATGCTTGACGGTAAACCGGGCCACGGAGGCCTGAGAGTGCTTCACCACGTTGTTGAGCAATTCCTGCATAATCCGATACAAATGAATCTCCAGGGATGGATCCACCAAACCTTCGATCGCGTCCAATTCCGTCACGATCGGCATGCCCGACGCTCGGGAAATCCCCGTGGCCATGGCCTGCAAGGCTTTGGTCAAGCCCAATCGATCGAGCTGATAAGGGCGGAGGTTGCGTGAAATCTCGCGGACCTCCTCCAAGGCATGGGATGCCATCGTGGAAATTTCGCCGAGTTGCTCCATGGCCGGCGCGATGAGCGCCGGGTTTTGCAGGCCAAGAATCGCCCGATTCTTGATCACCAACAAGTCTTGCCCAAGGCTGTCGTGCAACTCCGCTGCGATGCGTTTGCGTTCCGCTTCCTGCGACTCCAACAGCCGCCGGGAAAAGGCCTGCTGCGCGATCTGATCCCGCTTTAATCGCCGCATCCGCATTTCCACTCCCCAGCCGGCCAGGCCCGACACTCCTAAAAAGGCCGCCGCTCGAAACCACCACGTCTGCCACCAGGCAGGCAACACCAGGACCGCAAGAAACGCCCCGTCTTCATTCCACACTCCATCGTTGTTGCAGGCCGTCACACAAAAACGATAGCGGCCCGGTGGAAGTCGGGTATAGGACGCCATCCGCCGAAATCCGCCTTCGACCCAATCGTCCTCCAATCCCTCCAACCGATAACGAAACCTCACCTTTTCCGGAGCCACCAGGCTGAGTCCGGTAAAACGGAACTCCACACGCTGCGTCCTGGGAGGAACAGTGACAATCACTGGCGGACGCGAATCCTCCATGCTTGCCGGCTGCGCTCCGGCGGTTCGCAATTCCGTGGCAAAAGACTTCGAGGAAACCGTCTCCCCCAGCCGATGAACGTCGGACTTCGGACGTTGCAGATCGTAAAGCTGATCCTCCAAGAGCACTTCTTCGATCACGACAGACGGCGGGAGCGGATTGTGCGGTAACCTCGCCGGATCCACCACGGCCACCCCTTTCACAGTGGCAAACCATAGCCTCCCATCACTCGCCCTTTGGCAGGCCGGCTGTCCCACTCCGCATGTGTCAATGCTGTTGAGACCGTCAGATCGATTAAAGACCTGCCAGACGGGTAGACGTCGTCGATCTAACAGGTACTCATTCAGTTCCCGACGCGAGACACGAATTAGTCCTCGGTTCGATCCCAGCCACAGGTTGTCCTGATTGTCTTCGAGCAGCGAGCCGATTGTGTTCGAAGGCAGTCCATCTTCCATCGTGAGGTTGGCAAACCGGCCTTCCTTGAAACGACTCAGTCCGCCATTGGCGGTCCCAATCCATACCGCGCCATCCCCATCCACGCAAAGGGCGAAGATATCGTCGTCCGCCAAACCATCGCGTTCGGTGTAACAAGTGAATCGTTCCCCCGTCAAACAGTTGAGCCCGCCTCCTCCCGTCCCGATATACAACGTCCCGGATCGGTCTTCCGCCAAAGCCCGGACATCGTGATGCGACAACCCGTGCTGCCGCGCATAGTGCTTGAAACGCCCATCCGCATATCGCATCAGACCGCTCTCGGTTCCCAGCCAGATCTCTCCCGCCCGGCTCTCGAACAGCGCCCACGGCGTCGCCGGATCAGCGGTTTCCTTCAAATGGAAAGGGGTCACCGCCCCCTGAAACACACGCAACGCGGTCCGGCCATAAATTCCCACCCAGACCGCCCCCTTGCCCTCCGCAAGCACGGAGTAAACCAGAGGATACTCAAGCAACGATGCCGGCTCCGTGACTCGGAACATCCGGCCCGATTCCCAGCAATGCAGCCCCCCGCCATTCACCCCAATCCACATCCGTCCCTGGCGGTCCTCTGACACCGAGGTGACCACATTGCCCGCCATGCCGTTCCGAGTGTCGTACATCTGAAAAAGCCGAGGTTTGAATCGATGCAGGCCTCCTTGCCCTGTGCCCGCCCAGAGATTGCCCTCGCGATCTGTCAATAGGAAATTCAGATGATTGTCCGCCATCCCGGCGCTCGCATCGAAACGCCGCCACCCCCTGTCCGCGTCCCACCGGAACACCCCCTCGCGCCATGTTCCCGCCCAACAGTGACCCTGATGGTCCTCCGTCATTAACTCGAGCCGCCCCACACCCTCGGGAAGGGGGGCCAGCCGGGATTGGATCGCCCCGTCCTGATACCGATAAAGGCCGGTCGAGGCGGCCAGCCAGTAACCGCCGGATCGGCTGGGAACTCCGCAGGTAATCACCAGATCGGCGCTGGCCGCCTGGGTGTCGCTCCGCATTGGCAACGATACGCTTTGCTGAAACGACCGTGTGGCTTTGCCCTGCTTGATAATCCACACAAAACCATTCCCCTGAAAAAGCAAGGAGGTCTCATGGCCGACCTCCAAACCTTCATTGCTCGCCGGAGGCACCAGCCGGCCCCCTTCGATTCGATGCAGATAATACTCGCGATCCACCAGGATCAACCGGTTCGCCGCATCCCTCGCCACAAACGCAACCCCCGAATCCGGCAAACCCTCCGCCATCGTATACGCCTTGAATTGTCCCCCGATCATCCGAGACAAGCCACCGGCCTCCGTGACAATCCACAAGCCGCCCTCCGAATCCACCAACACCTGGATAATGCGACTGCTGCCCAAGGCCGGCGTGTTGCCCTCGTCAAACACCTTGAAACGCACCCCGTCGAAACAAGCCAAACCGTTGAACGTCCCAAGCCACAAGTAACCATCCCCCGTCTGCGCAATTGATGTGACCGATATCTGCGGAAGTCCCTCGTCCACCTGCCACACATCAATCGCGTATTCGGAAATGTCATTCGAAAAATCGGCTCCCCAACTCGGTTCGATAAAGAGATTCAGTCCCAACACCAGGAAGATCCCACGGGAAATACACGGGTTGATCATACGGATGCCGCGCCTTACCCACCACATGCGAAAAGTAAAAGGCTTTGCCGACCAACCATCAATTCAAAAACACCAAGCGCCCCACAGGTCCCATGATTCGCGTTGATTGGCGTCCATTCGCGGTTCGGGATCTTTCCGCGCCGCTTGAAAAAGCGGACCAAAACCATTACAATGAAACTTAATATCCAAACATCCACCGCCATCATGCCAGCACCAACCATCACCGCGGGCATTCATTTGGATGCCGAGAGAAATCCCAAGGCGTTCACCCTCAATTATGGAGGACAGATGGTGATGCTCCTTCCTGGTAAACATTGGCATCAGGTGGATGAGTTTAAGTGGGTCACTCGGGGCTTGATTGAGGCGCCACAGTCCTTCCATGTTCACCCGGATGGCATGGTTGAAATAAACGGCGAAAAAATCCGGATCCATGATTCTGACAACCTCCAGAAACTCGAACGCGAGATCAATAAGTCATCGGCCCCCCCCGTTGTTCCCAAGGCCGTTAAGCCGTCCACCAGTCTCTCCGCATCGTCCTTGACAGGACTGCCCCCAGGAAAGGTGCGTTTCCGTGTCAAATTGGATCGCCTGGGGCATTTGGTGGTCGAGTGTCATCATGGAACGGAGCGGACGGAGACCGGTCTGCGCGGCCTGATGAACCTGGTCCAAAACGGTTTGATGCTGAAACCAAAAAATGTGCATCTGGATCCGCTCCAAAGATCCGTGGAACTGGATGGACAGCGTTTCGAATGCACCGAGGCGGGAGCCCGGCAATTCGAGGATTTGCTGAACAACCAATATGCACCCACTCTCCAAAGCGACGGCAGCACGGCGATCGACGTGCGCGAGAATCCCGCGTCCCCCACCGGGTTTGATATTCACTTTGTGACGATGCATGCCGGTTTTCGAAACGAAATCAAAGGCCATCTTTCGCAGGATCGTCTCGACATATTACAGGATCCCATTAAAAGCGGATTGCTCCAGCCCGGCATCATGTTGCGCCTCTCCCCCCCCAATCTGCTGATCCGCAAAAGGCGCCCCGACGGGGGTGAAGAAAAAATCCCTGGAGTTCCCGATATCCATTACCTGCATACGACCGCCCTGCAGCTCCAACATACCCTCAACAGTCCTCTGATTCGCAAAACCAACAGTCCGTCGACATCTCCCCTCCCCTCCGCTGAACCTCAATCCCAGGAGGTCATCCTCGGGATCCGAATCGTCCACCGCCCGCAGAATAAACAACAACTTTGGATGGAGTTGCTGGGCGCCAACGGTGACGTAACAGAAAGCAAGGCCTTTACGCACCATAATATCGCCGACCTCCAGCACGCCGGAGTTTTCCAATCCCACCTGGATGTCGTCCTATCCCTGGACAACAGCACCCTTAGTATCCTGAACAAGAATACCCGTCAGGAAGAGCATATCTCTCTCGACCCGCTGGGTTCTGACGACGAGCTTGAACGCGCGAATTCGCTTCTTCTCCAGGCCTTTAAGGCGCCACCGTCCCCCCCTGGCCCTCCCGCCAAAGCTCAAGCCGACGTCGCACCCCCCGCTTGTGCTTCGACCGAGTCTTCCACCGAAACACCCAAGGAGGCAGAGAAACAATCCGCACCCGCAGCCTTGCGGGTCCAGGACACCCCAACCGCTCATTCCGCAGCCCCAAAACCTGTCTCCAACGCCAGCGATAGTCCGCTTCCCCCTGAACCCGAACCGGTGCTCGATCCCAAGATACTGACCTTGTTTTCGGAAACCGATCCCCTGCGCATCAACACGGAAATCTTCCGCAGCCTGAGTCTCTGCCTCGGCATACCGATTCAGCAGGTTTACCTCAGCCTTCCCCATGTATTCACCAACCGGCTGTTCGAGATCATCAGTTTCGAGCCTCAAGAAATCTCGGAGATCTGGCAGCTGCGCCATGAGGATTTCAACGGGATGTATTTGACGCACTTAAAGGAAGACGACCTTCTCCTGGTCTATGCCAGCCAGGGACGCCATATTGAATTTGGGACAAACCGTTGTCTGATTGAGACATCCGCCACAGCGGATCCCTTCGAATTCAGCGGTTGCGCACTGCTGGGATTGGCTCAGAACAAGGATCAGCAGTTCGTGTTCGTCGTCTCGTCCGCCTACCAACAATGGATTAGACCCCATGAAAAACCCTTCGCCGAGGTCTCCGTCCGCTTCGCCACCCCCCGGGATTTGGCCAGTCATCCGGGGGACCACATTTTCATTTGGCCTCGTATCGACAGGTATTGACAGGCCCGGGGTGCATTCCTTAAAGTGCCGCCGACCCATGAAGATGCTGGCACGGCTTCGATACCTATATGAAGAAGGTTTCGAAGTGTATTCACTCCTCGGATACGAGGGCGATCCCGATGCGGGTCTGGCCACCATCCATTATTATGTTCCCACCCAAAACCAGCAAAGACGACTCTGCGTCGAGCGGTTCTTGGTCAGCCGGGAGGAGATGGAGGCCTGTTCGGATTACCTGATTCGTCACATCAAGTAATTCGGATCGCCATTGTGTGTGATCCATAATGTTCATCGTTGTGGATAAAGGAGAGTCGCGTGCCATCGTCAAGTCCAAGCCCACAGCCCCAGCCTGCCCACTCAACCGCTCGTTTCGCGAGGATCAATGGCGTCATTCTTTATGTCATCCTCCTCACGTGGGCGGGAGCGCAAAACAGCCATCTGCTAAATGCCGATGGCATCGCCTATATTCGAATCGCGCATTATTATGCGATGGCCGAGACCGGTTTGATGGTTTCCGGCTACTGGGGACCGTTGCTGAGTTGGCTGATGATCCCGGGTCTGCTTCTTGGTTTGTCTCCCCTGATGGCCGCCCGCATCGCCATGGGATTCTCGGCCCTCCTGTTTCTTTGGGGAGGGGCCGTATTACTCAGAAACATGCCCCTTCCAAAAGCTGTCCGACTATCGGGACTGCTAATCATTGGCCTGTCGGGTTTGGTGTGGTCCGTCACCGAGATTACCCCCGACTTGCTGATAGCCGGATTGGTCAGTGGGCTGGTGGGATGGATCATGTCGCCGCGCTGGATCGAGGATCGTTGGGCGCCGCTGAAAACCGGGCTCCTGGGAAGCGCCGCCTATCTGTGTAAGGCAGTCGGCCTGCCCTTGGCGATCGGCATCCTGACAGTCCTGGCTTTGATTGCGTGGCTCCGAGATCCACGGTCACGTCAAAGGGTCCTTCGCACTTATCTCCTTTCGGGTTTGGTGCTCATGGCGGGAGCCATTCCCTGGATACTGGTGATATCGACCAAATACCATCGCCTGACTTACTCGACTTCCGCCCCCATAGCTCATGCGATTATGGGGCCTGACAATCCAGACCATCTGAACACCTTCGGGATACAGTTCCATGATCCTGAGCCCGGACGACTTACGGCCTGGGAGGATCCATCGAACATGCCCTACAACTACTGGCGCCCCTGGCAAAGCCGCAGCCATGCCCGCCATCAATGGCGACTGATTCAAAGTAACGTGTTGATTGCCACACAACGACTGGCTGGGCTGGACTTGGTCGGCCTGGGCGTCGTGGGCCTGGTGTCCGTTCTGGTCATGGCAGGGATTCCCAGCCTCCGACGATGGCTTGGGCAACAGAGCGGGGATGAATCGGTCCCCGCCATCCCTTGGTCCGCATGCGCGGCGCCAGTGCTCGTTTTGACCCTGATCTATCTGCCCGTATACGCAGGGGAACAAAGGTTCTATTATCCGGCCTTTATCCCGCTTCTTGGGCTGGCCTTTTCATGGGTAAACCGTTTGGCGCAAACCGATCGATTGCGATCCCTCGGTTTTATTCTGGTGGTTATTTCCTTTGCGGGTCCTGGACTCATTCAGTTAAGAGGCGCTGTGGGAGGATACACGGATCCAGCCGTGGAATCCGCCTGGCGGCTGGCACACCTCCTGGAAAAGGCTCATATCGAAGGTCCCCTGGCCGGTAGCGGCATGGTCGCAGGACAAAAAGTCGGGCTGTATACGGCCTTTTTACTCGAGCGTTCCTGGCATGGGGATGAACGCCAACCTTCACCGGAAACGCTCCTGAAAACACGCGCTCGTATCATGATACTCAACCGCCAACACCCGAGCATCTCAGCGTTCGCCCTGGCCCCGGGATTCCACGATCTGGATCCAGTCCTCTTTGTCAATCCTGAGGAAGCCAGCCGGTTTCCAATCAAAGCCCTCGTTTATCAGGAAAAAAAGTCCTCTCTTTAGACCGGTTGGCATAATAAATTTCCGAATGGCAGGAGGAATTTTGGCTTGGGTCAAGGCGGCAAGGCCGGCGCATCCCTGAAACGGGCTGTAACGGCCGAGCCAACGCAGGCCCAGGCCAAAAGGCCCCTGTCTCAACGAGATGGAGCCGAAGGAGGGCGGGGGCTTCGTTCCGTGCTCAGTCAGAGACCGCTGCGGGTATCCTCCTTCGCACGCGTCTCGCCCGCGCCCTCCTCGGCTCCACCATTCTGGAAATTTATTATGTCAATCGGTCTAATGCTCCGGTTTCGATTCCCGGCTGATCAAGTCTCGAACGGCCTCATCCAATGGCTTTTGCTCGTAAAGCATGGCGTAGACCTCGTCGATGATCGGGGTGATAACACCGTGTTTACGCGCTAATTGATACGCGGATCGGGCGGTCGGATATCCCTCGGCTACCGCGGTCATTGTCGCCAGAATGGACTCAATCCCTTCCCCCCGGCCCAGGCGTTCGCCAAATCCCCGGTTACGGCTCAGACGTGAAAAACAAGTCACGGTCAAGTCCCCTAGGCCACTGAGCCCGGCAAAGGTCTCCGCCTCAGCCCCACAGGCCACCCCCAACCGCCGGATCTCAACAATCGCGCGGGTGATCAATGCGGCCTTCGAATTATCACCAAAACCCAAGCCATCACAAACACCAGCGGCGATCGCAATCACATTCTTTAACGCCCCCCCTAACTCCACCCCAAGCACATCACAACTCGTATAGACACGAAACGTGGGCCGATGAAACCATTCCTGGGCTTGTCGGGAAGCCTCGACCTCCTCGCTGGCGGCAACAATGGCCGTCGGAATGCCGCGCGCAACTTCCAACGCCAGCGTCGGTCCCGATAAAGCCGTCACACGGGCCCGGGGCGCCACTTGCCGCAATATGCCGCACATGGTTAGGCCGCTCTCATACTCAATCCCCTTGGTTACACTCACCACTAATCCACTGAAATCCCTCAAACGCATCGCCACCTCACGATACGGCCTCGAAGGCACCGCCATGACCACACCCTCGCAATCCCTCAAAGCGGTCTCAAAATCGGTCTCCACCTCCCAATCCCTCGGCAAATCAATCCCCGGCAGACAGAGTTCGTTGCGCCCCGTCGTGCGAATCTCCTCCAGTTGCTTCGGCAGATTGCTCCAAAGGACCACACGATGTCCGCCTTGATGCAATAGGCGTCCCAAGGCCGTTCCCCAGGCGCCAGTTCCTAAGACTGCAATCTTCATAAATGAGCGTTCTTCGCCTCCTTCGGCCTCGATCCAAACCGATGTTCCTGTCCCTGAATCAAGCGCTGAATATTGCTCCGGTGTTTGTAAATCGCCATAATCGCCAGGAACACGCTGACGCTGATCATGGCCCCCGATCCATGAGTGAAAAATACCGCCGGCGGCAGACTTGCTGCCGCCAGGATCGATGCCAGCGATACGTAACGGCTCACGCCAAAAACTACTCCCCACACCGCCAGACAC
>Ga0116154_10001216_pt1 | contig 22865 bp, 18 predicted proteins | sample AD_UKC030_MetaG_FD_89898 | JGI IMG/M metagenome (GOLD analysis project Ga0116154, IMG submission 89898) | Active sludge microbial communities of municipal wastewater-treating anaerobic digesters from USA - AD_UKC030_MetaG | ecosystem: Engineered > Bioreactor > Anaerobic > Digestate | place: USA...
AGACAACCCTCTACCAAGTTAAAAACAACCTCTGGAGTGAGTATTTACGTCATGAGTTACGTAATCCGCGTATTCCAGTGTATCAACCCGCTTGATCGAGAAGATTGAGCGAAAGTCCTGACTTAGATAGGAAATGCCCCAAGTTTTCCTTTTTTGATCATATCCGCCAAGGGATACATAGCCTTTTTGAATAAGTTCACGAAAAGAGGCAGTACCAACGCCCCAATTTCCCCATGAACCATCTGAACGAACGGGCCAAGCAGCTTCATAACCATCGATCTTTGCATCAAGATCAGGAACATCTGGTAACGGCAAATAATCCCCAGCACCGACGATAGCGTGTCTGTTCTTATCGATCAGTACCGGGAAAAACATTTTGTCCCTATCGATACGCCTCGCATTAGTGCCTGATCGCAATAATCCCTTCCATCGCGGCTTACTGCTTGTACTTTTTCCAGCTTCAATCGGGGTAAGCAAATCATCTTGCAGCCCCTTAACAAAAGCACCCTTCATAAAACAAAAGATCGCGTATTCCTCGACACGTGAGAAGCGCCCTTGAGTAACACCTTTTGGATTTACAACGATAGTGACCAGTTGACGGTATGCCTCCGGGAACAGAACCTCCAGCAGCATCCCCAGGTGATGTACTTCATGCTCGTCAATTGTGACGATCAGCACCCCGGTATCGGGCTTGAGCAGCCGCTTAGCCAGTTTCAGGCGCTTTTCCATGAAGGCCAGCCACTTGCTGTGCCGCCAGCCATCGTTGCCGTCCACGTAATCGTTGTTGTATTTCCAGTCCCGCGCCCCGGTATTGTAGGGGGGATCGATATAGATGCAGTCCACCTGTCCGGCATACAGATAGTTCAGCAGTTGCAGGGCGTGGTAATTGTCCGCTTCGATCAGCGTATGCCAGGGCGCGTCCAGCGGGCCATTCGCCACGGCGTCCACCGGCGTCAGCGCCGGAAAAATGGGTTCGCCAAACTGGCGCACCACCAGCAGCGCATCGACCGGAAAGTTCACCGGGGCGCTAGCGTCTGGTTCAGTGGGATGAGCGTCGTCCTGCGGTTTAATGCACATCGCCACACCCTCGCGCAAGGCGCGCACCTGCCAGACCTCCTGCAACGGGCCGGACTTGCGGCAGACCCAATCGCCCCGGCGCGGCTTCGCTCCGTACAGCGGCAACAGCTCGGGCAAGTGATTTTCAAATACCAGCCCGAATTTCCGGTCTTGCGCGGCCTTAGCCCATTCCGCAGCCAGTCGCTCGCGCAAGCGCGGATCGACGATTTGCGCGATCAGGTCATGCAGAGCGGACAAGGTTAATCTCCAAGTATCTCAGTGCGTCGGTGTTTTCGTGCCTTTTTTCGGCTTGGGGCCGAGTAAATCCTCCAGACTCCGGGCATCGAAAATCCCCTCCAGCCACGCATCTAATTGTTCCATGGCTGCGGTATCTAGGCGCTGGATCGCCCACCGGGGCAACCGGCCAAACCGGCGGGTCAGTTGCAGTTCCAGGCTCTTCGCTTTACCTTTCGCTTCGCCCCTCGCTTCGCCCCTCGCTTCGCCCTCGATTTCGCCCTCGATCTTGCCCTCGATCTTGCCCTTGGCGAAAATCTCCTGATAAGCGCGTGTTTGTTCAAGAGGTGTCAGTACGCTCAACATGGCTCGCAGCTCCTCGGTCGTTAATAAGGGAAATCGTTCAAACAGCCAAAATTCCAGAATCCGCTCCAGAGTGGCGCGGGTCGCCGGCTCCAGGGGCGCCGACTGGATCGCCTGCCACGCCTTCGGTGCGTTGGCTCGCAGGTCTTCATCCGATTTGACAATAAGCGGCGTAAAGACTGCAACAAAGGGGTTGTCCGGTTCCCGCACCAGCCACTTGGGGAGCAGGCTATCCAGATAGGCGACGGTGAACAGTGAAGGAACCGCAGCCGGCGGCGCACCGGCATCGTCACCTTTTCGGAGAAAAATCAGCACCCCTCGCACGTCGCGCTCCGGGTGCAGCTCGCCGTATAACCCCACTTTGGCCAGCAGGTTGTACCGGGCGCTCGCCCAGGCTTGCCCCTGGAATTCGATCACATAGACCGGTCCATCATGACCTTCGGGTTCGTAGATACCATCCAACCGTCGCTCGATGCCTTTGAGGGTCAACGAGGTAAAGCGATAGGTGCCGGTCAGGGTCACGCCGCCGGTCAGCACTCGAAAGGCTTCGGCACCCGTCGCCAGAAATTCGTAGATTGAGGGATCGGTTTTCATAAGAAGCTGTACAAAAACACTTCTTAGCTGTGCAAACTCGCCGCTTCCAGCCGCTGCCGCACGGCCTCCGGCGGCAGTAATGCCAAAATCCGCGCCAGCTCCGGGCCGTGGGTTTCCCCGGTCAGCGCCGCCCGCAACGGCATGAACAGGTTCTTCCCCTTCACGCCGGTGCGCTGTTTCAACGCTTCAACCAGCGGCTGATAAGCCGCGCCATGTTCGGCATACGCGGCCAAGGCTTGGATGAAAAACTCCGGACCGGCTTGGAGAATCACGGCTTGGCTATCCTCGCTTAGGGTTAAATCCGCGCTAAACAACCGTTCCGCCCAGAATGCAGCGTCAACAGGAAACCGGATGTTAGGCCGGACGGTAGCGATAAATTCTTCTCGCTGAACGGGCGACACCCATTGGTGAACCGCCGCGCCCATCCACGTCCACAGCCGTTCCGGCACCGCATGGCGCACCGCTTCCGCCTGCCCGTGCAGCAATTGCGCCTCGTCATAGCGGGCTGGAGCACGACCGAGATGTTCCGTGGCAAACCCAGCCGCCAATTCTGCCAGCTCCATCCATCCATCCTGCGCATAATGATGGCCGAGCCGCGCCAGGTAATTCAGCAGCGCCTCCGGCAAATAGCCCGCCGCCCGCAATTCGCGCAGGCTGAGATCGCCTTCCCGCTTGGACAAGGGACCGCCATCCGCCCCGACAATCAGCGCCAGATGACCGTATTCCGGGGCCGGCAACTCTAACGCATCCAGCAGCAATAACTGGCGGGGAGTGTTGGTCAGATGATCCTCGCCGCGCAGCACCTGGGTCATACCCATCAGCGCATCATCGACGGCGTTGGCGAAAAAGAACTGTGGGGTTCCATCGGCCCGGCGAATGATGAAATCGCCGATATCGTCGCTGGCGAAACGCTGCGGACCCCGAACCAAATCAGTAAATTCCACCGGCTTTCCGGGCGGCGTGCGGAAACGCAGGGTCGGTTGCAGTCCCCGCTCCAGCCGCGCTTGACGTTCAGCCGCGCTCAACCGGGCGCAGGTTCCCGCATAACGCGGCGGACGCCCCGCCGCCCGCTGCGCTTTCCGGCTCAAGGCCAGTTCCGCCGGGGTGCAGAAACAGGGATAAACCTGCTCTGCCGCTTCCAGTCGTTGGTAGTATTCCGCATAAATCGCCGCTCGTTCTGACTGGGCATACGGGGCGCAGGGGCCACCAATTTCCGGCCCCTCCTGCCAGTCCAACCCCAGCCAGCGTAAATCCTCCAGCAGCGCCGCGACATATTCGGGACGGCTGCGTTCCTGATCGGTGTCTTCAATACGCAGCACGAATCGCCCGTTTCCATGTCGGGCCAGCAGCGCATTAAACAAGGCGGTACGGACGTTGCCGAGATGCAAATAGCCCGTTGGACTGGGCGCAAAGCGCGTTTTCATGGTTTGGGTGGTCATAGGGAAATCATGGTAACGGAAAGCATGGAACGCCGCCAAATCTGGCAGTGGGCCGATTCGCCGACTATCATGCAGCGTTTCCGTCACCAAGGTAATGATTCCATGCGCAACCTCTTTTCTCTGCTCGCCGCGTCCCTGCTGGGTCTGGCCTGCTGGACCGTTCTGGCCGGTGCCCCCGCCCAGTCAGAAACTAACCTTTCCTCCTCCAACCGTGAGCTTCCTTCCATGATCAATTTACACACTTCATTGGGCGTCATCGGCATCGAACTCGATCACGAGCACGCCCCGGCCACCGCCGCCAATTTCGTCCAGTATGTCCAGGACGGATTCTACGATGGCACCCTGTTTCACCGGGTGATTCCCAATTTCATGATTCAGGGCGGCGGCATGGAGCCGGGCATGAGCCAGAAGCCGACCCGCGCTCCGATCCGCAATGAAGCGGAGAATGGGTTGAAAAATGTGACCGGCAGCATCGCCATGGCCCGCACCTCTGATCCGCATTCGGCCAGTTCGCAATTCTTCATCAACCTCAAGGACAACGACTTTCTCGACTACCGCGCCTCCAACAGCCAGGGCTGGGGCTACTGCGTCTTCGGCAAGGTCGTGAAGGGCATGGACGTGGTTGAAGCGATTGCTCGCGTATCGACCACCAGTCGGCGCGGTCATCAGGATGTGCCGGTTGAAGATGTAGTGATTATCAAGGCGGAAATCAGCGGCGAACAGGTGGCTCCCGGTCAATGAACCCGCCGGCAGTGTTGTTCATTTCCGATCTACATCTGGACCCGGCGCGGCCTGCGCTGACCGACTTGCTCCTGAAATTTTTGGCGCAACCGGCCCGGCAGGCCGAGGCCCTGTACATTCTTGGCGACTTGTTCGAGGCGTGGATCGGCGATGATGACGATGCGGAACCGGGGCGGACAGTCGCCGCCGCCCTGCGCACGCTGACCGATGCCGGCGTCCCTGCCTATTTCCTGCACGGCAACCGCGACTTTCTGCTCGGTGAGCGGTTCGCTGCGGCCAGTGGCGTCCAATTACTGCCGGAAAGCGTCATCATTGACCTGGCCGGTGAACCGACGTTGTTGTTGCACGGCGACACGCTGTGCATCGACGATGAGGAGTATCAAGCGTTTCGCGCCCAGGTGCGCCATCCGGCCTGGCAGGCGCAGATTCTGGCCTTGCCGCTGGCGCAACGGCGGGCGCTGGCCGGTCAGTTGCGGGAAACCAGTCGTCAGGCCGGCCTGCAGAAAGCCGCTGACATCACCGATGTCAACTTGGCCGAAGTGGAGCGGGTCATGCGCGCTCAGGGCGTTCATCGCCTGATTCACGGCCACACGCATCGACCAGCGATTCATGACTGGCGGCTGGATGGGCAACCCGCCCGGCGGGCGGTGCTGGGCGACTGGCAGGAGCAGCAGGGCAATGTTCTGCGTTGTGATGCGTCCGGCTGGCGGCTGGAACGGCTGTTTGGCGAATGACGCCATGATTCTTGCTGCCCAAAGCTATAGCGCCCCTAGATGAGTTGTGGAATCGCCGTACCAAACCACCCCGGCGCTGCGCGCCACCCCTCTCATGTTCGCGCCACTAATTCCGGCAAGGCGCACTCCAGATCCCAGACCGGTCGATAACCCAATTCATTGACGATTCGCCGGGAATCATAACAGGCCCAGCCCAGCAGCTTATCTAGCATGGTTCGGGCCTTGCGGTCGCGGCGACCGATCAGCCCCCTGACGCCATCCGCCAGATGTGCCGCGCCCCACAGCGCCGGCACGGGAACGGCCCAGCGCGGCACGGGACGACCCAGCGCCAGGCGAATCAATCGATATAGCTCCCTCCCGGAATACGGTCGGCCATCGGTCACAAAATAGGTCTGACCCGCCGCAGCGGGATGAACGGCGGCCAAAAGTAGCGCCTGAACCACATCATCGACATGCACCAGCGAGCGCCGATTGCCGGTCTCCGGGAGCGGCGGCAGCCAGCCCAAACGCACGGCTTCGATCAGCCGCAGCAAATTAGCTTTCATCCCCGGCCCGTAGACCAGCGCAGGACGCAGATTGACCGTCTGCATTCCCGATTCGCGCCCGACCGCCAGCACCCGCTCCTCGGCAGCCCGCTTCGCCCGACCGTAAGGTGTTTCCGGCGGCGCATCCCAGTCCTCGGCCACACAGCGCGGGCCGGGATCGCCCACCGCCTTGACCGTGCTGAGAAACAGGAAGCGTTGCACGCCCGCCACCCGAGCGGCGTCCAGCAGATCAAAGGTTCCTTGCGCATTCACCGCCCAATGCCGGGCGGCGAAATCCGGCGCGTCGTCGGCATCAGCGTGGGCAAATCCGGCGATATGAAACACCGTCTCCACCCCTGCGCAAGCCGGCGTCAGGCTGGCCGGGTCGGTCAGATCGCCGACGGCAGTTTCCACCGCCGACGGCGGCTGGAAAAACCGCTGCTCGACGCCTGATCCCCTAGTCAACACCCGCACCCGCGCCTCTTGCTCCAGCAAGGCTGCGACCAGCCGGCGACCGATGAACCCGGTTCCGCCGGTCACCAGCACCGTCCGGTTTTGGAAAAATGCCCCAGCTACCACCAGCGCCATCCATGCCGGTGGAAGAACCGCGCCGCCGCTCGCAAAAATAAACTGATATGCCGCCAGCCCTTGCGGGCCGCGTGACCGCCCAGATGAACGATCCGCACCTGCGGCGCATAAACCAGCCGCGTGACCGCCGCCAGGCGCAGGCTCAGGTCGAAATCCTCGAAATAGAGAAAATAATCCGGGCGAAAGCCTCCCACCTGCTCCAGCGCCGCCCGCCGACACAGCATGAAACAGCCGCTGGCGATGGGAGGATCCCACAACACGGCGTCGCCAGCCTGTTCATGCAACTCGTAGCGCTCCAGCCGGGTCTGCAGCCGGCGTCGCAGCCAAGCCGGAGCAAAACCACGCAGCGCCAGATCCAGCACAGTCGGATAGCGCTTGCACAGATAGTGTCGCCGTCCCTGACCATCCCAGGCCGCCGGTGCGATTAGTCCGGCTTCGGGGTGCGCCGCCAGAAACGCCAGTCCCTCGCTCAATGCATCTTCTTCCAGCAAGACATCGGGATTGAGAATCAGATGAACCGCGCTGCCGCCCCGGTGCAGGGCCAGATTGTGCGCCGCCCCATAGCCGACATTACCCTGCCCACTCAGCACTTCGACCGTTGCTGGCAAGCGCGCCGCCGCCAGCAGACTTTGCAATGATTCCCGCCAACCGGGACCCGGACCATTATCCACCAGCGTCAACTGCACCCCGGTCAGCAACCCGCGCTGTTGCGCATGACGTAACGCCCGGCCCAGACGCTCCAGCACGGTCGTCAATACCGCCAGGTCCGGCGCGTAAGTCACCAGGGCCATCGACAGTGCGGGACTGATTAACCGAGTCGCCAGCGCCGCCTGGGCTGCTGCCACTACTTCAACGGGAACCTGATCGACTGCTGTTCCCGCTTCAGTCGCTGGAACTGCGGTCACGATGAATTGATAGATCAGCGCTTCGGGTCGGTCCAGCAAGGCACGGATGACTGCTGGCGACCAGGTTTCCGCCCAGCCGCCGCTGGCCCAGTCGTTGGCAAACTCGGAATGGCCCAGATCCATGAGCGTCGCGTCCAGCGCGACCGACCGTAACCCACACTCTTCCAGCAGCCGGAGCAGGGAAAGACGGGTGAAAAAGCGCAGATGGGTGGCATCCAGCAAGCCTTCGGGCCGGTAGCGGAAATCGCCGGCCAGTAATTCAGCGATCAGTCCGGCATAGGCAGCGTTCGGCACCGACAACAAAACTTGTCCACTGGGGGTCAGCAACTCAGGCAACTGAGCCAGCAGCGCTTCGGGCCGACGCAGATGTTCCAGTATATCGGCGCAGAGAATGTAATCGTACTGGCAACCAGTGAACTGGTCAGCCAAGGTCATCTGCTCCAGATCCGCGCATTCCAGGCGGCGATACCCAGGCGCGGCCTCAGCGACCGCGACGGGGTTGTATTCGACGCCATCGACGGTGCAGGCGCGCTGTTCCGCCAGATAGCGCCCAAGAATGCCCGGCCCGGCGCCCAAATCCAGCACCCAACTGCCAGGCCGGATCAGTCGCGCAAACCGGGCCAGTGAATCCCGACCGTTCGGGTCTAGGGTACGATGGTAAACGTGAGATGTGTGCGCAATCGCCATGAGATTCAATCCTGCATCAACCAGCGCCGCGCCGATAGAGCGCCCGCCAGCTCCCACTCATCATTGGACGCAACGCACTGGTTGAAATCCGGCGTTTGGCCTGAATCGCCCGCCGTTGCCGCAAACAGTGCGGCAGACCTCGCAGGGCATCCCATTTGGCGCGCAGCAGAACACCACCCCGGCCACGCAGGGCATACCACAGTACGGAACCCAAATTGAGCAGCAGATGGTGCGGCAGATACCGCCAAAACAGCGGGCTGGGCATATTTTTCCACCAGGTCCACACCAGGTTGCGATGGCCATGATAAAGCGAAAATGGACTGCGTCGGCCCGTCACTGCCGAACCTACATGCCGGACCACCGCCTCGGGTACGTACCGGCAACCGTAGCCGAGCAGCCGCAACCGAAATCCCAAATCGACATCCTCGAAATAACAAAAGTAGTCCTCATCGAAACCGCCCGCTTCCCAGAATGCCGTGCGACGATACAGGGCGGCTGCCGCACAGGGGGCGAAAATCTCGTCCCCTTCAGTCTTACCGTCTACCACCTGCTGTCCATGGTCGCGCCGCCAGGCCAGGCCGCTGACGTGATAGACATCGCCCGTGCCGTCCAGCCGTGTGGGATCGCCGGCATCCACCAGGCAAGCGCCAAAACTGGCGCAATCCGGATGCGCATCCGCGACCGCCAGCCAGCGCTCCAGCCAGTCCGGCTCCGGGAATGCATCGGGATTCAGCAATGCCAGCCAGTCAACCTCGCCCGCTTGCCGTGCGGCCAGATTGTTAGCGGCGGCGAAGCCCTGATTATGCGCCAGGCGCATGATCTCCACGCCAGGATAATCATCCTCCAGTCCGTCGGCGGAACTGTCACTGCTGGCGTTATCCACCACGATCACCCGCTTCGGACGACAGGTCTGAGCGCACACGAGGCGTAAACATTCGCCCAGTAAGGGTCCGCTGTTGAAATTGACGATGAGTACTGCCACGCTGACTGACGTTTTCCCGTGCTGCCGGTTTGGTTTCACATCATCCGGTAATGCCATAGAATACGCATCGTTTAAGAAGCTGTTGCCAGCAGGATCGTCACAATAGCCGTTCCCTCCAGCCGAAATCAACCTCGCCGCCTCCGATCCCCACCGCTTGCGGAATCTTGATCAATCACCTCATGCCTAGCAGAATCCGTGTCTTGTTCAGCCGGACCGTTCGTTCCCTCTATCGCCGGCTGCCGTTGCCATTGCCGGTGAAATGGCGGCTCAAATCCTTTCTGTACCACCATCTGGGGCGGTTCCTCAAGGACAGCGCCAACTACCAGCAGTGGCTGGCGCAAACCGCCGCAGTCCGACCCACGACGGTACGAACCTCTGATCCCGACGCCTCGCTGCCGCCACAACCCGCTCCTCTGCCCCTGCTCGACATCGGCCCGGAAGGCGTCGAAGGCTTGGCTGCTACGCTGCGCTTCCCGACGCCGGAAAACCCTCGGGTGTCGATCATTATCCCGGCGTTCAACCAGGTTGAGTACACAGTACGTTGTCTGGCGACCCTCCAGCGCTGTCCCTCCGAAGCCGAATGCGAAATTATCGTCGTAGACGACGCTTCCAGCGACGCGACTGAATCGCTGCTCAGTCATATCCCGGGACTGTGCTACGTTCGCAATTTGGAAAACCTCGGCTTCCTGCGCACCGCCAATCGCGGCGTTGAACGGGCGCAAGGCCGCTACCTCCTGTTCCTGAACAACGACACTCAGGTGCTGCCCGGCTGGCTGGATCGGTTGTTGGAGGTCTTTGCCACGGTTCCCGATACCGGCATCGTCGGAGCCAAGCTGATCTATCCCAGTGGGCACTTGCAGGAAGCTGGCGCTGCGCTGCGCCCGGATGGGAGCGTTGATCTGATCGGCCTGAACGACGATCCCGCCAAACCGCTGTACAACGGCATGCCGCGCACCGTCGATCACTGCTCCGGCGCCTGCCTGCTGATTGAAGCAGCGCTCTTCCGGGAACTGGGCGGTTTCGACGACCGCTACGCACCGGCTTACTATGAGGACTGTGATTTGTCACTGCGGGTGATCGAGCGGGGTCGGAAGGTAATTTACCAGCCGGCTGCCGAAGTGATTCACCACCTGAGCGTCACGACGAACCAGAGTGGGCATAAGCTGCGGCAAATTGAACGCAACCGGACTCTCTATCTGGAGCGCTGGGGCGCAACGCTCCAGGCCCGTGACCCGGTGCGGTTGATCGCCTTCTATCTGCCCCAATATCACCCGATTCCGGAAAACGACCATTGGTGGGGCAAAGGCTTCACCGAGTGGACCAACGTCACCCGGGCGGTTCCCAACTTCGCCGGCCACTATCAGCCGCGCTTGCCCGCCGATCTGGGCTTCTATGACCTGCGGGTTTCCGAAATCCGCGACGAACAGGCTGCCCTGGCCCGGCGCTATGGCGTCTACGGCTTCTGCTACTACTACTACTGGTTCGCCGGCAAGCGCCTGCTCAACCGGCCGCTGGACGAAGTGGTGCAATCCGGTCATCCGGATTTCCCGTTCTGCGTCTGTTGGGCCAATGAAAACTGGAGTCGGCGCTGGGACGGTCTGGACGCTGAAATCCTGATTGCCCAGGAACATTCGGATGAAGATGATCTGAACTTTATTCAGAGCCTGGAACCCGCCCTGCGCGACCGGCGTTATATCCGTGTCAACGACCGGCCGCTGTTATTGGTTTACCGCATCAGCCTGTTGCCCGACCCCGCCCGAACCGCTGATCTCTGGCGGCGCTATTGCCGTGAGTCCGGCTTGGGCGAATTGTATCTGGCGGCGGTGCAGAGTTTCGGGGTCACCGATGATCCGCGCGACTTTGGTTTCGACGCCGCCGTGGAATTTCCACCGCACGCTATGGCGATCCTGGCCGAGCAGCCAGCGGAGATGTTGAATCCCGATTTCCAGGGGATGTTCTTCGATTATCCGGCGACCGCTGATTTTTTCATGAACCGCCCACCGATGCCCTACCCGTTCTTTCGCACCGCCATGCCGTCCTGGGACAATACGGCCCGTCGCCAAAACGCCAGTAATATCTTCCTGAACGCTGAACCGGAGTATTACGAACGCTGGCTCAAGCGATTGGTCGAGGAAACACGCTGGTTCCGGGACGGCGATGAACGGTTGCTGTTCGTCAATGCCTGGAATGAATGGGCGGAGGGGACCCATCTGGAACCGGATCGAAAATACGGCCTCCGTTATCTGGAAGCCACCCGCAACGCCCTAGGATCGCTGAAATGTTAGGAACTGGTCTAGTGGTGCGCTTGCGACGGCTCATTGGCGCCATTCGTACCGCGCTGGCGCGGCACGCCGGCCTGGTGCGTCTGCTGCAGCGAACGGTGGCGGTGCTACGCGACGAAGGGTGGGCCGGGGTCAGCCTGCGGGCGCGACTGCTCCTCAGCGCGCAACGCCAACCCGATATTAACCCGTCGCCGGCTCCAGCAAGCTTGCCGGAACCGGAAGTTCAGCCTGAACCCGGCTGGCGGCGCATTCACCGTCCCGATCTGCCGCCGGGCGCAGTGCTGATCGGTCATCCTTACGCGGTGCTGGGCCGGGCCGAGGATATACGCACCGGCGCTTGTGCTTTCGCGGCTGCTCAAATCCCCTTCGCCCTGCGCAATACCTTCGGCGAGTACGGCAAGGAAATGGCGGTGTTGCACCGGGATTTCCCGTTCATGAACCGGATCGACCCACGGGCCGCCTACAAAGCCAACGTTTTTTTCCTGAACGCTAATGAGATGGACGACGCTTTCACCCATCTCGGACCTGACTGCTACGCGGGCCGTTACAATATTGGCTACTGGGCCTGGGAACTGAGCCAGTTCCCGGACGCCTGGCGGGGCGCGTTCCGCGATCTGGACGAAATCTGGGCGCCTTCCCGGTTCATTCAACAGTCGGTGGCCGACAAAGCACTCTGTCCAGTGGTGTGGATGCCGCTGGCGGTGGAACCGGTCAGTTCGGCACCGCTGTCCCGCGCCTACTTTGGCCTGCCCGAAGATCGTTTTTTGCTGCTGTTCTTCTTCGATTTCCGCTCATTCATCCAGCGCAAGAACCCGTGGGCGGCCTTGCGCGCCTTCACCACCGCCTTCCAGGACGACGCATCAGCGCCGGTCAGTCTGGTCATCAAAATGAATGGTATGGACGCCTGTCCCGAGGATTATCAGGACTTTCTGGCGCTGGACGCGGTGCGCGATCCCCGGGTGATCCTGATCGACCGGGTCATGGAGGGCCGGGAAATCAAAGAGCTGGTGCGGCTGTGTGACTGTTTCCTGTCGCTGCATCGTTCAGAGGGCTTTGGTCGTGGACTAGCGGAAGCGATGTATTTTGGCAAGCCGGTGATCGCTACCGGTTACTCCGGCAACCTCGATTTCATGAACGAAGCGAATTCCTGCCTGGTGGATTGCACACTGATTCCCGTGGGGACGGATGAGTACCCCCACGGTGTCGGTCAGCGCTGGGCCGAACCGGATGTCGAACAAGCGGCTTGGTATTTGCGGCGACTGGTCATGGATTCTGCCTATGTCGCTGAAGTCGGCCAGCGAGCGGCGCACTATATCCAGACTTATCACAGCTTCGCAGCGGTCGGCGCCCGGCATCGTCGGCGACTCAGCCAACTCGATCTGCTGGATTAAGTACGGCACAGCCACAGGTTTTATAACTTTTGATCTTAATTTTTAGGAGAAACCAATGAATTTCCTTGACCTGTCCCTTAATGATAACGAATGGGGTAATTTGATGTTCGGGGAGAAAGCTCCTTTGACTCTTCCATCAGATTCACTTCAGGCAAGCTGGTGTGGCACATCTGGTAAATCCTTGGCAGCGCAGACTGTTGCATTTTATAAATTGATCAAACGCAGCTACGAACAACATACAGGATTGCCAATAAAAGATGCTAAATTGCTCGATTTTGGTTGTGGATGGGGAAGAATTATTCGTCTTTTTTTGAAAGACATTGTTCCAGAAAAAATTTATGGCTGTGATGTCGATAGCGATATTTTAAATTGGTGTAAAAGCATACCCGGAAACTTTGCTGTTTCAGAGACACGCCCAGAAAAACTGCCATTTTCTGTAGATTTTGATCTCATTTATGCATTTTCAGTTTTCACTCATCTGGGTAAAGAAACACATATGGATTGCCTCAAGGCTCTTCATGCAGGGCTACGACTTGGTGGAATCCTAATTGTTACAGTACGTCCCAAGGAATTTATTCATTCCCGAGGCATTGAAATGAAAAATCTTTCAGATGCCGATGTTGATAATCTATTAAGAAAATTCGATAATGGCGACTATGTATATTTTCCATATAACATGGCCCCTGTTAGAGGAGAAATTCCCTATGGGGATACCGTAATACCTAAAAAATATATACTTGATCACTGGCAATCCCTCTTCGATGTTATCGAGTTTTCTCCCTTCGCAGCAGATCCAATGCAAGTTTCTGTAGTACTGCGTAAAAAATAGCGAATAACTGCCAAAGAGCCGCCTGTTTTCTGGAAACTTCTGCTTGATTAAATATGGTTCTTTGGTATAGCGCTCCTTTCTAGGTTATGGATTAGATGTTTTCGTCATCCATAATACCTAAAGGCTCTTCGAGGATTGTTGTGGAACCCACACCGTAGGTCAGGCAAAAGCGCAGCGTTGCCCGACCGGAATACCTATGTCGGGCTCATCCGGGGCCAGACCTACGGATTGCTGCACCAACTCCACAAGAACAGTCGAAAAACCCAAAAGGTTCAAAATCGGGTAGTGTCCCTCAACGGGTGTGATGAACCTCGATGAAATTTGGGAATACCTGTTCGGTTTTCGGCAACTGAACGATAAAATCTGCAGGGACGCGATACGATAATAATTCAGCGGTCATCCAGACATGATCTGTCATACCTGCGGCCATCGCGGGAGTCACGGGACGCCATTGACGCGGCGGTCCCTCGCTCATGGGTCGGTTCTGGTATCGCTAGGGGTTGTCGCAAGCTATGTATGGTGGGGCAATACCTGATGATAACAGGCCAACTTTGCTTAGGTTTCAGGAACGGGAATGGCGCAGATGAACAGTCCGGCGAATCGGGCGGGGCCACTCGGCGGGCTTCTGCCCTGGTTGATCGCAGCGGTGCTGGGTGCGGTGCTGACGGCGCTGGCGGTTTTACTGTTCTACCGGACGGGCGGCCTGTTGACAGCGGCGCCGCCGGTGCAGTTGACCGGGACGGAATTGCAACTGACCAGCGGTCAGGGCGAGCTGACCCCTAACGGTCTGGAAATTCGTCAACCGGGGCCGGACGGTCGAGGCGTAGTGCAGGGTCTGGTGCAGCGCATGGTTCAGGCGAAGCTGTTTCGCCGGTTGTCATGGCGGGTTGAAGGGCTCGAACCCGGCAGCGAATTGCAGTTGATCTGGGTCACGCTGGCCGAACCGCGCACGTTGCGGGAGCGACGGCTACCATCCGTGAGCGAAGGGACGATTGACCTGGCGACGGAACCGCACTGGCAGGGGCGGATCGCCGCAATCGGTCTGACGGTGCGTGGTGCGTTTTCCTCGCCGGTGACTGTGCGGCAACTGGAACTGCGTCCGGCGCCGCTGACGGTCGGGGAGTTGGGGCGCTGGGCGGTCGATGAATGGTGCGTCTTCGAGGACTGGAGCCAGCGCTCGATCAATTACGCCTCTGGCGCGCCGCTGGATGCGCTGTTCCCGCCGGTGTTGATCGTGGCGTTATGGATCGGCCTCAGTGCCACGCTGTATGCCGGTTTCAACCTGCCGCGCCGGCGACCAGGAGCATTGTTGCCCTACGCCGCCCTGTTCCTGCTCGGCTGGCTATTGCTGGATCTGCGCTGGCAATGGGAGTTGCGCGAACGGCTGGAGCGGACCGTGGAGCGTTTTGCTGGCAAGGACATGACCGAGCGACGGCTGGCTGATCTGGATGGCGAATTCTATCGGTTCCTGCTCGAAGTGCGGCGACGATTGCCGGAAAAGCCGGCCCGGCTGTTCATCGTCAGCCAGGATCCCGCTGGATTCCTGGCCGGTCGCGCCCGTTACCATCTGTTGCCGCATAATGGCTATATGGGATTTTCGCAGCCACCGGAAGCCGCACGGGCTAATGATTATGTCCTGATTCTATCGCCGCTGCCGGGGGTGCGTTACGACCGTCAGGGGCAGGCGCTGGCCTGGGAGAACGGGCGGTTGTCCGTTGATCTCCGCTATGCAGCCCCGCCCGGCGCTTTGTTTCAGGTGCGGGGGAATTGAGCATGGAAGGATGGCGAGTGGCATTGGCGCTGGGCGTCCCGTGGCTGACGGGAACGCTGGGAGTTCGGGCGCTGTGGCGGAATGCGCCCGTTGGCGGCTGGCCGCTGGCGCTGGGTTATGGCTATTTCCTGGGGCTGCTGGCGGCCATTTTGCTGCTGCGCGCCCAGGTCGCGGCTGGTGGGCCGCTGGACTGGACCGGGCCAACCCTGGCGCTGGCGGTTCTAGGACTGGCGGGCGGCGCGCTGGCGCGGCGGCGGGGTGGACTCAGCGTCTCCTGTTGGAACCCGTGGCGGGCAATGCCGGGGGGGATTGAACGTGGCCTGTTCATCCTCCTGCTGGCCTGGCTGGGCTGGCGATTATTCCTGCTGGCTCAGGAAGTCTGGCTGCGGCCACTGTACCCCTGGGACGCCTGGACCACCTGGGGAGTGCGGGCGCGGGTGTGGTCGGAACTGCACCAGTGGGTCCCATTCGTCGATCCGCAACACTGGCTGGCGGACGCCAGCGGTTCGGTCTACACCGTCCACGCTTGGGAATATCCCGACGCGGTATCATTGCTGGCGCTGTGGCCGACGCTGGCGTTCGGTGCCTGGCATGAGCCGGTCGCCCATCTCCCCTGGCTGGGAGCGGGGGTAGCGCTGGGTCTGGGGTTCTACGGACAGGCGCGGCTCTGGGGGGCTTCGCCGCTGGCGGCGTTAATCTTTGTTTGGCTGTTGCTGTCGCTGCCCGTGCTGGATACCCACATCGCCCTAGCCGGTTATGCCGATCTCTGGCTGGCGGCGGTGTTTGGCCTGGCGGTTTGCGCCTTGCTGCAATGGGCGCGGACCGGCGACCGCTGGCAGGGCGTCCTGGCGTTACTGCTGGCGCTGGCCTGTCCGTGGATCAAACGGGAGGGGCTGGTTTGGGCGCTGCTGCTGATTCCCGCAGTGGCGGTCGTGTGGACGCCGCGTCGCTACTGGCTTTGGCTGGCCGGTGGGTTTCTGCTGGCCCTGACGTTGTGGTGGATGACCGGCGGCGTGGCGTTCACCGTGACCGGCTGGGGGGAAGTCCGGCTGACGCCCGAGGTCATTCAGTTACCAGCGCTGGGGCGGTTCGAGTTGCATTACCACGACATCTGGGAGCCGGTCGTCCGTAACCTGCTGATTCTCGGCAACTGGCATCTGCTGGGTTATCTATTGCTGGCCGCCCTGCTGGCCGGTTTGCCGCGAACCCTCGCCGAACCGTGGCGACTGGCGGGGATGATCGTGATGGGGTCCGGGTTGCTGATGCTATTCGTGCTGTTTTTCTTCACCGAGGCTTACCTGTGGGCCGTGGAGTACACCAGCATCAACCGGGTGTTTCTGCAGTTCGCGCCGGCCCTGCTGTTCTGGGTGCTGACGGTGAGCGTGAGTTACAATCCGGTTGTCTCTTCGAGGCAGCCACCAGCCGACGCACCGGCCCAGAACGGGTGACGCTGGAATGGAGTTAATCATCGTCATCAGGTCGCAGATGGTTGTAGCCGACCCGGGCGATGCAGAGCAAAGTGGTTTGCAGCATGTACTTGCCGACGATCAACCAGGAGCGAAAGATTTTTGAGGGGCCTGTGGCGCGGGGCTGCATGGGCGCTGAAACTTCGACGATTTGCAGGCCCTTGCGGCGCAGGATCAGCAACACGCCGACATCCTGGTAGTCGAGCAGGCTGGCTTCGCGGGAAGCAAGGACGATCATGGCGGCGTGATTGTAGGCGCGAAAGCCGGAGGTGATGTCTTCGAGTTCCAGACCGGTCAGCCAGCGGAAGTAACGCCAGGCGAAGCGGCGGGCGCGACTGGCCCGTTCCGGAAAAGCGCCAATGCTGACGTCGGTCTGGCCGTCGGCCAGAGGCTCCAGCAGCGCGCCGATGCAATCCGGTTCGTGCTGACCGTCGGCGTCGAGGGTGACCGCCGTCCGGTAGCCTTGTTGCAGCGCATAGCGCAAGCCGGTCTGAATCGCTCCCCAAGCGCCAAGCTGAATGGTCAAGGGCAAGACCACAGCCCCGGCAGCATGGGCGATGCGGGCGGTGTCGTCGGTGCTGCAATCGTCGATGACTACCACCGGGCAGCGCCACCGTTGGCGGATTTGGGCGACGATGGCGCCGACCGTCGCTGCTTCGTTATAGGCCGGGATCAGGGCGATGAAGGGATCGAGAGCGGTCATCGAATCGGCAAGAGCGCTGTCCCGCGCACCGTTGGTCAATGCTTGACGCACGCCTGCGGCTATTTGACCAGGTCATAGCCGAAGGTGAACATCACACCCGCCGTGCCCAGCAGGTTGAGCTGTACGTTGAAATCGCCGAACTTGTAACCGAGTGATGGCGCAGCGCCAAGCCCTACTCCGTTGTTATTAATGGGTATTTTATTCTCGTAAGGTTCCTTGTACCCCAGCAGCAGGCCACCGGTCAGCTTGAAGTACAGATTGTCGCTGATGGAATCCAGCGGCCAGGATTTGCCAAAGTACAGGTATTGACTTTTCTGGTCGAAGCTGTTGTTGAAATAGGCAGCTCCTGCCAACCAGCGCGAGGCGGATTGCCACTCCAGACCCACCAGCCACGAATAATCGGCGTGTTCATCATCGGGATTGAAATGAATGACGCCTGGCGCGGCTTGCACCATCAGCAGGTCGCCGTCCTGGAAAACGCTTGCCTGACTCTCGCACGCCGCGAGCAGCGTCAACAGAGGGATCAGCCGGAAACGCCGGAAGGAAGCAATCGATAGTCGCGAAAAACTCATTGAACAGGTTTCCAAGGGCAGGGGTCATGTGGATGGGTTGAAACAGGGTTGGTACGAGGCCTTTTTCATGGATATCGGCCAGGAGTGATGATTTGTGGAGCGCCGCTTGAAGTTCATCGCCGCCAGTTGCGGGCGCGGGTGCGCTAGAATAGCCCCCTCATTCTCTTCCGCGTCCATTCTACATCCATGCTGGTTCCCGCTTCTATCACCCCACACTCGACCTTGGCAACGCCGATTCAGGCAGTTCTCCCACCTGACAACCGCCAGCCTCTGCACTGGGGCCAGTTGTATGGCGCAGCACCCGCACTGTTGATCGCTGCTGCGACCCGCTTTCGCGGCCTGATTTTGGTCATTGCTCCCGACAGCCAGACCGCGTTGCGACTGGAAACCGAATTGCGGGTGTTGGGCGGGGTGGAACTGGAGATTCTGGCGTTCCCGGACTGGGAGACGTTGCCCTATGACGGGTTTTCGCCTCATCAGGACATCATCTCGCAACGGTTGGCGGCTTTATATCGTTTACCACAACGGCGGCGCGGGGTGCTGGTTGCGCCGGTGGCAACGCTGATGCAGCGCCTCGCGCCACGCGATTATCTGGATCGCTATGCGTTGCTGCTCACGGTCGGCGAGCGCCTTGATCTGGAAAGTTTCCGGCAGCAACTGGAAGCTGCGGGCTATGCCTGTGTGTCGCAGGTGGTCGAACATGGTGAATTTGCCGTGCGCGGTTCGATTCTCGATCTGTTCCCGATGGGTGCGGAGCGGCCCTACCGGATTGAACTGTTCGACGATACGGTAGAGAGCATCCGCGATTTCGACCCGGATACCCAATTGTCGATAGCGAAGGTTGAGCAAATCGAACTGCTGCCGGCGCGGGAATTTGCGCTGGATAAAGAGTCGATTACCCGCTTTCGCCAGAACTGGCGGCGCCAGTTCGAGGGGGATCCACAACGCAGTCTGATTTACCGGGAGGTGAGCGCCGGTCATGCGCCGGGCGGGATTGAATATTACCTGCCGCTATTTTTTGAACCGGCGGCGACACTGTTTGACCATTTGCCGGAAAGTACGCTGGCGATTCGCCTGGAGGGCGTCGATGCCGCGATGGCGGCGTTTCAGGAACAGATTATGGAGCGTTATGAACAGCATCGCTACGACGCCGAGCGGCCTTTGTTACCGCCACCGACGCTGTTTCTGGAAGCGGCGCAGGTGGAACAGGCGCTGAGTCGTTATCCACGGATTGAACTGTGCGAGGCGGGGGATGGCGGCATTCGTTACCCGACCCTGCCGCCGCCGGCGTTGCCCTTTCAGCCGCGCCATGAGCGGCCCGCTGAATTTTTGGAGCAATTCCTGGCGGACTTTCCCGGACGAGTGCTGATCGCGGTCGAATCGGCGGGGCGACGCGAGGTGCTGTTGGACACGTTGCACGGCTATGGCTTGCGGCCGTCCGTTTGTTCCGGCTGGGCGGAGTTTCTGGCGCGGGAGGAGATACCGTTGGCGCTGACTGTGGCGCCGCTGGAACAGGGTTTGCTGCTGACCGAACCGCCGCTGGCGATCATTGCGGAACCGCAGTTGTATGGCGAACGGGCGCGACAGGTGCGGCGACGGGTGCAAAGCCGCGACCCCGAAACCATTATTCGCGACCTGACCGATTTAAGCCTGGGCGCACCGGTCGTTCATGAACAACATGGCATTGGCCGCTACGCGGGACTGCAACGGCTGGAGGTCGCGGGCATCGACGGCGAATTCGTCGTTTTGGAATACGCCGGCGACGACCGCTTATACGTTCCCGTCGCCGCCCTGAACCTGCTCAGTCGCTACACCGGGGCCGCGCCGGAACATGCGCCGTTGCACAAATTGGGCAGCGGTCAGTGGGAGAAGGCCAAGCGCAAAGCGGTTGAGCGCGTCAATGATGCGGCGGCGGAACTCCTCGACCTTTACGCCCGCCGCGAAGCCCGACCCGGTCACGCTTTTACGTTGAGTGAGGCCGATTATGCCGCCTTTGCTGCCGCCTTCCCGTTTGAGGAAACCGCTGACCAGCAAACGGCGATTGAGGCGGTCATCGCTGATCTGCGTTCCGGCAAGCCGATGGATCGGGTGGTGTGCGGTGATGTCGGCTTTGGCAAAACCGAGGTGGCGATGCGCGCCGCGTTCGTCGCAGTGCAGGATGGGCGGCAGGTTGCGGTGCTGACGCCGACGACGCTGCTGGCCCAGCAGCACTATCAGAACTTCCTGGATCGCTTCGCCGACTGGCCGGTGCGGATTGAATTGTTATCCCGGTTTCGCTCGCCGAAACAGCAGACGGAGACGTTGCAGGCGCTGGCGGCGGGCAAAGTCGATATTCTGATCGGCACCCACAAGCTGTTGCAGGACAGCGTGAAGTTCAAGCAACTGGGACTGGTGGTGGTCGATGAGGAGCATCGGTTTGGCGTGCGGCACAAGGAGCGGTTGAAGGCGTTGCGCACGGAAGTGGATATTTTGACCTTGACCGCGACGCCGATTCCCCGCACGTTGAATATGGCCATGGCCGGGTTGCGCGATTTATCCATCATCGCCACGCCCCCGGCGGGACGGCTGGCGGTTAAAACCTTCATCGGCCAGTGGAATCCGGCGACAATGCGCGAAGCCTGCCAGCGGGAATTGAAGCGCGGCGGGCAGATTTATTTCCTGCACAATGAAGTGGAGACCATTCAGCGCATGGCGGCGCAGGTAGCGGAACTGGCTCCCGATGCGCGGATTGGGATCGCCCATGGTCAGATGCGCGAGCGGGAACTGGAGCAGGTCATGCTGGATTTCTATCATCGTCGCTGCAACCTGCTGGTTTGCACCACCATCATTGAATCGGGCATCGATGTTCCCAGCGCCAACACCATTCTCATCCACCGGGCGGATAAGCTGGGCCTGGCGCAGTTGCATCAGTTGCGCGGGCGGGTCGGTCGTTCGCATCATCGCGCCTATGCCTATTTAATCGTGCCGCCGAAGACGCTGATGACGGCGGATGCGATCAAGCGTATTGAAGCCATTGAGTCATTGGAGGATTTGGGCGCGGGCTTTCTGCTGGCCAGCCATGATCTGGAAATTCGCGGCGCGGGCGAACTGCTCGGCGAAGCGCAAAGTGGGCAAATTCACGAAGTGGGGTTCAGTCTGTACATGGATTTACTGGAGCGGGCAGTGCGGGCGTTGAAGGCGGGAAAAGTCCCGGAACTGGATCGACCGTTGGATCATGGCCCGGAGATTGATCTGCAAAGTCCGGCGCTGATTCCCGACGACTATTTGCCCGATGTCCACAGCCGGCTGATTCTGTACAAGCGCATCGCCAGCGCCGGCGATGAGGGCGAATTGCGGGAGTTGCAGGTGGAGATGATCGACCGCTTCGGCCTGTTGCCGGCTCCGGTGAAAACGCTGTTCCGGGTGACCGGATTGAAATTGCGAGCGCTGCCGGTTGGCGTGAAAAAGATTGAGGCGGGACCAAAGGGCGGGCGGCTGGTGTTCGGGCCGGAGCCAAAGGTGGATGCGGCTAAACTCGTGGAATTGATTCAGCGGCAATCCAGGGTTTACAAGCTGGACGGTCGGGATAAGCTACGCTTTATCAAGGAACTGCCCGACGCTGAGGCCAGGGCATCGGAGGTGGAAGCGGTGCTGGAGAAGATTGGCCGATAGCTTGATGAAGGTCGATACCGGATCAATTTCATGTTACCCACGACGGATCATGGTTCGTGGTGGGCTATATTGATTCGGATTGCTGAGATTTTACCCCAACCAGAAGGAGTGAACTCATGAGTAAAGGTACTGATATTAAAAAAGAAACCAAGAAGAAACCGACGAAAACCCTGAAGGAAAAAAAGGCCGAGAAGAAGGTCAAGAAAGAAAGTAAGGGTTAAGGGTTAACTCCCTCCCCCTGGTGGGGGAGGGCTGGGGGGTGTGAGCGGTTACCATGTCGCCAGAAACCAAAGCCCGGCTGATCATCGACGCCAAGTTGTCAGCGGCCGGGTGGCGGGTGCAAGACCTGAAACAGATCAATCTCGGCGCGGCAGCCGGTGTGGCCGTCCGGGAATATCCGACGGATACCGGACCCGCCGATTATGTGTTGTTCGTCCATCGCGAACCGGTCGGGGTGATTGAAGCCAAGGCGGATGAGATCATCCTGACCTTTGTGGAATACCAGACCGAACGCTACGCCAAAAGCCTCTGGCGCGTCCAGGCAACTCCTCTGCCGTTCCTGTTCGAGAGCACCGGTCAGGTGATTCGCTTCACCGACAGCCGCGATCCTGCCCCGCGCTCCCGCGAAATCTTTCATTTTTTCCGCCCGGAAACGCTGGCCGGTTGGCTTAAGCAGCCGACGTCCCTGCGTCACCGTCTGGCGGAGCAGATGCCTGAACTGCCGACCCGAAATCTGCGGGAATGCCAGATCAACGCCGTCAGCGGGCGGGAAGCCTCGCTGGCGCTGAATCAGCCTCGGGCATTGGTGCAAATGGCGACTGGCGCGGGTAAAACTTTCACCGCGATTACCAGCGTCTATCGCCTGCTCAAATTCGGCGGCGCAAAGCGGATTCTGTTCCTGGTCGATACCCGTAATCTGGGCAAGCAGGCGCATCAGGAATTCATGGCCTACACCCCGCCGGATGATGGCCGCACCTTCACCGAACTCTATAACGTCCAGCGGCTGGCCAGTTCGGCCATCGATCCTCATGCGCAGGTATGCATCTCCACCATCCAGCGGCTTTACTCGATGCTGAGCGGCGAACCGATGGACGATTCCGCCGAGGATCTTTCGCTCTACGAGGTCCAGCAGACGGCCAGTCAGGAGAAGCTCGTCGTCTACAATCCGGCGATTCCGGTTGAGACCTTCGATTTCATCATCATCGATGAATGCCATCGCTCCATCTACAACGGGTTCCTCCCAACAAAGGTACATAACCCACCACAGGATTATGCTTGATCTCTGACGCGCATGATGGTCTGCCGACTGGTATTGAACTGGCGGGCGATCGCTGAAACGGTTTCTCCGCTTTC
>Ga0116154_10001219_pt1 | contig 22815 bp, 21 predicted proteins | sample AD_UKC030_MetaG_FD_89898 | JGI IMG/M metagenome (GOLD analysis project Ga0116154, IMG submission 89898) | Active sludge microbial communities of municipal wastewater-treating anaerobic digesters from USA - AD_UKC030_MetaG | ecosystem: Engineered > Bioreactor > Anaerobic > Digestate | place: USA...
AACCTTTTTGACGTTGTCGGTGGCGCTCGCCATCGACGAGACCAGTGTCGGGCCAATTTATCTGGGAAACCGTCCGGAATCCGAATACCCGACCTATTTGGAGCGTCGTGTCTCCGAATGGCGGGCGAATGCATCCTACCGATTGAGTTTCCAAGGGTTTATGTACGAAATCGACCTCCAGGAAATCGACTTTGATTCCGAAGAAACGATTCATCGGATCGTTCGAAACTCAGAAAACCTGGCGGTATTCACCATCGATGATTCCGGCAAAGATGCCATATTATCCGGTATCGAAAATCAATTCTCGACAACGATTTTCGCATTTTTCGATGCCAACACCTTTATATCTGATCTCCTTTCTGATATTTCCCACCTTTACCAAATCAAAACCTACCGACTGGATCGATATCTATCTGCGAATTCCGCCCAAACCGTCATCGCCTCTACCGTCGTCGACGGCTTGGACCCGGATGACGCCGAAGCCATCGTTGATGCCGGAGGGGTTTATGTAATCCAACCCGGTTCGCGTTTTTCACTGCTCGAGGCAACTTCCGATAGCAATCTGGATAATATTCAATTATCCATCATTGCCTCGGGTATGCAAACAGTCACGGCCGAAACGCGGTTCCATTCTTTCTTATACCGTTCCTGGGCGGAAATGCCATCTTGGGCAGAAATCGGAAACAATGTTCGCGTGATGCGCGTAGCCGGACTCGACTTTTCCTTTTTCAATCCGATGGATGTCACCTATCATTTAGCCATCAGTTCCGAAAGTGCCACATCGATCCGCTTGGAATTGATCGGCCATCCGTTCGTTGAAACTGTCGACGCCGTATGGGGACTGTCCGCTTCGATTCCCTTTTCGATTGAGACCATTGACGACGCTTCGATCGATGCCTCCACTCCGGGAGTCATCGTCATCGATACCGTGGAAGAGACCATCTATCGTGTCGTGGTCCGTCCGGGAACCGACGGATCCGTTTGGTTCTTGAACCGAACCGTTGTCGCCCCGGGATCCGCTGCGTTCACCGAACGAGTGGCAATCGACGAAAGGCCTTCGATCTCTGCCATTTACCGAGAAAACACCGTATCGAAAGGTGGGGACTGACATGGCTTTGAAACGCATCGGGGACATACTGGTTCAAGAAAACATCATCACCCAAGAACAACTTCAGACCGCCCTTCTCCAAAAAAACCTCGACGAACGCCTTGGAGAAGTTTTGGTTCGTCTCGGATTCACTTCCGAAGGACAAATATTGAAGGCTTTGGAAACATCGACGGGCGTCCGTCGTGTTTCCCTGGCCAACTTCAAGATCGATGAAGAAGTTCTCGGAATGGTCGATGAGGACTTCTGTCGGCGCCATACCATCATTCCGCTCCGCATCGAAGGAAAGAAACTGTGGTTCGCCACCGACGACCCGCTGGACTTTGGCGTTTTTGAAGAGTTACGAGTGCTGACCGGATATTCGCCGAAAGCCTATTCATCAACCAAAAACGAAATCATCGCACAAATCGAAAAATACTACGGTTTTACCCGAACCCTTGAAGCGATGGGAATCAAACAAAACGTCGCAAGGGAAGAAACCGAAACCATTTCCGATTCGGCCGAAACCCCGATGGTCGCTTTGGTGAACCAAATTCTCGCATCCGCGGTCTTCCAGCGAGCTTCGGACATCCATATCGATCCGATGGATGACAAAATTGTCGTTCGATATCGAGTGGACGGGATCCTCGACACGGTCCGTGAATTTCCGTTGAACATCCACAAACAGATGGTTTCTCGGATCAAAGTCATGTCCGGAATGGACATTACCGAAACGAGAATTCCTCAAGACGGGCGAATCCAAACCCCGATTCAAAGCCGGGTGATCGATCTACGTATTTCGACATTACCGACCGTTCGGGGAGAAAAAGTGGTAATCCGCATCCTCAATCCCGCTTCAGCCCTAAATTCGATCAAGGCCCTAAATATGAGTCCTCGGGACGAAAAAATGGTTCGCGAGATGATCGCCAAGCAGAACGGGATCGTTCTCGTGAGCGGCCCGACGGGATCCGGAAAGACCACCACTCTCTATTCCTGCATCACCGAACTCAATAATCCAGGCGTGAATATCGTCACCGTCGAAGATCCCGTAGAAATCAAAATGCCCGGGATTAACCAAGTGCAAGTGCACCCGGAAGTCGATTTGACCTTTGCAAAAGCCCTCCGTTCGATTCTTCGTCAGGACCCAAACATTGTAATGGTCGGAGAAATTCGTGACGTCGAGACCGCCGAAATCGCCATTCGGGCCTCGCTTACCGGTCACCTGGTCCTATCCACAATCCATACCAACGATGCCGTCCGAACGATCACGCGATTGCTCGACATGGAAATTGAACCCTTTCTCATCGCCTCTTCCTTGAGCGGGGTGATTTCTCAACGTCTCGTCCGAAAACTTTGTCCCGATTGTTCGTTTGAAGATCGACCAACGGAAGGCGAAAAAACATTGTTTGTTCGGAACGGACAAACCCTTGAGACGGTCCGTCGTCCCAAAGGTTGCCCCTCCTGCAACTTCAAAGGGTATGCGGGCCGCATCGGGTTGTTCGAAATCCTTCCCATTTCCAAGGAAATGCAAAATCTGATCGCCAGAAATGCCCGGATCGACGAATTGGAAAAAGAAGCCCAAGCCATCGGAACTCGTTCCCTTCTTCAGGCGGGATTGGAAAAAGTCAAATCCGGAATTACGACCCTTGAGGAAGTCCTCAAGGTCGCTGCCGAATGATGGGGAGGAGATAACGTGCGTCTCCGCAATTTCAAATATATCGCCCAAAATGTCGACGGCAAAATCGTCCGGGGCCGGATTGAAGCCATCGACCGACAAGTTGCCCTGAAATTCCTCAAATCCCGAAACTATGGTGAAATCCGGCTGGAAGAATACACGAATCTGTTGGCCCGATTGAACCAAATCACGATCGGAAAAACGTTGAAAACGACAGACATGATTTTTTTCTTGCGACAACTCGGAAGTCTGATGAAGGCCGGAGTAAACATTCTTCCCGCACTGGAATTGCTTTCGCTTCAACAAGAACGACACGGCCTTCGCATGATTCTTTTTGAATTGTATCAAAACGTCTACAATGGTCTTTCTTTGTCCAAGGCTTTGGCTGTGCGCTCCAAAGAATTCCCCAAATTGCTCGTTTTGATGGTTGAAGTCGGTGAGTTATCGGGAACCCTGCCTGATACGATCCTTTCGATGGCGGCTTATTATGACCGCCAGACAAAAATCAACAACCAAATCAAAGGCGCTTTACGGATGCCGGTGATCTACTTGGTGGCGGCATTATTGATTGCGGCAGGGATGCTTTTGTTCGTTTTCCCAAACATCACGGGTCTGTTCGCTTCTTTCGGTGAAGCGGAACTGCCCGGCATCACCCAATTCTTTTTGTCCGCCGGAGACTTTGCAGTTCAGAATGCGTTACCGATTTTCGGTGGGGTTGCAATCGTCAATTCGGTCCTCTGGTTTTTGAACCGACGAGTCCCGGCTTTTCATCGCGGGTTGGTCCTTCTCACGTTGAGACTTCCCATCGCCGGTCCGCTGATACGGATGTCCAATCAAATTCTGATTGCCGGATCCCTGTCGCAAATGATGGAGAACGGCATCAATTCGGTGGTGGCCCTGCAAACGGTCCGCAGTGTCGTATCCAACGTCATCTACCGCGAGTTATTGACGAAAACTCTCGCCTACGTCGACGATGGTCTTCCCCTTTCCAAAGCATTCGAAGAATCCGAGTTCATCGACCCGATCATGTCTCGGATGATCGCCACCGGAGAACGAACGGGAGATGTCCCCGGGCTGATGAAAAATCTTTCCGTGTATTATAACGGAGTCTCGGAATTACGCGTCGAACAAATCAAAAGTGCGATCCAACCGATTTTGCTGTTGTTTGTCTATGTTCTTGTCGGAGTGATGATTTTGGCATTGATGTTACCGATGATTTCGCTTGGATCCCAAATTTAAGGAAATTCTGTCCTTTTTTGGGCTAATTGCTTGCAAATGCCTTCCAAAATAGGTAAAATACTGACTGTCGGATAAACTTGACAGGATAAAGAAAAAAGGAGAGTCCCAAATGAAAACCATGCAATTGAACAAAAGAGGGGTAACGCTTGTCGAACTGCTTGCCGTCATCGTCATCATGGGCATCATCGCCGCCATCGCCGTCCCGGCGATCAGCGGTCTGATCAACCGTCAACGGATGAATGCGGCCGAAGCTTCTTATGACCTCATCGCCGAAGTGGCCGTGAACTATGCGCAAGCCGAAGCGGACAACGAAGTCACGATTGCCGAATTGGTCACCGCCGGCTACTTGGAATCCAACCCATTCCTCGAAGATGCTACGCTCACGATCAGCGGAACAACCGTGACGTTTGCGGTGGAAGGCGCTGCGACGACCTTCACGACCCTCGACGGGAAGGTTTCGGTCACCGAAGCCGGCGTCGCCAGCTTGGTTCCGTAATCCTCAAAGAAAACAGATGAGAAAAAGGATGTCCCTATGGGCATCCTTTTTCCTTGTTTCCGGTTCGCCTTGTCAAAAAACGCAAATCAAGGTATAATGATGAGTGACGCAGAAAGTATCCGGAAAGGGGCGAAAGTTTTCATGACCATTGTTTATTCGGTCTTGGCCTTTCTCTTCGGATCGGTGTTTTCTTCCTTTGCCCAACTCGTCGCCGACCGTCTGGATCGAAACGAATCCATCGGGGGACGGAGTCGTTGCGAGTCTTGCGGATCCACTCTTTGCCTCGTCGATGTGATTCCGATCTTCGGATACCTTTTCTCCCTCGGCCGATGCCGTATTTGCGGAAAACCGATTCCGTTACGACATTTATTAACCGAACTCATCGGTGGGCTTCTTTTCGCCGCAGAATACCTGATTTTCGGATGGTCTTGGGAACTCGCGGTGGGCCTCATCACCATCGTGGTCATGCTTTCCGTTTCTCTATCCGATATTGCCACCAAGACTGTCCACGATCGTGTTTGGTTATTCGGATGGGTTCCCCTCATTTTGATTCGGGTCATCGATGGCACTTTTCTTCGGTATGGCTTGTCGGCTGCAGTGCTTTTCGGTCTTCTCTACCTATTGGCATTTTTTGGAGAACGAATCATGAAAAAGGAAGCTCTGGGTGGCGGAGACGTGAAATTGGGCCTTTTCATCGGATTCGTTCTGACATGGGATCAGGGTCTGTTAGCCTTGTTTTTGGCGGCCTTGGGCGGCTTTCTGTCGGGAATGATCGGAAAACGAAAAGGCAAAGAACTTCCATTTGTTCCCTTCCTGTTTGCCGGGGTTTTGATTGCCCATGCCGCAGGACGGGAAATCATCGCTTGGTATCTTGGACTTTTGGGCGGGTGAAGCCATGAAAGACAAAAATCAAATTGATATGAATCTCTACTTTTCCGATTCGTCCATCGGTTTTTTTCGTGAACAAGGAAAACGAAAAAAAGTCGATATTCATGGCAATATCGCATTGGAAAAGGGCATTTTGGAAAATGGATACGTGATCGATCCGGTTCTGCTTCTGACTCGGCTGAAAACGTTGTTCAAAACCAGCAACATTCATCCGAAAAGGATCCGTTTGGTTCTGAACAGTCAAAATGTCATGATGAGGGTCACAGAAGTGAAGCGTGAATTTGTCAGAGAGGAAGGAATTTCCGACTATCTGGACGCCGAACTGGGGAAAAGTCTTCATTTTCCATTTACCAAGCCCCGCGTTTCTTACCATTTGATTGGGCAGGACGATCAGGTCGCCAAAGTCTTGGCGGTGGCTTCCGATGATCGATTGTTGAACGACTATATGGACATTTTTGATCGACTCGGCATCAAGAAGGTCCATTTCGACATGCCCGCACTCGCTTTGTACACTCTTTATTCCAAAACGATCGGCCTCACCCATCGCAATCTGATGCTGGTGACGGTCTATGACACCTATTTCACCATCAAAATTTTCGAAGACGACATTCCGATTTTCAATATGATCGAAGAATTCGAAGCGGAAACCGAATCCAGATATGATCAGATCGACAACTATGTCGAACGAATCGCCAACTACTATCGATACAATCTCCATCACGGCGAGAAGATATTGGAGAAAGTCGTTTTTGTTTCCCAAAGCGAACAAGAAAACGAAAGTCGATTTTCCGCGGCTTTTGCGAACAAACGGACAGCCATTCCTTATGAAGTATTCCAAATTCCGGATGCTCCTACCGCCGGTGGCGGTTGGAACCGCACCAGTCTTGTCGCTTATGCCGCTGGAATCCCAAAGCCTGGAAATCTGGAAAAGATGCCTTGGTTCGATTTTCGGTTGGATCGACCCGATGTGGCGCATCGAATCATCAAATGGATGTTGGGAACGGCGTTCTTCCTGTTCGCAGCCGTCAGTTTGATCTACATTCCGTACCATACGATGTACGAAGAGATCTTTATCGCTCAAAACGAAAATCAAAATTTGGCATCGCAATTGTCTGCACTTCAGGCGGAATACGCACTGCGACCCGTGTTTTCTCCCGCGGAACGCGCATATAGCGACGCATACGACACTTTGAATGCCGCTAAAGCGGAACCATCGGTTTTCATTGGGGATTTGCTGGCCATTTCCGGAGATTCCCTTGAGGTCGTCAACTACCGATATCGGGCAAAAGAGTCGGAAATCGTCTTGATTCTCGTCAGTTCAAGCCCGAATGCCTTGGAAGAATTCCTGTTGAATGCCTATGAGACTCACGCAGTCACGGGAATTCCGAGCCCGAGCCGGTGGATGGACGGATTCCCCGTTTATGCGAATCTTGGGGCTCAATTGATCGAGGTGACCTTCCATCATGCGTGAGCGCAATGTCTTCGGGAAACGCATCAGTCGCGTAAATTTTGTGATGGTTCTTCTCGTTCTCTTTCTCGTCGTCATCGGAGTTCGGTTCGGGATGGTTGCTATACTAGATGCCAAACTGGCGGAATTGCAAGCCCAACAAACGGATTTAAACCGTCGGATTGCTTCCATCGTTAATGCTTCGCAAACATCGACCTATCATGAACTCGGAGAGATCATCGACGAACTTCCGACGGAGTTCGATCAGCTCGGAATCGCCAACGATTTGTCCATTGCTCGAGGAATCGCCGGATTTGCATCTTCGGATTATCAGGAAGGAATCGAGAACAACAGCGACAATCCGTTTTCAGCCGCGCTTCCCAACCGTCTGAAGACGGTCCGAGTCACGATCTCTATGACCGTCGACGATGAGACAAAAATCCCCGATTATCTCGATGCTCTTGCGGATTTGGATCGCATCTTCCATGTTGCGGCGGTGAATGCCGATGTTCTCGATGTGGGAGCCAGGCTGTCACTTACGTTGTATACTTTTTACTATGACGGAAACCCTTCTTGAAGTAGAGAATTGTTTTCACATGCACTGATTCATACTATGGGTGTCGATTGGGGTTCTTCATGACCGCATATCGACACCCTTTTTGTAGATTGGAAATCCCTTCCCAAGGACGATGGAAAAGAAACGGACTAGAAAAATCGAAAATCCAGACCATTTTGAGGTGCGGTTTTCACGGCCACACTTCCTTTTCTGCCCGTGAAGTGATATCATAAATAAAAATGGGAACGACTAATAACACGGAGACCGAAGGTCGGATTCGCTCATTTCCGAACCACTTGTCGGTGTTTTATTGGAGGAGGATTTTGACATGAAGGCACTTTTTAAGAAACCTTGGTTCATCGGGCTGTTGACTTTGGGGTCGTTATTGATCGTCTTTTTCCTCAATTTGGGAGTCCTGTCGATCAACTTGGTGTCTCCTTATGAGCAAAACTTCTGGGTGTTGGCAGAAAATATTGCGATTGCGGATTTCGTCCATATCTTCGCTTATGCTTTTACCATCCTCTTCTACCTGTCGATCGTACCTCTGCTTTTTACGGGAATCAGCATCCTCAAAAAGAATAATAAGGGATTCGTGTTCGCCCTCATCTTCTTTTTCGCTTTTGAAACATTACTGATTGTTTTTCATTCCCTTTTCCAGTTTCTATCGGCCTTCGCTCTGATTCTTGTGATTGTCAATGTTGTTTTCCTTCTGGTGGCTTTGGTGTTATTGATCCTCAGAGGAAAAATCTTACACTTGACGAAGGATCCAAAAAAAGCAGAAAAAGACATCCAGTTGGGTCTCTCGAAAATCCCGATGGCCGTTCTGATCGTCGACGTGATTGCCATCTTGATCGTCCTCGTGACTTTCGCTTTACCGATGTTTTCCGTGGTGTGGTCGGATTCGGAATATTCCGCCATTCTCGGGAGGGTTTTGTTTTCCGGGGAATCGAACATCGAAATCGTCATTTTCTTTTTAGTGGACTTTGCCCTTCTCCTAAGTTTGATCCTTTTTTTGGCTCAATGCATTTCCTATTACTTCTATGACAAGGAAGGATTCATTAAAAAATCCAAAAACTTGATGACCTTTGTTTTTCTAATCACCTTAGCGTTTTTCATCACCGGATTAACGATGGTCATCTATCACACTTTGATCGGCAATTCGGCTCAAACGATTGCCTATGTTCCCATGCTTTTGGCCAGTGCCAACATCTTCGTATTCTCCGTTTTTCTCGGCAAATTCCACGCGTTGAATCATACGGCGATCAGTCAGACCAAACTTCGTTTTCCCCGCATCGAATCGTTATTCTACCTCGTTTTGTTAACCGCGATCACCGGACTCATGTTGCTGTTGAAGATCATCATCATCGAAATCCAATCGGGTTCCTATTCGGATTTAATCAGTTTGACGGGAATCACCATTTTGACGGATTATCCGGTCTTGGATCCCGGGTATCGAATCATCGCTTTTGTCCTCGTCGCCATGATTCTGGCATCGTCGATCTGTCTGGTCGTTGCCATTTCCGCTTATCTTTCGAAATACCGTCATTTTGACTCGATTGTCAAATCCGGGGCGGCGGTCAACCTTTTCTTCGTTTTCATGATCAGTATTTCCGGGTATTACTTTCAAATCGGACAAAAAATCGATTTCTCGGTTATTTTAGGAATCTTTGATCACTATGGAATCCCGGTTCCCGGGAATTTGAGCGAATATGTTTATGTGATCAAATCCGATGCCGTTTATGCTTTGATCGCTTCCGTGGCGGTCCTCGTCATCATGTTTCTTCGAAAAGCCTTCGATCGGGACGATTTGGTCGCCTTGGAATCGGTAGCCCTTCCCTCTCCCGAAGCATCGCCCGCTCCAATCTCATCCGCTTCCGACACCCCGAACGATGAGGAGGAAACCCCGAGTCGTTTTGATCCCTGTCCGGCCTTCACCGAATTGGATGAGAAGACGGATGGGTTTCGTCAGGAACTCGAACGCCGAAAAACCATCAAAACGCCCAACACCACCTTGAAGGAAATGGTTCATTTCGTCGTCGAATATGCAAAGAATTGCCGCCTTCATCTTTCCTATACCGAACAAGACATCGCAACCTTCGTCGCCGGGTTGGGAGCGAGCAAGTTGTCGATTCTGCAAGGAATGTCAGGAACCGGAAAAACCAGTTTGCCAAAGATTTTTTCCGAAGCCATCTTGGGAAATTGTGAAATCGTCGAAGTCGAATCCTCATGGAAAGACAAAAACGAGTTGCTGGGCTACTACAATGAATTCTCCATGAAATACACTCCGAAGAAATTTACGTTGGCCCTTTACAAGACCGCGTTGAATAAAGAGATTTTCACGTTCATTTTGCTCGACGAAATGAATCTGTCCCGCATTGAATACTATTTTTCGGACTTCCTGTCGCTCATGGAACATGAAGAGGATAAACGGGAACTCAAACTGATCAATATCAAGTTGAGTCGGACGGAAAAGGAAGGGGAAGTGGAATATCTCGCTTTGGAACAAGGTCATACCTTGAAGGTTCCCCCGAATGTCTGGTTCATCGGCACGGCCAATCGCGACGAGTCGACCTTCGTTATCTCCGACAAAGTCTATGACCGGGCGCTCACCATGAATTTTACCAAACGGGCTGCCAAGGTCCGCAATTTCACCGATCCGATTCCCCAGCAATATTACGATTATGAAACCATGAATCGCCTTTTGTCTGAAGCTAAGAAAAACGGAAAATTTGATGCGGAACAGAATGAACTGATCCGAAGTGTGGAGGCTTTGCTTGCGCCTTACAACATTTCTTTTGGTAACCGGATCTTGAAACAGATGGAGGATTTCGTCAACATCTACTGCGCTTGCTTTGCCAACGTAGATGTTGAGAAAGAGGCCATCGAAAAGATTCTGCTCAGCAAAGTTGTGGCTAAACTGGAAGTCAAAACCATCGATGATAAAGAGAAGCTGCAAATGGAGTTTGAAAAGTTAAAACTGCATCAATGCGTCGAATTCATCAAACGTCTTGATAGTGAGTAAAATGAGCCCTTATTACGTCCGCATCAGCGAGGAGGACTATTTTCGTTTTACTTCTCTGCTGAAAAACATTCAATCATTCGTGGAAAAGCACGGCATGGTTTCCTACATCGAGTTTGATTATTATGTCGTTCATGATATGACGCTTTTTTCCGTCGACCCAGATTTTGATTTCGCTAAATTGAAAACCACCGTCGGCGTGATTCGGAAAACCATGCCTGCAGTCAAAAGAATCTTCGGAAAACCGATTGTGGTCTTGAAAGACTCTGACGACGTTTTGCCGGTAGAAAACGCACGGATCATCAATCAATCCACGTTTCTGCACTTAGCGAACCACACACATAATGTTTCCAACCTGACGAAACGCGGGGTCAAGCCGCGAAAGTTGTTAACGCGGATTTACGAAGACGATTACGGCATTTTTGAAAATGTCGTTTTTTGCAATTTCATCGATGAAGTCCTATCTCTGATCAAGAAAAACGCAAGAACGTTGAACAGCTTGCTTTATGCCAGCAATGTAATGAAGTTCAATCTCCTTGAAAAGGTCAATCACGTGGACTACTTTTTGGCCTTGGGAAAACTGCATACGGGGTATATCCGGGATTTTAACCACTATTTTACCTTGTCCAAAGAATTGCTCGGGGAATTGTCTGTGGTCAAAAACACGATCCAACCGCGCTTATCCAAACCCATTTATAAGAAAAACGCCGCGAGAAATCCAAAACTTCCGCTTCGGAAAACCAACATCTTCTTGATGCAGAAAGACTACAGACAAGTCTACAGGACCTACAAATATCTCCAGAGCCACCACGAAATCCAACAAGAAGATAAAGGGAAAATCGATTATGAGCAGCTGAATTTGAATTACTTGACCTATGTCCGAATTTTGACCCTTTTCGCCATCGGCCATTTCAATTTTGAAATCGATCCAAAAGCTAAAATGAATCTGGTGTTTTTGAACTCGGTCTTCGCTTTCAAAGGTTGGAAACTGATGGTCTCGAACACGATCAAGAATGAAATCATCCTGCAATTTTCCAAAGACGCCCCTTACCGGGTAATGATCGCCGGCAGTTTGACCGACCCTGAAGAAATCCAGCAACGAAAAGCAGATTATGAAGTCGACGAAGTCATCATCGCCAATCCCTTTGATGAAGATTATGTGGAGCGTGACGACGTTTTTATCAGCATGGAAGACGTGGACTCGTTTCGAAGGATTCAGCAAATCCTTCTTAAAGGAATGGTTTATTCCGACCGATCTCGCGATGTCTGCCCGTTCTGCGGCGGGAAACTGCATAAAGATCCATATGGCGAGGGATATCAGTGCAACGATTGCATGACGCAAATCAAACAGAATGTTTGCCCCGAGACAAAGAAATCCTTTTTCTATACCGACAATGCGCATTTAAAAAAATATGCCATCAATATCACCGACTATAAACAAGATGAGTACTGGTTCTACAAAAAGAAAATCGAATCTTCCATGTTCTTCCGAAACATCACTAAGATCAACCACCTGGCGGACATTGTCTGCCCGCATTGCAAAAAGATCCACAATCATTCGAACGACCCTTTATGAAATCCGGAACGGCGTTGAGTGAGTCGCGGGCGATGAGGCCCGGGTTGTTTCACGAGACTCCTGAAAGCTGGGGAACGTATCTCCTGAAAAAAGGAGGGAAGACGGTCCAAAGGCCGTCCGCCCCGAATCAGGATGCAAGTATGAACTCGCTAGGATCGGTATCCTTGAAAAACCGACCGAAATGGGATAGAATATACATAGGTTTCGTTTCAATCTAGAAAGGAAAAATCACCGGGATGACCAAAGAACAATATCGATTGATCGTCGAATCGTCTCCGAACATGATTTGGCGTGCCGATCTCAGCACCGAATGCGATTATTTCAACAAGACTTGGCTTGACTTCACAGGGCGCACCCATGCACAGGAAAAGGGATTCGGCTGGGCAGCCGGCGTCCACCCGGACGACTATGATCGCTGCGTCAAAATCTATCTCGATCATTTCCACGCCCAACAACCGTTCGAGATGGACTATCGCCTGAGGCGCCATGACGGCGAATACCGGTGGATCAACGATCGGGGAGTTCCTGTCTTTGACCGCAATGGGGATTTCGTCGGTTTCATTGGATCCTGCATCGACGTCACCGAAAAGGTCGAGGGGCGCCTGATGATGAATATGGCGCAAAACGACTTCTTGTGCAACACCTACAACCGTCAGTATGCCTTCCACCTGCTTGGCTCGCTGTTTGAAACCGCGCGAAAAAAAGGCGATTCGCTTTGCGTCCTGATGATCGACATCGACGACTTCAAGGACATCAACGACCGTTTCGGCCATGCCGCGGGCGACTCCGTCCTCCAAGGCGTGGCGGGTCTCATCAGGGATCAACTCCAGGCGGCTGACATCCTTGGCCGCTACGGGGGCGACGAGTTCGTTGTGGGCTTGGCCAACACGGCCAAGGAGTCCGGCATCTGCCTTGCCCATCGGATCCAACAGGCCGTCGCCTCGAAGGCCTTTTCCGTTCCCAACGGAGAAACGCTTTTCGTCAACGTGAGCGTCGGTCTCAAGGCGCTCGATCACGAAACATCGCTGGAGGAACTCGTCGGCGCGGCGGACAAGAACCTCTATCTCGCAAAAAAGGAAGGAAAAAACCTCGTCCGGGGCGCTTGAAACCTCCCTCTGCGTACCAAAGAACGGAAGCGATAAGCCTCCGTTCTTTTTTTTCAAGAACGTCCGCTTGACGCACGGAAAAAAGGAAAAGGCGTTCCCTGGGGAGGGGACGCCATTCGCATAAATACGTGAATGCTCAATAGGTTTTTTTGGAGCCCTTGCCGATGGGGTCGGGTTGAGAGACGCCGGCGATGTAGGGTTTTTTGAGTTTGGGATTGTTTTTATCAGCTTTTTTCTTCATCGTCAGTTTGTCGTTTTTCGCTTTATCGTTCTTGTCCATAATATCCCTTCTTTCTTCTTCCTAAATTATACCGCTATTCCTAACGAATGAGAAGTTTTTTCCATCATCCCGATCGAACATTTCCTACCAATGTATTTAGTATCGTAGACCACTCATTAATTTCCATATCAATCAGTGCTTCAACCGCCATGTTTAGCAAAAAGGACCTGTCTTGGTAGACAGATCCTCACGGAAATCATTGGTAGCCCGTACGGGGTTCGAACCCGTGAATGTTGCCTTGAGAGGGCAATGAGTTAACCATTTCTCCAACGGGCCAGTTGGGATCACCCTTGGAGAAGGGCAATCGTTTTTTGGATTCGGCGTCGGACTTCAATGACACCAAGGATTCTTAATACGTAATAGAAATTCGGAGTGTTCTTCCGTCCGGATACGGCAATCCGGATAATTTCCGCGAAATCGCCGATATGACCATGGAACGCTTCTTTGTTTTTCTTATACTCTTTGACGGAAGGAGAAAATCCTTGCGAAGCGGCCAACGTTTTCAACCGTTCAAACCATTCGCTTTCCGACAAATCAAGAAACGGATCGGTCACATAGGACGCCAATGTTCCAATCAAGATTTCCTTGGAAAGGGTCTCATTCCACGGAAGCGGATCGCACATGTATCTATCATAATACTCTGGATACATAAAGTCAATGATTGGAAAAATGTCGGAGAACTTGGCATAGTCTTTTCGGGGCTTTTCTCCTCCGCGTTCGATGGACATGAATGCGGAGAACTTTTTAGGATCGGCTTCGATGAGAGCGGCGAATTCGGGTTGATAGGCTTTTGCCCACGTCAATGCTCTACCGGAAATCTCTTCCGCGGAAAGAAGGGCTAACCGGTCCTTGGAAATCGATTTGACTTTTTCCAAATCAAAGAGGGCTCCATCCAACGTCATCTTGTCGAAAGACAATCGGAACTCGAAGATGTCTGCGGTGGGATTTTGTAACCGCCATCCTTCGAAATTGGTATTGGCGATGGTCATTAGATACTCGAGAAAACCTTCGACAGGATATCCCGCTTCCAGAAAATAGGATACCGCGGCTTCGGGATCTTTTCGCTTGGACAACTTCCTACGGGTGTCTCCGTCCATCTTCATGATGACCGGGAGATGTGCGTATTCTGGCCGTTTCCAGCCCATCACGTCAAACAATTGCAAATGAATGGGAAGACTGGGCATCCACTCTTCTCCGCGAGTGACGTGAGTGGTTCTCATGAAGTGATCATCGACCAAGTGGGCGAAATGGTAGGTCGGAAGTCCGTCGGATTTCATGATCACGATGTCCTGATCGTTCTCTGTCATTTCAAAGGATCCGCGGATCAGATCGGTAATCATGATCTTGTTATGCGATTGTCCGGGAGAACGAAAACGGATGACGTATGGGTCGCCGTTTTCAATTCGATGAAGGACCATATCGGGGGAGAGGTTTCTGCAAGTGGCATATTCTCCCCAGTACCCCGGATTCACTTTCAAGGCTTCTTGGCGTTGGCGCATTTCGTCGAGTTCTTCATGGGTACAGAAGCAGGGATAAGCGGCGCCGTTCTCGATCATGGATTTGATGACGATATCATAGATTGGTTTCCGTTCGCTTTGGACATAAGGTCCATAGGCTCCGCCATCAATGAAGTTTTCATCGGGAATGATGCCAAAGTTTTTCAATTCGCGTAACACTTGATCGCCGGTGCCCGCGATTTCGCGTTTCGTATCGGTATCTTCCAAACGACAGAAAAACACCCCGTCCGTCTGTTTGGCATATCGCCACGAACAGAGTGAAGCGAACAGGGAGCCCATATGCAAAAAGCCCGTAGGCGAGGGAGCGAAACGCGTAACCATCGCGCCTTTGGGGAGATTTCTGGGGGGATATCGATGTTCGAGATCATCCAATGATTGGGTGACCGAGGGGAAAATGGCATTGGCGATTTTCTGTTTCGGATCCATGCGGAATCCTCCCTTTCGATGCTCTTATAATCTTATCATATTTGTCAAAATTTTTCCACTTTTTTTGAAGTGATTAAGGACAAAAAAAGTAGGGAGCCAACCCCCTACTCCACTGCGATTTTCTTGGCCAAGCCGAGAACGTGATCGCGAACCATTTCGCAGTTTTTTTGATTTTGTCCCCCGTCGAACACCTGCAGTCCGGAGATGCAAGAAGAATGAACAACGACAACGGTCTTGCTGGGGCCTTCGCTGCGGAACAGAACGAGGACGTTTTGTCCGCGTTTGGCCCACGTGGACGGATTGATGAACAACATGCGTCCTTGTTCGGGTTGGGACAGTTCGGCTTTCAATGTTCCGATGGCTGGGGTTTTGGCGAGGGCATCAAACAAGTCCTTGGTGGGGACACCCACCGGGAATTCGAGTTTGTAGGAACTTGGCATGTTAACACCTCCGCCTTCATCGTACAATATCGAAACGGGATCCGTCAAGACCCTTCAACCAGAAATCAACCCGAAAATGGGGGTATGCTGATTTAAGGCGTCATCCGGGTAGTTTTTCCTTCTAAAGAAAACTCCAATGTTTCTCCGCCAAGGAAAGGATTCACTACGGGGACAATCTCTTTGGAAGTGTCGGTGTAACGAAGCGTGATCGTCGGAGTGTCGAGAAAGGCGAATTCGACGGAAGTGGCCAAGCCGATGAAGGCTTTTCCGAACAAGTTTTCCTTCGTCAAGGGCGATTGAACGTCACTTCTCCGAGAAACGATGAAGGTGGCAAATTCGGAATCCGTCCGAAGGCCGATCGATTTTGTGGTGTTTCCCGGCCAATAGGTTTCATGATATTTAAGTGCTGTTTCCGCTGGAATATCGGTGGTGATCGGCATCAATTGATGATGATGCCCTGATACCATCAAATCCAAGTCCAAGTCGTTGAGTAGGTCGGTCCATTGACGTTTCAGATCAATCAAGTATAAACCTTCTTCTTCATAAACTCCCGAATCCATTACGGCGTAATTCACGGGCATATGACAAATCCCCAGTCGGTATTGGATAGATGCTCTCCAAGTAGACAAGGAAGCAATCGTATCTTCGAGAAACTCGGTCTGTTCCTCGCGGTATGCGTCAAAATGTGCCGTTCCGTAATACTCCCACCAGTCATCGGGATGATCCTCTCCCAAGTCAAGAACGACAAGAAAAACCGGCCCGAGAGAAACCGTATAGAAGAATTTCTCATCCTTTGACCCAACATACTTGTGGAGAAGAGAGGCCACATCTCCTTTGGTTTCGTGATTACCCCTTGCATAGACGACGGGATGCGATCCACAGGTGATCCCATGGGCCAGTTCAAGAATCAATTCGATGTCCCCGGGTTCTTCCAGATGAGAAGCAATGTCCCCGGCAAGAATCAGGAAATCCAGTTCTTCGCCGAAATAGGTTCCCGCGGCGATGGCAGAACGTAAATATTCGTGAGAATCCGACAAGGTGTAATAATTCAACCCGTCACTGACGTCGACGGGATAAAAGTCGAGCGTTTCCGATACAGTACCGCCGTAGACCCCCGAGTAAGGTCCGCGATAAAGGATCTGACGAGAGCGAATGGAGTAACTCCCAGCCCCATCAAGGACATTCATCGGAACAACGACTTTATGGACCGTAGTTTCGGAATTCAGACTGCCGGCGTATAAATCAGAATAGATGACTCCGTCGATTTCGACTTCTCCCGTGGCGTTCGCTGAGGTGGTCCAAACAATCTGGTACTCCTCTTCCACGGCGTAAACAACCGGATGACAAACGATCGAAAGGAGGCGAAGGTTAAACGTCAGGATGATGATCGATACGAGAACCAATCCCAACAATCCTGCTTTAAACCAAAGGGCTTTGGCCATCTTCGAACGGGGATAGTAAAAAATAAGGAAAATGGCAAAATCAATGACGACGAACCACGCGAGAATATACCCGAAACTGCGCAGGATATAATGAAGGGAACCGATTCCCAAGTACAACATATAAAACAAGGGAAGGGCAAGAACGCCTCCGGCAATCGCAAAGCCGAGAAACCACCCGCGGGACTTTGGCCGGAGAACGGCTAGTAGGCAACTGGCGAGGGCCAGAGTGGTCAATAGGGCAAAAAGCAGGTACGAGAGCCACGACACACCGAACATTCCTTCGATTCCCGACCAGATGGACCGCATCGCCAAAAACAGGGTGAAATCAAAAACAGTGAGAACAACTGCCAAAATACGTTTCATGTCAAACCTCCCGACCAATCTCTTCAATAGTTGAAAGCGTCTTGTTTTCATTATACCTCAAATCATCCGGTTTTTTCTCGGCAACCCAAAAACCCATGGATTTATTTGACAGCCAATTTGTGAAAGAAGGCAAAAATATTTTTCAAACAACCTATTGACGTCCGAAAAAAATGATGTTATATTGAACGTGGTTCAAATGTGAGGTGGATCCCGTGAGAGCAATCGACAACGTTAAAATCCTTCTGCTCAACACCGCCAAGGAAGTCATTCGCGACGAAGGATTGTTGGACTTCAACATCCGTACGATTGCCAAGCGGGCAGGGGTATCCGTCGGAACGGTGTATAATTCTTATCCTTCCAAATCCGAACTTGTCTTCGAAACGATGGAATCCCTCCTCCGTGAATGCGTCTCCTACATTAAGAAAGATTCGGGTACGGATCTTTTTGCCGAATTCCGCGAAATCTATTTTGCCATTCTCGGATATTTCGGCCTGTTCAAAGGCGATATTATGGACGATTTGGCCGCCCTCGCAACCTCCAAGGATAAACCCCAGCCGATGGTTCGCCAATCCCATATGATGATTTTTAAAGAGACTTTTTTCCGGATTCTCCAAACCCATCAATCCGAAATCGATCCTGTCGTCTTTGAGCGCTTCGGGATAGATAAAATCATCGAGATGATTCTCACCTTATTCACCACCCAACTGCGTAAAGGGGAGAAGAATTACGAATTGATCGACTACATTCTGCGTCAAACCCTTGCCCGGAAGCCATAATCTTAATAATTATCAACCAGAGCACTGCAAAGTGCTTTTCAAATGAACATATATGAACATTGTTCAAATAAACGGTTTCGGGTCTTCTTTCCACTGTCAACGAATCGTCCCAGTTGGGACTTTCGCATAGATGTCAAGGAGGAAAACATGAACGTCGAGTCGTACCGTCTTTTCGCTTTTTCGGTTTCATATCCGATGGCCATCGTCGACTTCATCCCCGTGATCCTTTTCATGATCGCGATGGGGTATGTCATCAAAATGGCTCACGGTCGGATCAAAACCATTTTTTTCGCTATTCTTTCGGGAGGAGTGTTCGTTGCCTTTCTCGGAGGGCTGGCCAAATGCACGTGGAAACTCATCTACGCCCACGGCATCGATTTTGTCCCGCTCAATACCGCATTTGTGATTTATCAAACCACGGGGTTTTTCCTGATTTCCATCGGCGTCATCGCTTTGTTGGTGGCCGACGGAAAATCGAGGAAGAAAGCCGTCAAGATGCAGGCATCGCTGCTTCCTCTGCTGATTCTTTCTACGGTCGTGGTGATGGAAAAACCGGGGTTTTTGTGGTACATCGCCATGGCCATCTTTACTTGCGTTTATTTGATTTCACTATCCATTTTGGCATTTCGGAATCGGAAAATCGGCACGGGATTGCTATTTTTCGCTTCCATGGTTTTCATGTTCGGAATGGTCGGTCTTCGCTCGCGTTTTGACGAAGGGGGTGCTTGGGAACAAATCAACTGGGTCGCACAGATCTGCAACTCCATCACCCAGTTGCTGCTTCTGATTCCCTGTTATCGTCTATCCAAGGTCCTGACTCCGGTCTGTCCGGCATCGGTAACTAATTGAGAATCAAGGCTTCAACCAAATAAAGGAGGAACCGCATGAGCGGAATTATTGCCTATGGGGTGTCGATCCCGAAGTATCGGGTCGACGCCAACGAGATTTGGGACGTCTGGAAAAACGTCTCCAAAGAAATCCTTCAGAAAATGGGAATGAAGGAACGGACCGTCACCGGTCCGGATGAAGATCCCATCACCCTCGGCGCGGAGAGTGCCCGCCGCTGTCTCAAACAAGCTGGCATTTCGGAAAAAGATGTGGACGGATTGATTTTCGCTTCCGAAACCAACCCGTACGCGACCAAAGCCGCCGCCACCGTACTTCAGGATATCCTCGGCTTGAAGAAAACCTGTTTCGTTACCGATGTTCAAAACTCGCACCGCAGCGGTTTCGATGCCATCCGCATCGCCAAATCGCTGATCGACTCCGGGACGTGCCGAAAAGTCTTGGTCATTGCCGCGGACTGCCTCAACCAGTATATCTCTCCGGGTCATGTTTATGAATACGCCGCGGCGGCGGGAAGTTGTTCCTTGTTGCTGGGAACCGAAGGCGTAATCGCCGAAATCGACGATATGCGGTTTGCTTCGGAAGACAAACCCAACTGGTATCGTCTCACCGGAGAACGTTTCCTGCAACTGGGCGCGGGGTTTGTGGGATACATTTCCAACTGGGGACTGATGGATTCTTTAAAAGTGTCCTGGGCGGATTTTGCGAAGGCCAACGGCGTCGCCCCCGAAGACTATGAGTTTATTGCCCTTCCCCAAGGCACCGTCGTCCAGTCTTTTATGTCCAGCGGAGCGATCAAATGTGATCCCTACTCGGCCATTCCGTATGTAATATCGGAATCCACTGGGGATATGGGATCCGCGACGGTCCTCGTCTCGTTATGCAATATCCTTGATCTGATCGATGATGGGGACAAAAAGATCCTGGCCGTCGGTTATGGTTGGGGAGACGGATCGGCGGTCATGGGGTTGACGACGACCCCAGCCATCGGATCGGTGGAAAACCGCCCCGTTGTCATCCCTCTGCTCGAAAACAAAGAAATGCTTCCCTACGCAAAAGTGCTGAAATATGAAAAGAAGATCGACCGTAATACTAAAGGTCTATCTTCCTACTACTGAGACGGAGATGGCGACGATGGAAAAGAAAACGAAAAAAGTCGTAGTCTTGAGTTTCGCGATTACCGATCGCGGGTATCCCTATGATACCCCGTGGCGCAAAATCACCGTGGACGCCTTCACCAAATGCCTCGGGCAAACCCGTCTTCGCGTTGAGGACATCGAATGCGGATCCGTTGCCTACAACGAAAGAACCATCTCCGAGGCCGCGCTCGGAACGCAGGTCGCGGATTGCCTCGGCTTACCGATGAAATGTTCGATGACCCCCGTTTCCCACGCCTGTTGCGGCGGAGGGATGGCTCTGTACAACGTGTGGCATTACATTGCCTCCGGTCGTTATGATGTCGGTTTGGTCATGACGATGCAGTGTTCCGATTTATTCGATTCGATGGAAGCGATGAATCCGATCGGGAACCATTCCGATTATGACTACATGCTGGGATTCTCCCATGTCGAATACAGTTATCTCCGCGATTACCTCTATCGGGAAAAATACGGATATGATGTAACTCCTTCCGCCAAATGGTCCCAGATTTGCCATAAGTTCGCCCGTTTGACTCCCGGTGCGACCGAATATGGGAAGGATATGCCCTCTTATGCGGATTTGTCCGCAGTCTCCGACGAAGGGGAACGGGCGCGAAGTGCCACGGCCCGCGGATCGACCGCGACCGCAACGATTCTCGTTTCCGAGGAAAAAGCGCGCGAACTGGGAATTGTCGATCCGATTACCTGTTATGTTTCCTATGCGTTTCGTCCACCTTACATCGGCAATCATTTCTTCTATGCGGGCGATCCATCTTATGTTCCTTTCGACATCGCCGAACAGCCGGCCATCATGGAAGCCGCCAAGGAAGTTTATCGGGATGCGAAAATCACACCCGAAGACATTGACGTAGCCCTTGTGCATGACCTCTCCGGATTCGAAGGAATCATGTCGCTGGAAGGCCTTGGCATCTGCCCGATCGGCCAAGGGGGGAACTTCGTTCTTGCCGGCAACACCGATTTGGGCGGGAAATGTCCGACCAATACTCATGGGGGCGGCATCGCCTACGGTCATACCTCGGTCGGATCGGATTTTCAGATCAACATGTTCGAAGGAATCCTTCAACTCCAGGGAAAAGCCTATGGCCGTCAAGTCGAGGGAGCCAAAGTCGCGGTGGCTCAGGCGTATGGAACCCATCATTCCCTCGATATCGTTTCGGTTTTGAAGAAAGGGGATCTGTGAAATGAACTTTGACAATCTCTATGGTCCGATTCCCAAAGTGGAAACGCACAACACGGTTCGCGCCTTCAAGGAAAAAGACGGTCGGTATCGGCTGATCGGCTCTCAATGTGCGGACTGTGGACAAATTTGGTTTCCCCGCCGTTTTATCTGTCCCAAGTGCCACAATCAGAATCTTCAGCCTTATGCTTGCGCTCAGGAAGGCGAAATTGTTGTTTCTTGGGTGGACAACATGGGGTTCCCCACCATTGGCTATGAAGACATCGACGATCGGCTGATCGCCATGATCCGGCTCGATGACGGAATCCACATCATCGCGGAAATCGCAGAATGCAAAAGAGTGTTACCGAAGGGAACACGGGTTCAGCTGGTCATCCGGCAACAAAAACGCGATGACACCGGCAACTTAGTCTACGGATACAAATTCAAAATTTCCGAGTGAATCGGAAGAAAAGGAGAAAAAAATATGTCAAAAATCAGCAGCGTCATCAACAGTCTCCCCACTCTGTTCGTCAAGGAAAAGGCGAAAGGATGGGACCGCGTCATCGTCTTTGATTTAAAAGGCGAAGAACCCATTGTCATGACCGTCGTCATCAAGAATCAAGAACTCGTGGTCCACGAGGGGATGCCCACCGAAGCGGAATCCGCCCTCAAACTGCTCACGATCATCGGGGAAAGCCAATACGTCTGCCAGATGTTCCTCGGCGAAGTGCCTCCGATGAAACTGGTCAATGCCAAATTGATCCAGATGAAGGGATCGATCATCGATTCGATGTCGTTCTCCCGCATTTGGAACCTGCCCAAGAAATATTAGTCGGGAGGAGAGCTATGCTCCATTTCCGCGAAGAACAGAATCACCGATGGGCACATAATCTGGCCGCCGCCCGGGAATTTTATTCAGCGGGCGATCTGGGAAAATTCTACCAAGGAGATCTGTCTGGGGCGTTTCCGTTTCCCGGCATGAAGATTCTCGGAGCTTTCTGGACCGCCGAAAACATGGAAATGAATGAACGCTTGGAGATTCTTTTGGATGTCCTTCCGCTTTCCGATGAAAGCCAATACCAGAGATCTTCAAATCGTTATTTCCGATGGTTTCTCGACGACATTATCGAGATGAACGACCGAATGAACCTGTTTTCCAAAGATTGGTTGGTCTCCTTTTTGAAGGAGGCCGAGAACGGGACGGTCATTCCCGAGGACTGGCAAGAACAGATTGCCTCCCTTCAAGATCGAACCGAAAAGGAATTGAACGGAGAACCTCGGGAAAAAACGCTTTTGAAGGACTGGTTCCGTTATTGCCTG
>Ga0116154_10001226_pt1 | contig 22687 bp, 14 predicted proteins | sample AD_UKC030_MetaG_FD_89898 | JGI IMG/M metagenome (GOLD analysis project Ga0116154, IMG submission 89898) | Active sludge microbial communities of municipal wastewater-treating anaerobic digesters from USA - AD_UKC030_MetaG | ecosystem: Engineered > Bioreactor > Anaerobic > Digestate | place: USA...
ACCGAGGTAAGCGTTCTGCTTCTGCAGAATGATGGGGATGTTCTGCTTTTCCCAGTAGTCGTAGTAGGCGTCGAGGAACGGCTCGGTCTCGTTTATTTTCATGATCTGCACGTGCAGGGCGTCGGCCGGGGCCCCTGCCAGGGCCTGTTTCAGGCCCGCGATGTTTTCCCTTACGGTCTCGAACCGGTCAGCGCCGTGCAGCTTCGCATATGAATCCCTGTCGTGTCCATTTATGTTGACCACAGTCTTGATTTTACCCGAAGCATGGCCGCTGATATAATTCCGGTAATTTTGCCCGGCGAGAACGCCGTTCGTTTCGACGATGATCCTCTCTATCAGGGGATCGGCCATTGCCGCGTCGAGGATCGAATAGAAATCCCGGTTCATCAGGGGCTCGCCTGACCCGCCGAAGCAGACCGTGTAGGGAAGCGCGAAGCCCTTCATGCCCTCGAGAATCTTGCGGAAAAGACCCGCATCCATATCGGCGCGCCGGGAATGAACCATCTTCCGGTAGCAGAAAATGCAGTCGAGCTCGCACTCTCCGGTAAGCTCGATCTCGACATACGACGGGCCGGCATACAGCACGCCCGGGTCTTTCTCGATTATTTCCTTTATGCGCTCATATGATGGAACGCCCCCGCCCGCAGCGACCATGTTCTGCATGATCTTCCTCTCGCGCGGATTTGAGGACCTGAAGGACAGGCGCTTGTCGCGGATGTCGGGGTCACGGTAATACAGCTCGATGTCGAACTGGTTCATGTTCGAACGGATCACCTTCGTCAGCGGCAGGGTCTTCTCCTTGAATTCCGGGATGGCGCCGACAAGCTCCCTGGAGTATATCTCGCACGCCATTCCCTCGGGAAGGTTTTCGGAGTAGGTGAATTCAGCAAGGTTTCCGGTATGGACCGCAGCCATGTCGCGTATGACGGCGAAGTCAAGAAACGGCGAATCGGCCATGACCTTGATAATGTGGTCGGACCCGGTCTTTTCGAAGAGAGCCCTCCAGAAATCGGCATCGTCATCGCCTGCGCGCACAATGGTCCTTGAATCGCCCGAGAGCGCGCCGTCGGACCCTGACGGAATCGAAAAATACGCATCCCCCATCTTCTCGATGGAAGAATATTTTTCTGCCAGTTCAAGGGGGATGAATGAGCCGTTAAATGTCAGATCAGCGTCAGAGAGGCCTTTGTTGAGGTATATCAGAAGATCTGTCTTCATCAGATTTTCTTTTTTTCAAGATATTCTTTCATGTATATTTTTATATCGGAAGATTTCTTTTTTTGCATGACCCATTTGTCGAACTGTTTGTCACGGTTCTCGCCGTAAAGCTTGTAGAGGATCATCCGTTTGACTTTATCGAACTGGACCGGCCTCCTCCCCACAAGCTTCGCTATATGGTAGCCGAAACTTGACTTGAAGACCTGGGATATCTCTCCGGGCCTTCTCATCTGGTTCACGTAACCGGCAAAATACGGGTCGAACTCATTGAGCATCATCCACCCGACGTCGCCGCCGTTCGCGGCCGAGCCCGGGTCCTCGGAATACTTTCTGGCGAGCTCCTCGAAGGATTTGCCGCCCAGCACCTGTCCCCTTATGCTGGTCAGAAGATCGTTCGCCTTCTTCTCGTCGGTAAACGAAGAGCCCCTGGGCTTGATGAGAATGTGCTTGACCCACACCTCGTCGGGGAGCATCTTCCTGTTCTCGTTGTACCACTTCATCGCCTCATCGTCCGAGGGCGGGGTCACTCCGATCGAGATCGACATTACCTGGTCTTTCCTCATCTGGCGCCTGATCTCCTCGAAATATTCCTTGAACGGCATCTTCTGATTTTTCTCGATGAATGCGATGAATTCATCCAGCTTTTTGTCGAGATCATCGTCCTTGGGGTTCTGCTTTTCTTCAAGGCGGTTGGAGAGCCTCTTCGAAATCTTTGGGACCATCAGGTCGACTTCTTTCTGATTGGCCAGCTTTTGCATGAAATACTGCGAGAGCACCGTTTCAATGTGGCCCATGACGCGCACGTCACTGATCACGATCGCTTCGTTGTAGGCGGTTTCCCTGATTATTGCGTCCTCGATGAATTCATCAAGCACCCTGCTTTTCTCGTAGTTGATCTCTTTCGGAGACACTTTTTTCTGACTCTGATGAAATTCAAACCTGGTGTTGATCTGGCTTTCAATTATGGGCTCGCTGTTCACCACTGCAATAACCCTGTCATAGACTTCCCATGAATCCGCCATGACAGGGACCGAGGCCAGTATGGACAGGCAGAGAGCAACTGTTCTTTTCGTTTTTTTCATTGGTCAACCGCTGATTATCAGTTTTTCGATTTTCGCGTCATTTTTAAAGAAAAACATGTTCTTGAGACGCTGAAGAGTGTCGGTGATGTCCGACGCGTAAAGCTCGATAATCCCTTTATGCGAGGGATCGCCAATATTTTCAAGGTTTTTTTTATGCAAAGTCGCCCGCACCTCGTGCGCGATTTCGACTCCGGTATCCACGAGGTCAAGATCGGGATAGACGTCAAGTATCGCCCTTTTGAGCAGGGGGAAGTGGGTGCATCCCAGGATAAGGGTGCGCACCCCCCTGAGATGCATGTCTCCGATATATTCCCTCGCCGCGAGCCTCGCGATCTCGGAATCGATAAGCCCCTCCTCGGTTATGGTCACGAAAAGCGTCGCCTGCCGCTGGAGGACTTCCCGGCCCGCATCGATCTTCTTTATGGCCCTGACATAGGATTCGCTGCCGACCGTGGCCCTGGTCGCTATCACGCCTATCGGCCCGGCCACATGCCTTGCGCAGGCGGCCCTGGCGCCTGCGTCGATGACCCCGATTACCGGAACCGGCAGCTCATCCCTGAGGCGGTCGAGCGCCGCGGCGGACGAGGTGTTGCAGGCTATGACGATCATTTTCACGCTGCGGGAGATCAGGTGCGCCGAAATCTCCCTCGAATACCTCACGATCGTCTCGACCGAACGCGTCCCGTAGGGGAAACGGGCCGTGTCCCCGAAATAGATGATGTTTTCTGCGGGCAGAAGTTCGTTGACCGCCTTGCAGACCGTGAGCCCCCCGACGCCCGAATCGAAGATCCCGATTGGCCTGTCAGACATAGCCCTTGTCCTTTTCTTTCTTCTTGAAGAGCAGGAACTCGATGCCGTCGACAAGGGCCTGCCACGAGGCCTCGATGATGTTCGTCGAAACGCCGACCGTTCCCCAGTGCGTCAATTTTCTGGTATTGTCGATGAGGACCCTGACGGCGGAACCCGTGCCGTCCTTCTCATTCAGCACCCTTACCTTGTAGTCTGAAAGATGCATCTCCCTGATCTCAGGGTAGAACTTCTCGAGCGCCTTTCTCAGGGCGTTGTCAAGGGCCGCAACCGGGCCGTTCCCGTTGGCCGCGGTGTGCTCGATCCTGCCGCCGACCTCGACCCTGATCGTCGCCTCGCAGTACAGCTCCCTGGTCTCGCTCATCTCGGTGATGACCCTGAAGCCCTTGAGGTTGAAAAACGGCACGTATTCGCCGGTGGCCTGCCTTATTATGAGCTCGAACGATCCCTCGGCCGCCTCGAACTGGAAGCCCTGGTCTTCGAGCTCCTTTATTTTCTTCAGTATGCTTCCGGGCAGCTCGACCTTCTCGTTGATGTCAATGCCGAGCTCCCGCGCCTTGAATTCAATGTTGCTCTTGCCCGAAAGCTCAGACACGAGCACCTGCCTTCGGTTGCCCACCAGGTCGGGGTCCATGTGCTCATAGGTGCGGGTGTCGCGCTGCAGCGCAGAGACGTGTATGCCGCCCTTGTGTGCGAATGCGTTGTCGCCCACGAACGGGGCGCGCTCGTTGTGCGCCAGGTTCGCGGTCTCGCTGACATACCTGCTGATTTCGGTAAGGTGGATGAGGGACTTCTCGGCCGCGCAGGAGTAGCCCATCTTCAGCACGGCGTTCGGGATGAAGGTGATCAGGTCGCAGTTGCCGCACCGTTCGCCGTAACCGTTCATGGTGCCCTGCACCTGCCGAGCGCCCGCGATCACCGCAGCGATTGAATTGGCCACCGCAACGCCGGTGTCGTTGTGGAAATGGACCCCTATCGGAACCGACACCCTGCCGGCCGCTACAGCGGTTATATCCCCTGCCTGGTGCGGAAGCATGCCGCCGTTCGTGTCGCACAGTACCACCGCGTCCGCGCCGGCTGCGGCGGCCTTTTCGATCACTGCAAGGGCATACTGGGCGTTGGCGAGATATCCGTCGAAAAAATGCTCGGCGTCCAGGAAGACTTCCCTGCCCATATCTTTCAGGTACGCCACCGTGTCGCGCACCAGGGCAAGGTTTTCGTCCAGGGTGATGTTCAGCGCCCTGGTCACGTGGAAATCCCAGGACTTGGCCACGATGGTCACGGTTTGCGCTCCGGACCGGACAAGGGCCTGTATCAGGGGATCGTCCTTACAGGTCACGCCCGGCCTTTTGGTCGAGCCGAACGCCGCGATCCGGGAATGACCGAGCTTTTCTTTTATTATCTCGGAGAAAAACAGGTCGTCCTTGGGGTTCGAACCGGGCCATCCGCCCTCGATATAATCGATATTGAGCCGGTCAAGGGCGCGCGCGATGCGCAGCTTGTCCTGGAGGGAAAACGAAATCCCCACGGTCTGGGCCCCGTCGCGGAGGGTCGTGTCATATGTGATCAGTTTTTTTTCACCCATGATGAGCTCATCCTTTCCAGAGTGAACCGGCATATTCCCTTCATTTTATGCAGAATGCAAGTAATTTTTTCCTCCCCGGAGTTGCCCTGAAATTCATTTCTGTTTGAAAACTCAACTTATCCACGCTTTCATGGACACTGGCTCCAGGGTCAATCAATCTATTATGTCACTCCCGTGAAAACGGGAGTCCATTGGCTTTTCAAAGATGGATTCACGATTTGCTTCGCTCTCGTGAATGATGAATTTTTTCTCTTGGGTCAGATGACGCTATAAAATATCCTTAATCTTAAAAAACTGGCAAAGGCACGGGGATTTCAATCCCCCGAAATCCCGCCTTTTTAAGCCTATCATGAAAAGTCTTTGACCGCAGGGCGGGTAGCTGATACCACGCGAGAATCGTACACGACCAGGAGGAGCCTTATGAAGCAGTGGTATGAGACGCTGTTCGAAAACTACGCCGATACCTATGACAGGGAATGCTTCGTGCAAGGGACCCCGGGCGAATGCGATTTCATCGAACAGGAGCTCGGTCATGACCGGTCATTGCGCATAATCGACATCGGGTGCGGCACGGGCAGGCACGCGATCGAGCTGAGCAGGCGGGGATATTCAGTGACCGGAATAGACCTGTCGGAATCCCAGCTTGGCAGGGCGCGGGAGAAAGCGGCAAAAGCGGGCCTTACAATCGACTTCAGGCTCCACGATGCGAGGGACCTTCCGTTCAGAGGAGAATTCGACGCCGCCATCATGCTGTGCGAGGGCGGATTTCCCCTGATGGAGACCGACGAGATGAATTACGAGATACTCAGGAATGCAACCGCGTGCCTGAAGAGGCCGGGGCGCTTCATCTTTACCACGCTGAATGGATTGTTTCCCCTGTACCATTCGGTCGAGCAGTTCTGCGCGGCGCAGGGCGGGACCGGAAACGCCACGTACCGGAGCAATACGTTCGACCTGATGACTTTCAGGGACCACAACATCACGTCGATTACCGACGACTCGGGAAAGGCCATGGATATACTGAGCAACGAGCGATACTATGTGCCAAGCGAGATCACCTGGCTGCTGAAAAGCCTGGGATACCGTACGATAGACATCTACGGAGCGAAGCTCGGCGCATATTCACGACAGGACAAGCTGACCACCGAGGACTTTGAAATGCTCGTCATCGCGCAGATGTGATTGACGCAATCATTACGGGGCCAAGTCAGGCAAGGACGGGCCTCTGATAACAAAAAGCCCCTGCGGCTATAGCCAGCGGGGCCTTCTTATTAAAGGTCAGCGTAGTGGTGCAGCCGGCATCACCTGGCACCAAGCCGATACAGATCACCGCCCCTGCTCCGGTAAAACATAATTCAAGTAATTTTCATGGTCCATATGCATCGATTAAGAATCCCCGAATGCGGGGCAGTACCCTGCTATTTCGGTACGTGCACATCGAAAAATACGGATATATTTTTGTTCCATTCATCGATCAGATTCGACCTTTCACTGTTCAGCGAATCAATGGTATTATTTGCCTTTTTCGAAGCCTCGTTTGCTTTGTTGACCGTGTCATTGTACAGATCGACATCTTCCCGGGTCCGTTCCTCGGCCTTTTTGAGATCGAAAGCGTCTTTCATCTTCTCGAACATGTCTTTCTGGATATAATAATCGCTTATGACCTTGATTTTTTCAGTCGCCTCGACTTTGTAGAATTTCAGCATGTCGAGGCAGCTTTTTTTAATGGAATCGTCCTTATCATACATCTTTATCGAACCCAGCTTGTTCATGCCCTCGTTTGCGAACTTGATCAACACCAGCCGGTTCTGTTCCATTCTACCGACATCGCCTTTTTCTATAGCGTCAAGCAGGTACAGCTCCTGCTTGAACGATTTGAAAAAAATCAGGTAAATCGTGTTATAATAATCGGTCACCTCATCGGCCTTGTTCAATTTTTTCGTGATATCAGATTCGTTTTCAATCAGGATGATATTGTTGGCAACGGCATACTGTTTTTCTTTTAAGTTGAATTCCTTTATGATCTCCTGGAATTTCTGGTTCGCTTTTTCCTTGGCGAGAAGATACGCCTCCATGCTGTCATACGATTGCTCGGCTATCTCTTCCATGTCGATGATCTTGGAATACTCTTCTTTCATCATGATTTCGAGTATTTTCAGATATTTGACGACCGCCGCCTTGTAGATGGCTTCGCCGTTATAGGGTTCGATTTTTTCAACGCGCGCAATCGTTTTCTCTATGAGTTTCATCAACGATTTTCTTTTCCTTTCGGTTGCAGAACTGTCCTTTATATGAACCGCGTCCCTCACGTATTCCCACATCTCGATTTGAATCGTGTTCAATTCTTTCGTGAATGTCTCTATATACAGAACGGCCTCGCTTTTCTCCTGGGCGTGAAGCAAAATATCCGGAAATAACAGTATGGACGACAGGATGATGGCTGCTATTCCTATGCATGATTTCACCGATCTCATTATTTACCCCTTGCCGAATTATTTTTTATCTGGTCTTTAATTACGGAATACGCTTCATCAATATAGATATCTTCATTGACCTGTTTTCTCGATTGTTCGTTCATATCGTTTTTATACCTGTCCAGCCGGTACAGGTCGGAATCATAAGCGGTATTCGAAACGGTGAATCCCTGCGACGCATGGATTGTTTTTTTCCCGAGCGTATTCGCCGATTGAGCGAACGAATTCATTTCCCTGATGAAAATGTCGATGTTGAGCGAGATATCTTTTTTGGCAGATGAAAATTTTTTCATTTCATTGTTGAAAACAAGTATCCCGCTGAATCCGCTGTTGTTTGATACGCGCTCCCTGCTCAACCTGCGGAGCTCTTCAACCGGTAATTTGGCTCTTCTTTCAAACCTGACATCCTTTGTAATTTTTCCGGGTTTCAGTGAATATCTCATCGTTTTTTCGGTATCGTACATGACCCCCGAAATGTCCGGCAAACCGATATCGGGCGAGACCCCGTTGAGCTGGTGCGTTTTAAGGGACAGGTTATAATACAGGCTTGTCGTTGTTAACACGTAATCGGCATGATTTTTACCGACCGTACCTTTCGCGATTTTTTCCATATCGGCAACCAGGGGAAGAAGCACCTGCGAACTCGCCTTGCCGAACGTTGGGCTGCCCACGATCACCGCACGATTGTAATCCTTCATTGCCCCTGCGAAAAACTCCGAGGCTGATGCGCTCTGGCCATTGACCATGACTACGAATGGTCCGTCATAAACGGTTCCCCTGCTCGGGTCCTTGATGATCAACGGCCTGCCCCCCCTGGAATCCTGGATAAACAGGGGGCCTTCATCGATAAAAATACCCGCAAGCTGCATTGCCTCGATCAGCGATCCTCCGCTGTTATCCCTCAGGTCGAGGATGACCCCTTCGACATGTTCGTTTTTCAGTTTCATGATTTCAATGGCCACATCGTTGGCGCTCGAGGGCGCCCCGGGCCTGTCCCATTCCATGTAAAAGGCCGGCAGGCAGATATATCCGATTTTTCTCTCGCCCTTCAATATGAAGCTGTTTATTACATTTTTTTCTATCTCGATTTTTTCTTTTACCAGGGTTGCTTTCACGACCCTTCCGTTTGTTTTCACGGCAGTTATGACCACGGTATCGGTTTTGGCATTATTGATCAGACCATCCAGGCCTCCTGGTGAAAGATCTTCAATGTACAGTATTTTATCCCCCTCGAGCGGAAACCTGATTTCGGTGATTATATCATCCTTGTTCAGCTTTCCTGACTTCCACGCGGGCCCGCCCGGTACAAGCCTGTCAATCCTGACCTCCCCTGTCATACTGGTCCTGAAAAAAACCCCGTATGATAATCCCCTGGACGAAAGCCCGGTCTCGAAGTTCATTTTATCTTTAAGCGACAGATACCTGCTGTGGGGATCGTACCTCATTGCTATTGCATCCAGGAAGAGTGCCGACATGAGGTTCTCAAAACCCCCCGGGGGATTTAAGATGTTTCCAATGATATTCTTTTCTCGCTTTTCAACCAATGCCCGCATGGCGGGTTCTTCCGAGATAAATAACTCACGGTAGTCTTTCAGTTGATGATCGTTGTACATTTTATGAAAAAAGTATTTGAGTATCTTGTATTTGACATATTTATTCCATCTTCTTTTCAACTCACTCTCATTCTCAGGAAATTTTGGTCTGTCATCCAGATCGATGGTTTCCTGAATTTTATAATCCAGTTCTCCCCTGATCGTATCAGAAATTATCCGTTCCGCATTCTCGAGCCTGTCATGAAAACATTGAATGGCCCTTGCAAAAAAAGGAATTTTTTTGCCGCTCCTCAGGCCGGAAAAATCGATTTTTACCGAAAACAGTTCTTCAACATCGGACCGGGTAAAAATGATCCTCAGCGGGTCGAGGCTGTCGATAAAAATATTCTGAATCTCCGCCGCGACCCTCTCATCAAGGGGCAGGTCCTGGTAGTGGAATTTATGCATGATGTTCAGGAGATTGATCGTTTTTTCGGACAGACTGTCCGCTTTGACTTCGGCGTTGCCTGCGGCAATGATAATCGCGAGAATGAAAAACAGGTACCGTGATGTGCGTGGCATTTGATTGCGCCTCAGGTTCGATGAGATAACGCCTGACCGGGAAACAACACGCGTTGCCGATGGCGGTTTAATAGTACAAAGAAACTCTCACGCCCTCCAAATACTGTCAATAATAATGTTGGATTACTTTTGCCCGCTACCGGAATAATCCGGAAATTCTCTTTTATGCGACAATGCATACTCAAACGGCGGATATCTTATCCCTTCTTAATAACTCCCTGCTGAAAAGCCCGGGATACCGTACGATAGACATCTACGGAGCGAAGCTCGGCGCATATTCACGACAGGACAAGCTGACCACCGAGGACTTTGAAATGCTCGTCATCGCGCAGATGTGACAGCATTTTATATTTTTTTGCCAATATAGAAAGCATATCCATAGAACTGTTTATATTTTGAATACAGTTCCGCCTCATAATTCATATTTGCGATAAACGCCTCAACGGTTTTGTTTCCAGTATATTTTTCTAAAAGTGCTTTTCCTGCCGCTTCTCGCGGAATAAAATAATTTTCCGTCCAGCATTTTTCAGGCAATGTAAATACGGCAACAGGAATATATCCCGATTTTTGCATTATTAGAATATTATGCCCAATTGTGCTTATTTCAGGAACAGCATCAATCCACCACTTTTCAATTTCAGCAGGGCGTTCATCGGTAAACCATGACTCATATGTTACGGCAAGATAGCCGTTTTTTTTTAGGAAGTCCTTCCAATAGTTCAATCCTTTTTCGAAACCAATATTGGCAATAGCCCCTTCAGACCATATAAGGTCAAATTCTTCTTTTTGGAAAGAAATATTGTCCATTGAGTCAACAATGCCATTTACTCTTTCCTGGAGATTTAATTTTTTGGCATTATCGTTAAAAGAATCAATAAAATCAGGGAAAAAATCTACACCAATAATATTCCCGGTGAGATTTTGTGCGAGAACCATTGTTTGCCCGCCAGTTCCACAGCCCAGATCTGCAACCCTTAAAGTTTTATTAAGATTATCCAGAAAACTTAATGCCTTAATAGTCATGTCAGGGCTACCAGGCCCCTGCCGATCCAATCCTGCATGTAATTCACAAATTAAGCTTAAGTCAAAATCGTGAATTGATGTTTGTTCATTTTCCATTTTTTATTCCTCAATTACGTATAGTATATATACTGTCCAATGTTGATTTTTAGGAACTTCCGTCGCCGAAACCCGTTGCACGAAACACAAGAGATTTTAGTTATCAGAAGGGGTTCCACCCCTTCACCCCGGCTTCATATCAGTTTGTGTCGTAAAAAACATTTAGGCAACCAGGGTTCAGCGCGGCAACTGAGCGAAGCCGAAGTGCCCCGACAGCTGTCGAAGCGCAGGCAACCCGGATGATTAACCAGGAATTGTCAGGTGTGCAAGTCTTTTTTAAAATTTGAAACGCGAAAGGGCCGATCACCAAGTGCAGTCACAGGGCCGGCCTTCTCTGGGCCTGAAAGATTCCCTTGATCTCTTCTCCGCCTTGGATGAGGGTCTCGACCCTGGCGACAATCTGTTCTTTTTCATTCTGTCTCCTCATGATTCTCGTATAACGTTCGGCCAGACCGGTTTGAATCTGACCGAACGAATTGATGTTACAGAAAAAACACCGGGGCCTCGTTACTTAAACTCCTTGTTGTTGTAGATATAGGCATTGTCAAACCGGTCGAGGTACTCATCGAGGGCTTCGAGTCCCATGAGTCCGTCATCGGCATCGATGGGCCTGTCGAGGCCGAAGTTCAATTTTGATCTGACCGTTTCGAGCCTCCGGTAGTCAGGTAGGCACGCCTTGATTGCCGAGAGGTATTCATTCAGAAGGTCGCGGTATTGCGGCGAGAATTTTTCGCAGTGACGTTTGCACGCAGCGTTATAATCTCTTCTATCCTTCTCATACTCCTTCGGTTTACCGCCCTCAGATCCAAACTGCGCTGAGAGTCTTTTCCAGATGGGGGAAATCTCCTTTTCTCTCGCTTCATCGGCCTTTTTGTCAAGCGCCTCGAATTTTTCATCGAAGCCTTTCAGACGGGCGTTTATCTTCTCGTTGAGCGAAAGCTGTTCCTGGATCAGGTTCGAGTTCGATCCGGCATTTTTCACCGCATCCTGGTATTTCTGGTCTTTCTGCTGTTTTTTGTCCGCGTCAGCGGCCTGCGACTGGGCCCAGGCGAGCCTTTCCTCTTTGGTCATGTTTTTGACTTTTCCCGTATCATCCGACGAAAGGCCGTATTCGCGCAACAGCTTCTCGCGCATGGCCTTTTTTTCTTCTTTAGTCATCTTCCCTTTCTTTCCTGACGAGGTGTCGGCGCCTTCTGGCGGGGCAATTATACTTGATGCGACCTTATCCCTGTTGGCCTCTGCGTACGCTTCGGATTCCTTCTTTCTCTCACGGATCTCGGCGGAAAGCCTTTTTTCGATGTCCCTGACCGATTTTTCGAAAGAGGAAACTTTTTCCTCTGAAACGCCGCAGCAGGTTGAGGGAACTGCCGGCATCTGGCTCATGTAGGCCTCAGGCGATGTTTTAGCATAGGAAAAACTGGCGGCACCAAGGATTAACAGCGTCAACAGAACATTCTTCATAGTTCGTCCCCCTGCGATTTATAGTGATTTCTATTACGATAAGACACTAATATACCATATACTGTCTTCAGGTCAAGTTATATCGAGAATCCACGATAATTTTGCATCAGCAAAAATCCCTCACCAAAACCAGGGGTTTTGACCAAAGGGCAAAAAGTGGAAGTGCGGGACCCTTTCGGATTTTTTTCGATACAGCGGACCAATGGTCACACGGCGGCCCAGCCCTTTATTATGCGGTTTTGGCATATAAGAATTTCCGCCGCCGAAATCCGTTGAACGGGATACAATGGAGAGTGGGATGTGTGCAGGCCGGCCTTTTTGAAACATCCTGTTTCATGCCGGCAGGCGAATATCGACCAGTCGGGACGCGGGTTCAACCCCTTCACCCCGGTTTCGTATCAGTTTGTGCCGTAAAAAACATATAGGCAACCAGGGTTCGGTGCGGGGACTGAGCGAAGCCGAAGTGCACCGACAGCTGTCGAAGCGCAGGCAACCCGGATGATTAACCAGGAGCGGTCAGGAGCGCAAAGCTTTTTTAAAATTTGTATCCCGCATAACGTCGAGTGGTCATCCTTCAACCAGGAGATACCTGGTCACCATGTCTTCCAATTCCGCAAGCAGTCTGTCACCCTCAAAATCCTCTTCCATGAACCTGATGCGGTGAATGATTTCCTCGCTGATCCGGTAAAGGAGAATAGCCGCCGCCTCGATGTCCTTGGCGCGTACATGGACCCTGTAGGCATTCAACAGTGATGTCATGGCGACAATGATTTTCTGTTCTTCTTCCCGGTTTATATCTTCGATCTCCCTGTCAAGCAGCACCATTGCCATGAATTCCCGGTGCAGCGACGGGTTGATCGTATGTGAATCGTAGAGCGCCTTTATCATGGAATGTATAAGCTTTTTCCCTTCCTGGTAGTTGGCGGTTGTGTTGTCCTGCACCTGTATTTTGTATGAATTGAGGACCTTTTCGGTGCTGGTCGCGTAGAAATTCCTGACGATTTCAACCAGCAGTTCCTTTTTGTTGTTGAAATAGCCGTAGAAACTTCCGGTCGCTACCCCTGCCCGGGCAGCTATTTCCAGGGCATTTGTTCTGTGGTACCCCTTTTCTGCGAATAAGGCCTCTGCGGCATCGATGATCTTCTTTCTTGTTTCCCTGGCACGATTCTGTACCGGAGTCCTGGCCTTGTTCTTCTGGACTGACATCACCTTCCTCATGCGATTATTATCCGATTAAAAAATCGATAAATCAAGCAAAAAATGAAATTTATTTCATATTTAACTTGACAATGTGAAATAAATTTCATATTTATTATTCATTACAAAACTTAAAACAGGAATTATTGTTATGATCAAGAAAATGTGCTGCATCTCATTATTATTGCTGCTGATTTCTTTTTCTTTCTCCCCGGCTAAAAGCGTATCCCCTAAGCCGGGCATGCAAGCGGCCGTATCTTATCAATTCACCAGGATCGATAAGGTATTTAATAGTCAGGGGGATGCTTTAAAGGCCTGGCTTTACCTGCCGGTCGGAGTTTCAAAGCCGCCCTTGGTGGTCATGGCTCACGGGTTCGGCGGTCAACGATGGATGCGTCTCCCGGCCTACGCCGAACATTTTGCACGGATGGGGATGGCGGTCTTTCTTTTCGATTACCGCGGCTTCAACGACAGCGAAGGCGAGCCCCGCAACTACATCAACCCCTCACGTCACCTGGAGGACTGGGACGCGGCCATTGCATTCGTGAAGACCCTCGATTCTGTTGACGGAAAACGGATGGCCCTGTGGGGCACCTCATTCAGCGGCGGTCACGTCATTGTCGAGGCTGCGAAACATCCGGAAGTGCGGGCAGTCGTTTCGCAGGTCCCCTTCACCGACGGAATATCGACAGAATGGAATTACTTCGTAACCGATCCATCGTTTTCGCTCAGGGGCTTATACCATGGCCTGGCGGATGTATTCGTCTCCCTCTTTACCAGTGGTCGCCACCATGTTCGCATAGTCGGAAGGCCGGGCGAAAATTTCGCAATGATGTGTCAGCCTGATAGCATGGCGGGGCTGATGAAACTGCTGGGGCCTGGAATCGATGAAAAGGATTTTGAAAAGGACAATTACTGCCCGGGGAACATCGTCTTCACGCTGGGTCTTTACCGGCCGATCGGCTATGCCGAAGAGGTCGCCTGCCCGACGCTGGTAATCGGCGCTGAAAAAGATACCCTGTTCCCGCCGACCGGACCGAAGAAGATGGCGGACCGCATGAAGAAGGCAACGTATATAAGCATGCCCATGAACCATTTCGATCCGTATGTCGGAGAGCCGTTTGAAAAGCTGGTCAGGGTAATGGGCGATTTCCTGCAGACCAATTTAAAATGATGAAAGACTGATTACCGGTAACTCAATATAACATCATGGAGAAGAACATCATGAAATATTATGACGGGAAAACAATACTGGTCACCGGGGCGTACGGTGGATTCGGACGCCAGTTCATCGCGCAACTCCTGGGTTCCGGGGCCTTGCTGATACTGTCCGATGTCGCGGTAAGGGATATCGCCGATGTCCTGGGCCCGGATCTGGCAAGGAAACTGCCCGCAGACTGGAAGAACAGGATCATCGCCGAAATTCCCGCCGATTTATCGACCGGGGACGGCTGCCGGGAACTCTACGATCGCTGCATGAAAACCGGCAGGGAGATCGACATCATCATTCATAATGCCGGTATCGCTTTCGTGGGAACTTTCATGGACATACCCGCGGAATCGTGCGAAAAGGTGCTTTCCATTAACCTGACGGCAGTTATGCGGCTCAACAAGCTCTTCGTTCCCGGGATGATCAAACGGGGTTCGGGACAGTTGCTGTACGTATCATCGGTGGCCGGGTTTGTCTCGACGCCGTTTGCCATCCCCTATACCGTGTCGAAATTCGGGGTGCGTTCCCTTGCCATGGCGCTCCACGGTGAAATAAAAAAAAGCGGGGTCAAAACATCCATCGTGTATCCCTTCTGGGCCAGGACGCCCATCATGAAGAGCCAACGGTTCGGCGATCCCCCGACCAGGACCATGCCGGATTTTTTCGCGTCAGATCCGGAATTCGTGGTCCGCAGGGCGCTGAAGGGTGCGGCCCGGAATGTGCTGCATATTTGCCCGGGATTCTTCGCGACATTCATGTGGTATGCCGTCCGGTTCTGGCCCATAATCGCCGAACAGCGGTCAATGCGGGAAGAGTTGATAAATAATTAATCATCTTCCTGGATCAGGTTGCGCAGGGTCATCTGCTCACGGTAACTCGCGGGAGTGTTGCCGGCCATTTTTTTAAACAAGCGGTGGAAATGGGTCAGGTTTTGGTATATAGGAATTTCCTCTGCCCAAACCCGTTGCACGGGACACAATGCATTTTACTTGTGCTGAGCCTGTCGAAGTAACCGAACCAGTCGGTCACTGAGCCTCGTCGAAGTGCAGGCAACCCGGATGATTAGCCAGGAACGGTCAGGTGCGTAAAGCTTTTTTCAAATTTTCTGCAACTGAAAAATCCTTCGAAGAAAAAAGTACCGGACTCATAGTTCTGGCCACACAAGAAGCCCGGAATGGGCGAGGCGCAATTTAAAAAAGCATTTCATCCCGGGAATCATGTTTCATAGTGTCATAAACAGCACAATACCGGAGAAAGAACCATGAATTACATTTTTCAAAGACATGTTTTACTGCTACTGGCGGCGCTGCTGGCTTTCGGAGCCTGTGACGAAGACAGCGGGAACAATAGCGGAGCAGGCGGATACAGGCTTCTCGACGAGGGACCGGCCGGCGGCCTGATATTCTATATCAATCCGAATCCTGTCACCTGGAAATACCTCGAGGCTGCCCCTGCTTCCTCGGAATCATCAGGTATTATCTGGGGAAAACATGAAACATTTCTGGGCGGGACCGGAAGCGATATCGGAACCGGCGCCGGTAATACGGCGCTGATCGTGAACTTGATGAATACCGAGCCGGCAGTTACGAACACGGCCGCCCAGGTCTGCAATTCCCTTTCGATCAACGGTTATGACGACTGGTTTTTGCCATCGCTCAACGAGCTCGAGGAGATGTGCTGGGTCTTCGAGGGTAAAAGATGGGACCCCTTGACTGAAACGACCGTATATAATCCCGACTTCGTTGAATCTGTCGGCAGTTTCAATACCGTAGGAGCCTACTGGAGCTCGACCGAGGTTGATGCCTTTTGCACGCGATATGTCCAGTTCGAAAATGGATATATGGGTTGGGATGGAGCCAAGGATTCGCTGAGCGCAGGCGGATACGTCCGGGCGATCCGGGCCTTCTAATACTGAAAGCAATGGAATCCTTATGGAGGAACCGGCCAGGAGATTCAGACGCTTCAACGGACGGCTGGAAAGCTTGGATACAAGGAACTTCCATGGCCAGAACCCGTTGCACGGGACACAATGAGGAGGGGATACCGGAAGGGGCTTCGCCCCTTCACCCCACTTGTGGAAGAGTTTCTCCTAACCCGAATGTGCAACTATTGACAAAAAGGCCCCGCGGGCAATACCCGCGGGGCCTTTCTCGCTTTCTTAACTCAGGTGATCAGCGGGAGAACTGCGACATGAATTCCCATGACATTTCAGTCACGTCGATGTCGTCCCTGCCGTAGAGATTGTTGTGGTTGCCGCCGTCCAGCGTGCACAGCTCGACGACGCTTCCGTCTTCGCATGAGGTGTATTTTTTGCAGTAGCTCGAACCGTAATATACGGTTTCGGGCGTTCCCGAGCATCCGTCGGTATTGGCCCAGCTCAAAAGGCTGTCGGGGGCCGAAATATAGGCCTCATCCTCGAAAGCGATGGTCCCGCCCTTATAAGAGATAGTGCTGTCCGCTGATCCATGGAACTGGAGCACCGGAACCGGATAGGAGGGAATCTCGTCGGGCACGAGCACCGGCATCGACTTCGGCGTTATTGCTGCAAACACTTCAGCCGCCTCGCGGCCGCACCTGTGCGCGAGACCCGCGCCGTTCGAATGCCCGTGGGCGTACACTCTGCGTTCGTCGATAGAGCAGCGGCCCGAAAGCTCGGTCACGATGTCCCTGGCCAGGCCCACATCATCAAGGCCCTTGTTCTCGGCTGCGCCGCAGCATGCTTCGCCAGCGTTCCAGCTGTGCAGGCCGGCCGTTCCGTATCCCTCGGGATACGCGGCGATGAAGTTCTCGCGTTCCGCGAGGACGAGAAAACCGTCCGTATCCATCTGATTGAGCGCGGTATCCATGTAGCCGTGGAACACGAGCAGCAGAGGCACGTCTTCAGCGCCGCTGTATCCTGAAGGAACATATACGTATACCGTGCGCTTGATTTTATTTTTGGTAAGGTATATTATCCAGCTGCCAGGCTGCAGCGGCCCGTTCGGGGCCTGCGTCCAATCCGATTCGTCGCACCCAAAAATTCCAAGAGAGATGAACAAAAGAATCGAGGCTAATAATCTCCCACTTTTCATAATCCACTCCTGCAAATGTTATAATCTTAAAAACACTGACCGTCCGGACGATATTTTTCTATAATTTTAGTCAATGCACCAATCATAATCTGATTGGGTATGGGCGGATTCTGATTAATGGCGATAAGATGAGTGCGGTATACAGTTCAGTCAGCGGAGTGTAAAATACGTATGCAGTAACCGCAATCATATCACTCTATTTCAGAGTCTCACATAACGTCATTCGGATACAATAATTATTGCCTTAAAACACCGTTCGACAGGTATTTATCATTATATGGCCGGGCCTCTCGCCTGTTCTGTTCATCGAAAATTTTAGTGAAATGACGCACCGTTCATTCCCCGAGAGACACCGTTCATTCCGGACCCGTTGACGGAGCGGTGTTAATATCCTATGTTAAGTATTGATTACGGTTTTGCGGGATCCGGCCTTTCAGCTTTCAAGAGGAGATTCCCTGTTTGTCGGCAATCAATCCTGCATACGATATTTAACAATGCAGTTAACGTTGCACATGTAAAACTGGGCCAGTCGGGCATGATATCCGGTTCAGCGAAGATGGAAGCATCAACCTCATGCCGGGAAAGAGGACGCGCTTATCAACTTCAGCTTGACAGGGGCGGGTATTCGGCTATTCACTATAATCGCATAAGCGGCTTTTCTTTGATCAACGGGGAGGTTCTTGATGAAGCATGAGAATAACGCCACATTGTGGATTCGCAGGATTTTCGCTGTCGCCATTTTTTCGCTCATGATGGTTTTCGGCTGCGATGACGAAAAGCGGTCACATCCCTCCGGCGACAGCATTCAATCCGAGTTCTGCAGCTGCGCCCCTGTCGCCGATACCGGAACGTTTTATACATACGCGCAGGGCCTTATCGATGCCGCAGGGGCGACCCTCGGCATGGACCTCAAAAACCGTGAAACCACCGGGTCCCTTGCAAACGCCCGGCTCATAGCCGACGACGACTGCGCCATGGGACTTGTGCATGAGGACACTTTCAGCTATCTTCTCGATAAATCAAGGAACGAGGCGGATCCTCAAGACTCGATAACGGCATCGAAGCTCAGGGTCATAATGGCTGCTTACGACGACCAGCTCCACTTTCTCATCAACACCGCCAATGTAACCGACACAGACGCAGACGGATCGATCACTCCCGGAGACCTTGAAGGCAGAATCGTCTGGGTCGGGCCCGAGGATTCGGATACGTATATAACGTCGACATATGTGCTTGAATCTTACGGCCTCGACGGATCCAACTGCACCCTGGACACCGCGACAGCCACGCCCGAACTCGCCATCGCCGGAGTGCAGGCCGGCGCCATTGACGCCATGTTCATGCTGAGCAGCGTGCCCTTCGCCCCTCTCGCTTCTGAAGACCTTACCGACGCCCCCATACAGCTTGTGCGGTGCGGTCTCAAAAACGGCGGCAGCTCCGACATCTATGCAGAAACCGGCATACTTTCTTCTTCAGCGTATCCCTTCCAGACCGAAACGGTCGACGGGAATCTCAAGGTAAAAACCCTGGTCGTGGTTTCAGACGAATTCGAAACGTCGATTCTCCAGTCCTTCTACGACTACCTGGCCGAAAAAAAGGACCGGTTCCAGGAGGATTACGACCTTGACTGGGCTTCATACAGCCTGAGCTTCTCCGAAAGCTACCTTTCGCGCAACTCCGTCATATGGGATTTCAAGGCCGCCGAAATAATATCCGGTTACGATTATGACGACCTGCACGCAAACCTGTACACCGGGCCCGAAGGGCTGAACGACGAAAAGATCGCGGCCGACATCGGTCCCTTCATCGAGCCGGATTTCGGGTACGCAATGACAGCGGTAAGCAGCACCGGTTCGGGACAGAACGCGATCAGCATCCTGTGGGGTGATGCGGCCATGGCCTTCGTCCAGGACGATGTTTTCGATTACCTGTCGGCCCAGGAGGATTCATACGAGGCGATGAAGTCGGTAAAGATGAGAAAGCTCATGCCGCTGTACCTTGAGGACGCGCTTGTCCTGGTAAACCGCGCGGCCGAAATCGACGAGATCGCCGACCTGGGAGGCAAGAACGTGTGCCTGAGCGAAAAGACCTCGGGCGCGTTCATCACCGGGATCAGGATAATGAAATCGTACGGCTTTGACATGACCAACGCCCCAAATTACGATTTCGCGAGCCCCGCTGATGCCGTGCTGGGGGTGGTGGCCGGAACATACGACGCGGCGGTCCTGGTCGACGCCAGGCCCTCGTCCATCCTCACGACACTGACCGCCGAACAGGCGGCGCTGGTCAAGCTCATACCTGCGAAGATGAAGTCCGGCGGCTATGAAAACAGCACCTATTACGATTACGCAACAGGAACGATACCGCAGGCCGCATATCCCTTCTTGATCGACTCAGCCGAGGGTATCGCGGACAACATTCAGGTAATGGCGCTGCTTGTCCTGAGCGGGGCTGCCGACGATACCCCGGCGTACAACTTCATCGACAGCATTTATACTGAGAACGCATCCGGGACCTTTACATTGGCCACGGGCTGGGACGAGGTCACCCCTGAAGCGGGCGGGGCCTATTTCAGGCGCAACCCGTACGGCTGGAGCCGGGCCGCAGCCGGTTTTTACTCCGCGGAAATATCCGAGTAAGGCGAAAGGAGCACCGTTATGAAAAAGATAAACATTCTGCTGGCAGCGCTGCTTTTTATTGCGGGATGCGACGAAAGCAACAAGGAAGACAGCAAACCGTACAACCTGCGCCTCGAAAGAATAAAGGCCATAAGCGAGGCCTATATCGGGTTCCCCATGAACGTGAGGATGACCGTTTCCTCCGACAGGGAGGCCGAAAGCGTCCCGTACACTCTTTTGCTCATAAACAAGGGCGATTACGATTCCGGCTCCGAGGAGCCCAGGTACCTGTCCCTGGGCGAATTCGAATCCATAGGCCCCGTCAAGGAAGGCACATACGACTACGCAATCCAGGCCGTGATACCCGATGAAGACGGCCAGTCAGGCGAATACTACCTCGTGGGCCTCATAGACCCAACGGGCGATGTTGACGGAGACGGGGGAAAGCTCGAAAACACCGAGATACTCACCGATCCCGATTCCTACGACACGGTCAATCTCGACCCCTCGCACAAGGACGAAACCGATTTTTCGATCAGCGAGATAAACCTGACCAGCGCATCCACCAGCGACAGATCGGCCAACGACGTGTTCGTGATCCGCGACACCGACAGGGTCGAGGCCCCGGTAATCACCGGCAGCGTGACCGTAAAGACCCTGGGACTCAACCCGCAGCTCAACGTGCCGGTCGCCGTGTACCTCATGAAAGAAACCGAGTCGGGCAGGGAGCTTGTCCCCGGAAAGCTGTGGGACAGCGAGCTCCAGGGCTATGTGAATAAATATTACATAGCGGAGCTGGTACCGGAAACGCCGTCGGTCGTGCACTTTTCAATGAGCTTCCCGCTCGGCACCAGGAGCTACCTCAAGGAGGCCGGGACCTCCGCGCTGTACCTCACCGTGGTCGTGGACCCGGACAACCGTTTCGGCGAGCCGACGATCGCTGACGTGGTGAACGGCGAGACGAACAACATGCAGAAGAGCTACGTCACTGTGGTGTATGACGACGCAGGCGCAGGCTCAGGCGGCGAGACCACGACCGAAGCGAGTATAGACACCAATACCCCGGTCGGCCAGTGGTTCGACAAGGCGTCGGTCCCGACGGAAATGCTGGGCAGAACAGGCGCTGCCACAGTTCAGGTCGATGACTACATTTTCGTGTTTGGCGGCATGGATTCGAGCGGCAACGTTCTGGACTCCATCCTGGCCTATGACATTGCCAACGATACCTGGCACGACGCCACAGCCGAAAGTGAAAGCTCAGACAGACTATCCATACCGCGGTTCGGCAGCGCCGCGGTATATTGCAACGGTTATATATATGTGATCGGCGGCAGGGACGCGGCAGGCAATACCCTGAACACCATTGAGGGTTTCGCTGCATATTCTTATGAGGGTTATACTATATGGAATTGTGGAGTGGAAAGCATGACTCTCAATCACGGCAGATACGGGCATACGGCAGTTGCAACTGATGGGCCGGAAAACGGTTATATATATGTGATCGGCGGGGTCGGGGCAGAGAGGTCGGTCGAATATATCAGAACAAGGATGAATGAGGTCCCGGATATCGAGGAAATCGGCGAGCTTCCGTCCCTGAACCAGGGCCGGTCCTTTCACGGGTCAGAGATATGCTTTCAAACAGATGCGGCTGACAGCGCCAATGACCGGGCCCTCATCGTCGTCGCAGGCGGCATACAGAACGGGGCGTCCACCGGATCGATCGAAACCCTGGACCTTGAACGATATGATAATCCTTATTATGAGGAATATCCCGAATATTATGAGCCATCATCATACCGGCCTTCGGCAACCGCCACCTGGCAGGCTTCAAGCGCCCGCATCGAAACGACCCTGGCCTCGATGTCGACCGCGAGCCTCAAGCTCGCATCAGACAGCGCCGAGCAGGTCATGTACCTCTTCGGCGGCCAGAAGGTGTATAACAGGACCGAAACGAGCTGCCCCTCGGGCGGGGATTTCGCGCTCTCTGACTGCACGCAGACCAATCGGCAGGCGAGCGAGCCGCAATCGACCGTATGGAGATACAATCCCTTCAGCTCCACGCTCGAGAGGGTGAACGCGCTGCCACATGGCCCGCGCGCGTGGGGCTCCATGGCAACATATACCGACCCGAACGGGAACAACTACGCCTACGTCATCGGCGGCACCGATACCGGCGACGGCGCCGACGCATATGACGAGCCCGGCGCGCCCAGCGCGGCGGACGTCCCCCTGTCGGCCGCCTGCTACGGGTTCGAGGAAGAGTACGATCCCGACGCGCCCCCGACGTCGGCGACCAAGGCGAACTATCCCACTGAAAGAATACACTTCCAGTTTGAAAACGACATGTACGGCGGCAAGTCCGACATCGTCGGCGCAGGGCTCAACTACTATTTCTGCAGCAAGTTCACGCTGCCGGGATACAAGCTCGACTGCCAGTCGGGCCTGGTGGTCGACCTGTTCAGCAAGCGCTTCGTGCCCTTCAGCACCGACATACGCGCCTATCACTACATCAATACCGAATACGACGATCTTCTGCAGGTGAAGATCATGCTCCTGGAAGACCCCGCGGTCCTCTTCCAGGACATCGGCACGGACGTGAAAATTTCTCTGTCCGATTTCAAGGACGTGATCGCGATCGCGATAAAGAAAAACAACATGAAGAACATCGCCGAGGAGCTCGACAAGGACCCGGACAAGAGAAAAGAGCCCAACCTGATGAACCCGGAGATCT
>Ga0116154_10001227_pt1 | contig 22685 bp, 23 predicted proteins | sample AD_UKC030_MetaG_FD_89898 | JGI IMG/M metagenome (GOLD analysis project Ga0116154, IMG submission 89898) | Active sludge microbial communities of municipal wastewater-treating anaerobic digesters from USA - AD_UKC030_MetaG | ecosystem: Engineered > Bioreactor > Anaerobic > Digestate | place: USA...
CTCGTGGTCCCTCCCTACGACGACATCCCCGAGAGCGTCCAGCGGGCCTACTCCATGTCCTCCCGCCCCGGGGAGCCGGACCACGTGGAGTTCCTCATCCGCCTCGTGCCCGGAGGCATCGCGACCTCCTGGGTCTTCAAATACCTGAAGGTCGGCATGGACGTCGAGCTCGTGGGGCCCTTCGGGGAGTTCCGGGTCCACGACACCCCGGCCGCCATGATCTGCGTGGCCGGGGGCTCCGGCATGGCCCCCTTCTGGAGCATGTTCCGGGACATGAAGGAGAAGAACACCTTCCCGGACAAGGAGATCTGGTACTTCTTCGGCGCCCGTACAACCCGGGACATGTTCCTGCTGGACGAGCTCCGCGCCCTGGAGAAGGAGATGCCCCGCTTCCACTTCGTACCGGCCCTCTCGGAACCCAAACCCGAGGAGAACTGGACCGGGGACACTGGGCTGATCACGGACGTCCTGGACCGGTACCTGAAGGAAAAGATCGATCCGTCCAGGCCCAAGGAGGGCTACCTCTGCGGCAGCCCCGGCATGATCAACGCCTGCATCACCGTCATGACCAAGAATTCCATTCCGGAAGGCGGCATCTACTATGACAAGTTCGCGTAGGCCCGCCGTCCGGGCCGCGCCAGGAGGCACCCGATGAAGAATACGCAGCTGGAACGGGACGCCCGGGAGAGGATGAAACCCGGGGTCATCACCGCCCGGGGCTTCCTGGGACGGGACGAACGGGCCCTGGGGGACATCATCCAGGCCGACGAGGAGTCCTTCCGCCGCCTGGGTCTGGAGTTCGGCGCCGTGGCGGACCGCCTGGAAGCCTGGAAGGAGGGCGGCACCCGGGGCCTCGGGGAGCCCATCACCGTGGAAGGCCGGTGGCTCGTCCGGACCGGGGACGCCCGGGGAGTGCTTCCCTGCCCCTGGGAGGACGGGGTCTACCACAAGAACTCGGTGGACGTGACGGACCCCCGGAACGGCGACCTCGTCATCTATTCGGACTTGTCCATCCATCTCCTCCGGGTCCACCATTTCTGCCAGGGCTTGGGAAGCCCCTTCCGCCTGGACCCGGACACCCTGGCCCGGATGATGAAGCCCTAGCCGGGGTGTCCAATAAGTCGGTTACTTATTGGACACCCCTTGCAGTTTCTAACGTTCTCAAGAGAACGTTAGAAACTGCTACACTAATACCAGCTGTCCAAAAAGCTATCCGAGCTTTTTGGACAGCCCGGCGACGAGCTTCCGCTCGTCGATTTGCCCGAACGGCCGAAGGCCGCTGCGCGGCCTCGTGGCGACGAGCTTGCGCTCGTCGATTCACACGAACGGCCGAGGGCCGCTGCGCGGCCCTGCGGCGACGAGCTTCCGCTCGTCGATTTGCCCGAACGGCCGAAGGCCGCTGCGCGGCCTCGTGGCGACGAGCCTGCGCTCGTCGATTTGCCGAACGGCCGGAGGCCGCTGCGCGGCCTCGCGGGCTTGCATCCCGTCGGGGACTGGGGCAGAATGATCCCATGCCCTCCCTGGGGACCCGATGGGCGTCGGCCGGGCGCCGTTTCCTCTTCACCGCGGAACTCTACGGAAAACGGGAACTGGCGAACCACGCGGCCGCGGGAGCCTACGCCTTCCTCCTGTCCGCCACCCCCGCCTTCCTGGTCCTCTTGGCCGCATCCTCCTGGTTCCTCCGGGGCTCCGAGGCAGCGGCGGGAATCCTGAAGTCCGTCCTGGGGGAAATCCTGGGGCCCCACACCCTGGAGGGCATCGCCCGGGCCTACCTCTCCCGCCCCCTCACGGGCTTCGCGGCGGTCTTCGGCATCGTGAACCTCGTATGGGCCTCCAGGCTCCTGGTGGCCTCCATCCAGAGGGGGCTCCGGACCATCTGGGCGGACACGGGTCCGGTCCGGCCGGTCCGGGAGAACCTCTTGACCTTCGCCGTGGAGCTGGTCCTCCTGGTCTCGGTCATCGCGGTGCTGGCGGCCTCCCAGGCGGCCCGGATCGTTCTGGACTCCGTCCGGAACCTGGCCGCCCGGGGCACCCTCCTTCGGTTCTACCGGGCGGCCTACCTGGCGGCCCCCCACGCCGCTCTCTTCCTGTTCTCATACGGCACCTACCGCACGATCCCTCCCGCCCGGCCCCGGCACTCCCACTGCCTGGCGGGAGCCGCGCTCTGCGCGGCCGTGTACGCCCTCCTCCGGGCCCTTCTCGACTCGATCCGGAACATCGCCCGGTACGACCTCCTGTACGGGGTCCTGGGGAACCTCATCCTGGGGCTCATCAACGTGTACCTCTTCTTCTCCCTCTACTTCTTCTTTGCGGGCTTCGTGTATGTCTTGGAATCCTTCGACGCCCTCCTCCTGGGCCGATACCTGCACCGGAAACGGCCGCGGAGTACCGAGGCCCCGGCCTCCGACCCGGAGGCGGGGATGCCCTACCGACTCCTCCGGAGGTTCGGACGGGACTACCCGGAGGGGGCGAAGATCTTCCGTGCCGGGGACGAGGGGAACGAGGTCTTCCTGCTCCGGGAGGGCGAGGTCGGCATCCTCCAGGCTCCCGCCGCGGGCGGCCCGCCCGTCCAGGTGTCCACGGTCCGGGCCGGGGAATTCTTCGGCGAGATGGCCTACCTCCTGGGGGATCGGCGGACGGCGACCACCGTAGCCCTGACCCCGGTTTCCGTCCTGGCCCTGCCCGTCCGCCTCTTCGAGCGCTTCCTGGCCGTGGACGCCCGGGCTTCCCGCCGCCTGGTCAAGCTCCTGTCCGCCCGCCTTTCCGAGACGACCCGGCTGGCCGCGGAAGCCCAGGCCCGTGACGCCCTGGTCCTGGACGACGGGGATGACCGGGGGGATTCCCCATGAAGATCCTGGTGGTCAGCGACACCCACGGCGACCTGGGCAACCTGGAACGGGTCCTCCGGATCCTGGGCTCCCGACTGGACCTCCTGCTTCACCTGGGGGACGGCGCCCGCGACCCGGACCGTCTGCCCCGGTCCTCGGAGCGTTCCATCCCCTGCCTTCAGGTGAAGGGGAACATGGACTCCGACCCTCACCTCCCGCCCAGCCGGGTAACCCGGGCGGGGGGGCACCTGCTGTATCTCTCCCACGGCCACGCGGCCCTGGCTTCCGGCTCCCCCCTGCCCATGATCCTGGCCGCCCGGGAGGCCGGAGCCTCCGCCTGCCTCTTCGGCCACACCCACGTGCCGCACAAGTCGTACTCGGAGGGGCTCCTCGTGCTGAACCCCGGCAGCCTGTCCCGGCCCCGGAACGGATGGGGCCCCTCCTTCGCCCTCCTGACCGTCCCGGAGGTCGGGGACGGCCGGATCGAGGCGACGCACTACGAGATACGGGACAATCCGGACGGGCCCGCCTTCCGGGTCTTCGATCCCTAGGAGCCGGAGGTCCTCCGGCTCGCACGGTTGCGCGCCGCCCCGGAACGGCCTATCCTTGGAAGCATGAAAAAGACTACCGCGATTTTGGCAGGCGCCCTGCTCCTGGCCCTGGGAGCGTCGGCCGGGCTCTACCTGGCACTGCGGGCGATCCCCCGGAAGGGCGTGGAGCGGGAATTCCTTTCCTACGTCGAGGGGCTCTCCGAGACCGGGCACCTGATCCTGGTCCGGGGTCGGGAGCGGCTGACGGTCCGGGAATCCGCCAAGGGCCAGCTCTTCGGCGACACCACCCTCGGAGATCTGCTTAGAATACGTTCCGACGCGGTCGTGGAACTGTCCGCCTGGGCGGAACTCTCCTGGGCCGTGGACCTGGCCGATCCCGAGCGCTGGTCCGTGCGCCTCAACCGGAAGGAGAGGGTCCTTCACGTCGCGTCGCCGCCCCTGCGCACCCTGACCCCCGCCCTTCGCACGGAGACCCTGGAAGCCAGAGTCGTGAACCGTTCCGTTTTTTTGGACGAGAAGAGGATGATCGACTCCGTCCGGGCGGCCCTGACGGGGCGCTTCGAGGAGATCGCCCGGACCACCTCGGAGGAGCCGGAGGTGCGGGGCCGCGCCGCCGCCTCCCTGTCCGCGATCGCCCTGGCTTTCTGTAAGAAATTCGGCCTGCCGGCGGACCGCGTGGAGGTCGTCTTCGGGCTGGAAGAGTGAAGGAGATTCCAGGACTCACCACGGAGGACACGGAGGTCACGGGGAACCTGGCCATGGAACCATAGGAAAGACAGGATTTACAAGATTAGAATAGGATGATCAAGATAAAAGAGAAGAAGTACCGAATGTCCCCTACACTCAACCACTATCCTGTTCATCCTTTTTTATCTTGTTCATCTTGTCGGATTTATGGTTCGATGCTTCGCTCTTATCCGTGCTCTCCGTGATCTCCGTGGTTTATTCCGGGAGATCGCGCGTTCGCGCAGACGGGGCAGGAGGGGTCCGCGGGAACCTCGACCACGTCGAACCGGGGTTCCCGGGAATCGTAGAACAGGACCCGCCCGGCCAGGGGCCGGCCGATCCCCAGGAGCAGCTTCAGGGCCTCCTGGACCTGCAGCAGTCCGACGGTCCCGGCCAGGGCACCGAAAAGCCGGGGAACGTGCCCGGGATCGTCCGGAATCCCCCGGGTCAGACATTCGTAGCAGGGCCCGGAGGGGGGCCGGTAGACCGAGACCAAACCCTCGAACCCGTCCACCCCGCCGTCGATCCAAGGCACTCCCCGGGCGTAGCAGGCGCGGTTGACCACCCTGCGGGATTCTCGACTGTCCACGGCGGCCAGGACCAGGTCGTAGCCTGCCACGATGCCCGGGGCGTTCCCGTCGTCCAGGGACCCGGGATGGAGCCGGAGTTCCAGATCAGGGCGGAAAGCCGCCAGCTTGTCCCGGGCGGATTCCGTCTTGGCCCGGCCCAGATCGCCGGGATTGTGGAGGATCTGGCGGTTGAGGTTGGTCAGGCTCACCGTGTCGCGGTCCGCGATGCCCAGGGATCCGACGCCGGCCGCGGCCAGGTAGTAGAGGACGGGGGAACCCAGGCCTCCGGCCCCCACGACCAGGACCCTGGAGGCGGCCAGCCGCCTCTGTCCCTCGACGCCGACCCCGGGCAGGCCCAGTTGGCGCTCGTACCGGACAAGATCTTCGGGGATCCCTTCGATGGCTCACCTCCTCCGCGCGGTTTTCACGCGTCCCGTCGGTACCGGGCGGGTCCTTCCTCGTAGAGGTTCCCCCCCTGGCAATCCACGGCCACCACGGCGGGGAATTCCTCGACCTCCAGCCGCTTGAGGGACTCCGGTCCTAACTCCGGCCAAGCGACCACCTCCAGGGCCCGGATGTGCCGAGCCAGCAGGGCCCCGGCCCCTCCGGTGGCCGCGAAGTATACCGCCCCGTTCCGCTTCATGGCCTCGATCACCTCCGGGGATCGGAAGCCCTTGCCGATCATGCCCTTCAGTCCCCGGTCCAGCAGGGCCGGGGTGGTGCCGTCCATGCGTCCGCTGGTCGTGGGACCCGCGGACCCGCAGACCATCCCCTCCGAGGGGGGCGTGGGACCGACATAGTAGATCACCGCGCCCCGGAGATCGAGGGGAAGGGGCTTCCCGTCCCGGATCAGAACCAGGAGGCGGGCATGGGCCGCGTCCCGGGCGGCGTACACGGTCCCGCTGATCCGGACCTCGTCCCCCGCCCTCAGGGACCGGGCCGTCCCGTCGTCCAGGGGAGTACGGATACGTATCACAGGATCACCCTACCGTGCCGGGAGGCGTGACAGGAGACGTTGACCGCCGCGGGGATGGAGGCGATGTGGGTGGGACAGGTCTCGACATGGACCGCCAGGGAGGTGACAAGGCCTCCCAGGCCGGCCGGCCCGATCCCCAGGCGGTTCAGGTCCGCAAGGAGGGACCGCTCGAGGGCGGCGTACCGGGGATCGGGGCTGGGCTCCCCCAGGGGCCGCAGGAGGGCCTTCTTGGACAGCAGGGCCGCCCGCTCGAAGGTTCCGCCGAGGCCCACCCCCACGATCACGGGGGGACAGGGATTGGGCCCCGCGCGCCGCACCGTGTCCACGACCAGGCGGCGCACCCCCGCCTCGCCGTCCGCGGGGTTCAGCATGGCCAGGGCGCTCATGTTCTCGCTGCCGAAGCCCTTGACCATGAGCTCGATGGATAGGCCGTCCCCGGGCACGAGGTCCAGGTGGACCACCGCGGGGGTGTTGTCCCCGGTGTTGGAGCGGTCGAACAGGGGATCCCGCACGACCGAGTTCCGGAGCCGGGCATCCCGGTAGGCGCCGCGGACGGCCTCGTCGACCGCCTCCCGGAAGGAGCCCCCGGTCAGGTGGACCTCCTGGCCCAGGGTCACGAAGGCGACGACCATGCCCGTGTCCTGGCAGATCGCCCGGCCCTCCCGGGCCGCGAGCCGGTCGTTCTCGATCAGCTGGTCCAGGACAGCGCGGCCTACGGGGGACTCCTCGGCCGCGAGCCCCGCCTCCAGGGCCGAGAGCACGTCCGGTCCGATCTCCCGGTTGATCCGGACGAGCTCGGCCTTCACGGCTTCGCGGACCTCGGAACAGTCGATCCGCCTCACGGCATCCCTCAGTTCGAAGCCGTCGCTCCGCTTTCCGCGTCCGTGGAGGCGGAACTGCCGGCGTCCGCCTCGGTCTGGGCGGCCGGAACGGTTTCGGCTTCCTTCGGGGCGGAGACGCAGCCTGCGGCCAGGAGCAGGGCCATCAGGGCGGCGGAGACGAGGGGGAGTCGGATCTTGGTCTTCATGGAATCCTCCGGGAATACTATAGCCGAAGTCCGTCAACACGGAAACGGCCGGGGTGACCAATGCGTCGGTTACGTATTGGACACCCCGTATCTAATAACGAGACTATAATAGTTTACTGATTTTATACGACATGTGGAACCGATGGTCAACCCGACGCCCCGGGGCGGGTATAGGTTCGGACGGGCTTTTCCGGTACAATCCGCCGAGAACGTTCACCCCGGGAGCGGCCATGAGACGGGAAAAGACCACCCTTCTGAGAAAATTGTCCATGTACGGCTTCGACCTCGTGACCGGAAGCCACAACTTCTTCGCCCTCCTGGAGTTCGACGTGACGGACCTACGCCGCCATCTCCGGGCGCTCCGGGCCGAGGGCCGGGGCGGGTCCCTCTTCGCGTTTCTTCTGAAGGCCGTCGGCAAGTGCCTGGAAGAGTTCCCGGAGTTCAACGCCATGATCGACCGCCGGAAGACCACCTATTTCGACGAGGTGGACGTCAACATCCCCATCGAGATCGAGACGGAGGGGATCCGGAACCCCAAGCAGTACATCGTCCGGGACATCAACCGCAAATCGTTGACCGAGGTGGATCGGGAGATCGCGGCCTCCAAGGACGCCGGGGACGACCACACGGGTTACGTCTTTTCCAAGGGTCTCCAGCGTCTCCTGGGGATCCTCCCCGCCGGGCTCGTGATGTTCCTGATGCGGAGCATCCTCCGCCGTCACGATACCGTGCAGAAGCTGTCGGGCACGGTCTTCGTGACCTCCGTGAGCATGTTCTCCAACGTCCCCGGGTACGTGATCCCCTACGCGGGGGGCCCGAAGGCCGCCTCCTTCGCGATCGGAAGCGTGTCCAAGAAACCGGTGGTCCGGGGGGACGAGGTCCGGGTCCGGGAGATGATCAACCTCACCGCCATCTTCAACCACGACCTGATCGACGGGGCCCCGGCTGCCCGGTTCATCAACCGACTGCGCAGGTACGTGGAAACCTCCTTCGCGGAGCTGACCGGGTGAGCGCGGCCCCCCCCTCCGCCCGGATCCTGCTCCTCACCGGGGACCGGGGAGCCGGGAAGTCCACCCTCTGCGAGCTCCTGGCCGGGGAAGCCGAGGGGCGCGGCATTCCCGCGGGGGGGATCGCCTGCCCCGCGGTCTTCGGGCCTGATGGGACGAAGATCGGCTGCCGGGTCCGCGACCTGGCCGCCGGGGAGGAGCGGGACCTGGGATCCACGGCGCTGGACCTGGGCGGTCCCCGCTGGAAGGGCTGGAGCTTTTCGGAGGAAGGTTTCGCGGCGGCGAATCGGGCCGTCCTCGCGGCACTGGACCGGGGCGCGGGGCTCGTGATCCTGGACGAGATCGGCCCGGTGGAGCTCCGCCTGGGAGCCGGGCTGGAACCTTCCCTACGGGCCCTGGACGAAAGGTATGCCGGGCCGGACCTGCCCGGGCCGGGCGGCCGCCGGGACGTCGCCGCCGGGCCCCTCGTTCTCCTGGTCGTCCGCCCGGAATTGGCGGAGGAACTGGGGCGCCGCTTCCCAGGGTCCGCGATCATCCGGGTCGATCCCGGGGACCGCCGGGCCGCCCTGGACCTCGCCCGGGACGCGCTCTTCAGGGCTCCGAGACCCTGAACGTCCTTCACAATCTTCGTATCACCGGGGTCAGGCCCCCGGCAGGGCCCTCAGGGCGGAGAAGAAGTGCAGGGCGCTCCCGGCCAGGACGAAGAGGTGCCAGACCGCGTGAAACCACTTCACCCGCTTGATCACGTAGAACACCGCCCCGGCCGTGTACGCGACCCCGCCCGCCGCCAGGAGAGCCACGCTTTCGGCGGGAAGGTTCTCCCTCAGATGGCCCAGGGCGGGGGCGATCATCCAGCCCATGGCCACGTAGCCCAGCACGGACAGGAGCTTCCAGCGGTCGAACCACACGGCCTTGAGGGCGATGCCCGCCAGGGCCAGGGCCCACTCGGCGCCGAAGATCCACCAACCCAGGGCCGGAGGCAGGGCGGTCAGGGCGAAGGCCGTGTAGGTCCCGGCGATCAGGACGTAGATCGAGGAGTGGTCCAGGATTTCCAGGATCCGCTTGACCCGGGGATTCGTGACCGAGTGGTAGAGGGCGCTCATCGTATAGAGGACGACCAGGGAGGAGCCGAACACGGCGTAGGACACGACGTGCCTCGCGCTTCCCCGGAGGACCGCGAAGACCACGAGGATCACCAGGGCCGCCACGGAAAGCAGGGCTCCCGCCCCGTGGGTCACCCCGTTGGCGATCTCCTCGCCCGGGCTGTACCGGCGCTCGTGGGAGGAACGATAGGGCAGAAGAATGTCGGACATGGGGCTCCCTTCGGACGGAATCGGGCGTCGCCGATCCCGTAACTCGGGGATGCCGTCCGGAAGACCGGCCCGGGGCGCGCTCATCAGGTTTGACCGGGGATTCCCCCTTCGGTTGCGCGCCCCCGCCGGGTCAGGTCACTCGAAGAGCTTGGCCAGCTCGGGAAAGCCCTGCTGGGCCAGATCTTCCCGGGGGATGAACCGCAGGGAGGCCGAGTTCATGCAGTACCGCAGGCCCGTGGGGGCCGGCCCGTCGTCGAAGACGTGGCCCAGGTGGGCGCCCGTGGACTTGGACCGGACCTCGATGCGCCGCATCCCGTAGGACAGGTCCTCCACGAGTTCCAGGCTATCCTGGGAGATCGGGGTCCAGAAGGAGGGCCAGCCGGTCCCGGAATCGTATTTCTCCTTGGACGTGAACAGGGGAGTCCCGTCCACGGCGTCCACGTAGATCCCCTGGGCGTGGTTGTTCCAGTATGCGTTCTGGAAGGGGGGCTCCGTGCCGCCCCGGGCGACCACGTCGTAGGCGTCGTCTCCCAGGCGGGTCCTCAAGTCCTCGGAGGGCACGAAGCAGATGTTCGAGGGATCCGCGGCTTTCTTGATCACGAGGGTTCCTCCGTTCGGGGCCGTCACGGACAGGGGCTGGAGGTCCCGGCCGTCCTGGTTCGCCGCAGTTCCGGGTCCCGCCGGAACGTCGGGTTCCTTGGAAAGGCAGGACGAGGCGGCCAGGGACAGGATAGCCGCAAGACCTATCATCCCCGCTCGGGATGGATATTTCTTGACTTTCATACTAAGGAATATACTTCGCCGGACGTCCTGGATCAATGAATTCGCGGAGTCCGGCGGTTTCGGCCGATTCGCGGTGTCCGCCGGACCCGATGTGGATACCGCGGCCCCAGGCTCCCGAAGGATAGAATTTCGAGAATAGAAATACCGTTTCTATTAAGAAAAACGATTTGACTTTTATCGATTCCGGGGCTACGATGGTCCATCCAACTTCGCAAGAAATCGCTCACAAGGAGGCATCTATGAAGCGATATGCGGTCATCCTCGCGGTCCTCGTCGCCCTGGCCCTGGTCGGGTGCGGCGGCAAAGGTCCCGCCAAGCAGGACGCCAACGTAGTCAAGTTCGGAGTCTTCGAGCCCCTCACCGGCGCCAACGCCGCGGGCGGCGCCGAGGAACTGGACGGCATCCGCCTGGCCCAGAGCCTGTATCCCACCGTCACCGTCGGCGGCAAGGAATACAAGATCGAGCTGGTCATCGCGGACAACAAGTCCGACAAGGTGGAGGCCGCCAACGCCGGCCAGCGCCTGGTGGACAGCGACAAGGTGAACGTGGTCCTGGGATCCTGGGGCTCGGGCCTCTCCATGGCCGCCGGCCCGATCTTCAAGGAGAAGAAGATCCCCGCCATCGGGCTTTCCTGCACCAACCCCCTGGTGACCAAGGACAACGACTTCTACTTCCGCGTCTGCTTCCTGGATCCCTTCCAGGGCACCGTCATGGCCAACTACGCGTTCAAGGACGTCAAGGCCAAGAAGGCCGTCATCATCCGCGAGGTGTCCAACGACTACTCCGTGGGCCTGGCCAAGTTCTTCGTGGACGCCTTCAAGCAGCTGACCGGGGATCCCAACGCCATCCTCGCCGAGCTCAACTACAACACGAACGACCAGGACTTCTCCGCCCAGCTGACCCAGGTCAAGAGCCTGAAGCCGGACGTCATTTTCGCCCCCGGCAACTACACCGAGAGCGCCCTGATCATCAAGCAGGCCCGTGAGCTCGGGATCACGGCCCCCTTCCTGGGCGGCGACACCTGGGAAATCGCGGAGTTCGTGAACGTGGGCAAGCAGGCCGTGGAAGGCGCGGTCATGTCCGCCTTCTTCGACAACGACGCCCCCCTGACCCCGCTTTCCAAGACCTTCGTGGAGGAGTACCAGAAGAAGTACGGCAAGCTGCCCTCGGGCACCGCGGTGCTGGGCTTCGACGGCTACCTCCTGGCCATCGACGCGATCAAGCGCGCCGACTCCATCGACCCGGTCAAGATCCGGGACGCCATCGCCGTGACCAAGGGCTTCGCGGGCGCCGCGGGCTACGTCACCCTGGACGCCAACGGGGACCCGATTAAGAGCGCGGTGATCAAGGAAGTCAAGGACGGCAAGTTCGTCTACAAGACCACGGTCAATCCGTAAGCGAATCCGCACGGGGAGCCGGCGCCGGGCATGTCCCGGCGGCCGGCCCTGTTCAGCCCGCGCTACGGGACCGACATCCGGCCGCCGGCGCGGGCATTTTATTCCGTCCGACAAAGGATCCGTACCATGGAGTTGTCCACCTTCTTCCAGCAGCTCGCCAACGCGCTCAGCCTGGGAAGCCTGTACGCCCTGATAGCGATCGGCTACACGATGGTCTACGGCATCCTCAGGCTCATCAACTTCGCCCACGGCGACGTCTTCATGCTGGGCCCCTACTTCGCGTTCTACGCGATCTCGATGCTCCTGATGCCCTGGTGGGCCGCGTTCGTCGTGGCCGTGGGCCTCACGGCCCTCTTCGGCATCGGCCTGGAGCGGGTGGCCTACCGCCCCCTCCGGGACTCCCCCAAGATCTCCGTGATGATCAGCGCTATCGGCGCCTCCTTCCTGATCGAGAACCTGGGGATCGTGATCTTCGGAGGCCGTCCCAAGAGCTTCGCCAGCATTCCCCTCTTCGACACGGTGATCAAGTTCGGCTCCGTATCCATCCTCTCGGTCAGCCTCTTCATCCCGGTCATCACCTTCGTCAGCCTCTTCATCCTGCTGTGGATCGTGAACCGCACCAAGACCGGGCTGGCCATGCGGGCGGTATCCACGGACCTGGACGCGGCCCGGCTCATGGCCGTGGACGTCAACAAGACCATCTCCTTCACCTTCGGCATCGGGTCCCTCCTGGCGGGGCTGGGCGGGATCATGTGGACCCTGAAGTACCCCCAGCTGAACCCCCTGATGGGCGTGATGCCGGGCCTGAAGTGCTTCATAGCCGCGGTCATCGGAGGGATCGGGAACATCTCCGGCGCCGTGCTGGGCGGATTCCTCCTGGGGATCATCGAGATCATGATCGTGGCCTTCCTGCCCGAACTGACCGGTTACCGGGACGCCTTCGCCTTCGTGCTCCTGATCGTGGTGCTCCTGGTCAAACCCGCCGGCCTTTTGGGCAAGGCCCAGACGGTGAAGGTGTAGCCATGGAAAAGAAAACCCTTTCCCGAAACCTGATCCGAAACCTCGCGGGGCTCGCCTTCCTGGCCGTCCTGATCGCCGCCGGGGACGCCTTCCTGGGCCCCTTCGCGGTACGGATCCTCAACCTCTCGGCCATCTACATCGTCCTGGCCCTCTCCCTGAACCTGGTGAACGGGTTCACGGGGCTCTTCTCCCTGGGACACGCGGGCTTCATGGCCGTGGGCGCCTACGTCAGCGCCCTGCTCACCATGTCGCCGTCCCTCAAGGAGATGAACTTCTTCCTGGCGCCCATCGTGCCCTGGCTCCAGGGAGTCCAGCTTCCCTTCCTCCTGGCCCTCCTGCTCGCGGGTACCGCCGCGGGCTTCGTGGGCTTCCTGATCGGGGCCCCGGTACTGAGGCTCCGGGACGACTACCTGGCCATCGCCACCCTGGGCTTTTCCGAGATCATCCGGGTCCTCATCACGAACGCCCAGACCCTCACGAACGGAGCCCAGGGACTCAAGGGCATCCCCAAGTACTCCACCACCTGGGTGGTCTGGGGCTGCGCCGCCGCTACGGTCTTGTTCATGGTCCTCCTGCTCCGGTCCAGCTACGGCCGGACCCTGAAGGCCGTCCGGGACGACGAGGTGGCCGCGGAGGCCATGGGCGTGAACGTCGCCCGGGTCAAGATCGTCTCCTTCGTGGCCTCCAGCTTCTTCGCCGGGGTCGGGGGGGCCCTCCTGGGCCACATGATCACGACCATCGACCCCAAGATGTTCATCCTGACCCTGACCTTCAACATCCTTTTGATCGTGGTCCTGGGGGGCAACGGCTCCATCACGGGCTCCGTGCTGGCGGCCATCATCGTGACCGTGCTGATGGAGGCCCTGCGCTTCCTGGACATGCCCATGAACTTCCTGTTCCTCAAGACCAACGGCCTGCCGGGCCTCCGGATGGTGATCTTCTCGATCCTGCTCATGATGGTGGTCCTCTACCGCCAACGGGGCCTCATGGGGAACAAGGAGTTCTCCTGGGACATGCTGTCCTCCGCGGGCCTCCTGCCGCGGCGCAGGAACGGCGGAAAGGGGGCCCTCTAATGCTGCGCACCGAGAGCATGACCATGCGCTTCGGGGGACTCACCGCCGTGGCGGACCTCAACATCGAGATCGAGAAGAACGAGATCGTGGGCCTGATCGGCCCGAACGGGGCCGGCAAGACCACGGCCTTCAACATGATCACCGGGGTCTACACCCCCACGGAGGGCCGCATCCGGTTCCGGGGCCGGGACGTGACCGGCGCGCCCCCCCACAGGATCACGGACCTGGGCATAGCCCGGACCTTCCAGAACATCCGGCTGTTCCGGGAGATGAACGTCCTGGAAAACGTCCTCGTGGCCTGCCACCTCCGCATGGGGGTGAACTTTTTCACCTCCGTACTCCACACCCCGGGCTACCTCCGGAAGAACCGGGAAGCCCACGAGTTCGCGATGTCCCTGCTCGAGTCCGTGGGCCTGGCCGACGCGGCCTCCGAGTCCGCGGTCTCCCTGCCCTACGGAAAGCAGAGGCGGCTGGAGATCGTCCGGGCCCTGGCCACAAAGCCGGCCCTGCTCCTGCTGGACGAGCCCGCGGCGGGCATGAACCCCCAGGAGTCCCTGGAGCTCATGGACTTCATCGTCCATATCCGCGACAAGTTCGACCTGACCATCCTGCTGATCGAGCACCACATGCAGGTGGTCATGGGGGTCTGCTCCCGGATGTACGTCCTGGACTACGGGGTCACCATAGCCCACGGGACGCCGGAGGAAATCCAGAAGAATCCGAAGGTCATCGAAGCCTACCTGGGGGTGGACTGATGCTCAAGATCGACAACCTCTCCGTGCATTACGGAGGCATCCACGCCCTGCAGGGCATCAACCTCGAGGTGGCGGACGGTAAGATCGTCACCCTGATCGGGGCCAACGGAGCAGGGAAGAGCACGACCCTCAAGGCCATCGTGGGCCTGGTGAAGGCCTCCTCGGGTTCCGTCTCCTGGAACGGGGAAACCCTCTCGGGCAGGCCCGTGAAGGACATCGTGCAGAAAGGCGTGGTCCTGGTGCCCGAGGGGCGCCGGATCTTCCCCAACCTGACGGTGGACGAGAACCTCTCCCTGGGGGCCTACGCCCGGAACGACAAGGCCGAGATCGCGGCGGACCGGGAGAAGGTCTTCGGACTCTTCCCCCGGCTCAAGGAGCGGATGAAGCAGAAGGGCGGAACCCTGTCCGGCGGCGAGCAGCAGATGCTGGCCGTGGCCCGGGCCCTCATGACCCGGCCGGCCCTGCTCATGATGGACGAACCCTCCCTGGGGCTGGCCCCCCTGATCGTCAAGATGATCTTCGACATCGTGCGGCAGATCAACAAGACGGGGACCACGGTCCTCCTGGTGGAGCAGAACGCCAAGGCGGCCCTGGAGGTGGCGGACTACGCCTACGTCCTGGAGACCGGCCGCATCACCCTGCAGGGGCCGGGAAAAGAGCTGCTGGCGGACGACAAGGTACGGTCCGCGTATTTAGGGGAAGCCGCGCAAGGACGGCCGTAGCGGCCGTCCTTGCGGCGACGAGCTGGCGTTCGTCGAATATACGCAGGAGCCACATCTCTACTGTCGAAATCGGGTTTTCAAGATGGTCGACGAAGCCCGCGGGGCTTCGTTGCCATAAAAAAGGACGGCCGAGGCCGTCCTTTTTTATGCTCTCCGTGGTGAATCCTGGAATCACTTCAGCCGGGCGGCGGCTTCCTTCCCCAGGTCGCTGGCCGGATCCAGGGCCACGGCGGCCTCCAGGGCCTTCCGGGAATCGGCCTTCTTCTTCAAGGAGTCGTAGCACACCGACGAGAGGATCAGGGACACCTGGCGATCCTCCAGGGGGGCGTCCGGGGTTCCGTAGCGCCCGAGGGCCGCCAGGGCCTTGTCCCACTCGGACAGCTCCATCCAGATGCGGGCGGCCAGGAAGTCCGAGGCCCGGTATTCCGGCGCGGCCGGATCCGGTGCGGTCTTTTCCAGGGTCCGGATGGCGGGCAGGGCCAGCCCCTGGGCGAAGAAGGAGGCGGCTTCCCAGTAGGCGGACCGGAAGGCGGCCTGGGGGGCGGCGGAGAGACGGAGATCCCGGGCGCCCTTGGCGGCCTGCGGGAATTTCCCCTGGCCGTACAGGGCGATCACCTCAGAATAGGGGTCCGCGGACTCCACGGAGCCCGCCGCCGTCGAGGATGGATCCTCCTTGCCCTCGTCCCACTGAATGCTGGAAGGCGGAGGTGTAGCCTGAAGATCTCCCCGTACGCCGGCCGTGGTGGCCGTGACCAGGTTGTAGTCGCCCTTCCCGGCCAGCTTGGCGATCTTGGCCGCCGTATCCGAGGCCGGGGAACCGCCCTTGGCCTTGGCGAAGGCGTCGGCGAGCTTGTAGGTGCCCGGGGCCAGGAGGCGGACATGGACGCCGCCGGAAGTCAGTTCCGCGGAGGCGCCCTTGGCCAGCCGGAGGGTGGTGTCCGTGCCGAAGGAGTCGCCGATGTCGACGGCGCGCCAGGCGGACCCGACCATGCGCTCCACGGTTCCCTCCACCCAGTCCACCTGCACTACCTGCTGGGCGGCGGCCAGGAAGGCGCATCCCGCGAACACCAATACGAGCAACTTCGCTTTCATGGATAGAAGTATATCGCGAATCCGCGGAACCGCAAAGAATTTGACCCGATGACCTTTTCGGGATTCAACCACGGAGGTCACGGAGGATCCGATCCTGGGCAGCCGGTTTGCCGGATCCTATCCGCCTTGGAAAAACTTTGTTCTGGGCAGCCGCTTTCTCGGATCCCACGGGGATCCGAGAAAGCGAATATTTAGCGATCGAGAAGCGAACGCTTTTCGATCGCTAAATGGCTTTCATTTCCGCCCATTTCTTCCACTGGTGCCACTGCTCCGGGGCCTCCAGGGTGTAGCGCTCCCAGAGGGTAAGGGATCGTTTGGCCACGTCCTGGGCCGCGGCTCCGTCCGGTGCGATCTCCTCGCAGATCAGGCGGTACCGCAGTCCCGGGAAGCGGCGACAGAAGACCGCCGCCACGGACGCACCCGAGCGGTGGGCGATGAAGTCTAGGGTGTGGTCGAAGAAGAGGGTATGTCCGAAGAGCTGGATGGTTCGGTTTTTCCGGCGGCGCCAGGCGTCCACCTCGTCGCACTGGGTGACCAGGACCCGGCCCCGGGCCAGGGCGTCCAGGATCTTACCGAGAACCCCCTCGGGGTCCGAGGCGAAAAGGAGCTCCACGTCCCGGCCCGCGGTCTGGGTCTCCAGGATCTTCCGCAGCCGTTCCGTGGAAGTCTCCAGGATCACGGTCACGGGATAGCCCCGGAGGTAGAGGATGGCGGGGATGAGTTCCTCCGCTCCCCAGTGGGCCGTGACCAGGAGGGTGCCCTTCCCCCGCTCCTGGGATCTCCGGATCACATCCTCATGGACCAGGGCGACCCGTCGGCGAAAGAACTTCTCCAGATACGTCGCGGGCTTGGCCGCCAGGAGGAGCTTCTCGTAGTAGTGGTCGAAAATGCCCTCGAAAACCTCGCCGGTCACGGTGCCGCCCTCCTTGTTCCACGCGGTCCGGAGGAGGTCCCGGACGTTGCGGCGGATGAGGCGGCGCTCCTTGCGATTGGCGAAGTTGTAGTACAGCTTGCCCAGGAACTGGAACACCGCCCGCCCGAGCGCGGAGGGCGCCAGGCGCACGAACAGGGGCATGAACCCGCTTTGCAGGAACTTGGAAAGGCTCATGTCGGGTTTCCTCCGCCGCCCCGGAGCGCCTCCAGGGCCTCGATCCATTTATAGGCGTTCCCGCCCCGGAAGACCAGCCGGTACCGGTCGCTTCCGTAGGAATATTCGCAGTAATTATTGAAATTGTCCACAAAATAGAGCACCCGGCCGGGGTCGAAGGCCGCCCGGACGCCGCCGTCCGCCGGGAAAAAGACCAGGGCGTCCCGGAAGAGCTCGAGCCGGCCCCGGCCGAAGGGTTCCGCGCCCCGGGGGGTCCTGCGCCGCAGTTCCACCCCCTCGGAGGCCGTGATCGACCGCGCTCCGGCAGGGTCGGGCAGGGATTCGGCGGCCTTTCGGGGCTCCGGCACGGGACCGGGCCCCGCCGCAGGAATCCCGAGGGATTCGGCCGCGGCCGCCCGCCCGGCAAGCCGGGACCGCTGGAAGTCCGTCCAGTCCCGGAGGTCCGCGAATCCCCCCCCGGCGCCCGGCCCGGCTTCCAAGCGCTGGTTTCCGTCCACGGTCCACTCCGCACCGCAGGCCCGGCAGGAGACGCGGTCTCCGGTTCCCGCGACGGTGTCCGACTCCCCGCAGGAGGGACAGAGCCACAGAAGGCGGCCGATCCCGGCCGCCGGGGCGGAACACTCGAACCGGACCTCCCGGAGCGAGGGATTCCGGAGGTCGTCTGCGGCCAGGAAGTCCCGGATCCCTCGTTCCAGGGCCTCCGGAACCTCCTCCGCGACCCTTTCCCGGGAAAGGACGCGGAATTCCACGGTCCAGCGGCCAATTCTCTCGGTCTGGGCCCATCGGGGACCGGTCAGGTAGGACCCTTCCTGGCGGGCCAGGAGCACGGGCTTGTCCAGGACCCGGAGGAGCTTCCCCATCCCCGGCCGCAGGGGTGCCGGCCGGCCGTCCCAGGTCCGGTCACCCTCGGGGAAGATGCCCAGGGTTTCCCCGGCTCGCCCCAGATCCAGGGTCCGCTTGAGGGCGGCGTAGTCCGGGGCCCCCTTGCGCTTGCCGTAGGCCCCGACCAGGTCCGCGAAGGCGGCCTTGGCCGGGTTGGTTCCCTCGAGGTTGGCCATATACCGGATGGTGCGGGATAGGAGGGATCCGACGACCCAGGGATCCAGACGATGGGCGTGGTTCGAAAGGAGAACGTAGGAATCCCCCGGTTCGGGGTCGACAAAACGGGCGGAGACGTTGTACCCGGCCAGGAGGCTCTGTCCCCGGATTCCCCGGAGGATCCTCCAAGCCGCGTCCTGGTACCATGCGGGCATCGGCCCCCCTAGAATTCGCCGCGGCGGATATCCGTTCGTGTCCGATCCGCACGCGGCAGTTTCCCACGGGCGGATCAGGGCGGGGTGAGAGTATCATGAGTGATTGAATAAAAAAAGCGGGGAAACCGCGGACCTCCGCGATCGGTCCTTGACGAGCTTTTAAAACCGGTGTATGGTTCACCGTGGTATACGGCGCCGTCGCGCGATCGTATACCAGGAGAACGATCTTATTCTCTGCACGAATTCGTACGAAGAGTAGCTTGAACGGAAACTGAACTGTTGGATTTAAGGAACGATTCGACCGCTTCGCGCGCGCAATCTCGCAAGCCACCCCTGCGCCGCTCCGCTCGCCCTTCCCTTTCCCCGACGTCGATTGGCCGCTCTCCCCTCTTCCAAGAAGCGTATGCAAAGAAAAGATCCTCGAACGTCCGGCTTCGATCGGACGGAATTTCACGAGTGTCCCCGGCCGCAGAGCGGGGGACCGCAAGGACTACACATGGCTAGCAAGATCTACGTCGGCAACCTCAGCTACAGCACCAGCGATGACCGCCTCCGCCAGCACTTCGCCCAGTACGGCGAGGTCCTGTCCGCGAACATCATCGTGGACCGCTATAGCGGCCAGTCCAAGGGCTTCGGCTTCGTGGAGATGGCTACCCCGGAAGCCGCCTCCGCCGCCATCGCCGCCCTGAACGGCGTCGCCCTGGACGGTCGCCAGCTCCGCGTCAACGAGGCCAACCCCCGCGAGGAGCGCCCCCGGCGCGAGTTCCGCGACCGCGGCGACTACAACTACTAAAAACCGCGCGGTTCGCCCCTTCCGGGCTCCCGGAGGGGGTGAAGACCCGGCCCGAGGGCCGGGTCTTCCTTTTTCCGCCCGGGTTCGGCATTGAGCCAATTTTAAAAGTCGGTCACTTTTAAAATTGGCTTTGCGATTGCTTGCGGTTGCAATGCAACCGCAAGCAATCGCGGATTTCAAGGTAGCTTTTTCGAAACTCAGGGGGTTTTAAAAAAGCCTCCATTAAAAAAAGATTAGGGGGGTGGCAGTCAAAACCGCGGTTCTGTTGTAGTATACCGTTCCGTGAAGATCGTCATCGTCGGCGCCGGCATGGTCGGCGCCTCCATAGCCCGGGAACTCGTAGAGGAAAAAAAGGACGTCATCCTCATCGAGAAGGACCCCGAGAAAGCCCGGTTCGCGTCGAACGCCCTCGACTGCCTCGTCCTGAACGAGGACGGCATCGACCCGGAAACCCTGAAACGAGCCGGTACGGAGGATGCCGACTGGTTCATCTCCCTGATGGGGACCGACGAGGCGAACATCGTGGCCTGCGGCGTCGTCTCCTCCGCCTTCCCCAAGCCCCGGACCATCGCCCGTGTGCGCAGCTCCTACTATGGCTCCCTGGGCGCCGCGAGCAAGAGTTTCCTGGGGGTGGATCATGTGATCAACCCCGAGATCGAGGCCGCCCAGACCATCGTCCAGGCTGCCCGGGAAGGGATCTCCGGGGAGATCCTGCCCCTGCGGGAAGCCCGGATACGCCTTCGATCCATCCCGGCCGCCGAGGATCCCCGCTTCCCCGGACACACCATCCAGGAGATCCGCAAGGCCGTCGGGCTGGACTTCCTGATCCCCGCGGTCGTCCGGGACGGGGGCCTGACCCTTCCCGCCGGGGACTTCGAGATCCAGGGGGACGACCTGGTCTACCTTCTGGCGGAGCCCAAGGTCCTGGACGTCATCCTGGGTCCCGCCGCGGAACCGCAGAGCCAGGTCCGGAAGGTCCTGATCGTCGGGGCGACCACCGTCGGAGAGCGGGTCGTGGAAGGCCTGCTGCGCTCCGGCCAGGAGACCAAACGGCCCTGGGGAAAGCTCTTTTCCGCCCTGGCCGGGCATTCCGGGCCGGAGATCACGGTCATCGACGACAACCGGGAGCACGCCAAACGCTTCGCCCACCGCTTTCCCTCCGTCACCATCGTGAACCGAGACCTGGTGGAGGAAGACGCCCTGGAGCGGGAAGGCGCCGGTAACGCGGATCTGGTCGTGTGCGTGACGGGGGCCCAGAGCTACAACATCCTCACCGCCCGGCTGGCCAAGGAACTCGGGGCCCGGCGTGCCATAGCCCTGCTCCTGAACAACTCCTTCATCAAGCTGGCCCCGAAGCTGGAGCTGGACGCCCTGGTCAGCATGCGGACCGTCGTCGGCTCCTCGATCCTGAACATCATCCGCAAGGCCAACATCCGGACCCTCCACGCCTTCCACGAGGACGACGTGGAGCTGGTGGAACTCTCGATCCAGGAGGAATCCCCCGCCGCGGGCCGGAAGGTACGCGACCTGGGCCTCCCGAAGGGCGCCCTGGTAGCCTTCGTCCTGCATGGGACCTCCAGCGCCATCCCCACCGGCGACACCCTCGTCCAGGTCGGGGACACGGTGGGAATCCTGACGAAGAAAGGCTTGATCGAGCGCCTGGAGGAGGTGTTCGGGGGGCGGCGTGGCCGGTAAACCCCTGCTGCGCATCCTGGCCATCCTCCTGGGCATCGTCTCCGCCTTCATGGCCCTCTGTCTGGCCGCGGGATTCCTGATGGGGGAAGGCGACCGGACCCTGCGGGCCTTCGCCATCCCCGTGGGCATAGGGGCCGCGGGGCTGGCCCTGGCCTGGATCGGCAAGGTCACCCGCCGCAGGATCAGCCTGCCGCCCCGGGACGGGTTCCTCTTCGTGGCCCTGGCGTGGGTCTTCGCCTCCGCCCTGGGCGCCCTGCCCTTCACCCTCGCGGGCACGATGAGCTACGTGGACGCCTTCTTCGAGACCATCTCGGGCTTCACGACCACCGGGGCCTCCATCCTTTCGGACATCGAGGTCATCCCCAAGTCCCTGCTCCTATGGCGGTCCACCACCCACTGGCTGGGGGGCATGGGCATCGTGGTCCTCACGGTGGCCATCCTGCCCCTCCTGGGCGTCGGCGGGCTCGGTCTCATGGAGGCCGAGGCCCCGGGCCCCTCGGTGGACAAGATCACCCCCCGGATATCCTCCACGGCAAAGATATTGTGGCTGATCTACGTGGCCCTCACGGTCCTGGAGATCCTCCTGCTGATGGCCGGGGGGATGGACTGGTTCGACGCCGTCACCCACACCTTCGGGACCATGGCCACCGGGGGATTCTCGACCAAGAACCTCAGCGTCGGCCACTATCGTTCCGGCTACATCGACGTCGTGATCACGGTGTTCATGCTGGCCGCGGGTCTCAACTTCAGCCTCTACTTCAAGTTACTGTCCGGGAAGGCGATCTCGGCGTTCCGGGACACCGAGGCCCGGACCTACCTGGGCATCTTTTCCGTCGCCGCCCTCCTGATCGCCTGGGATCTGTGGCGGGCGGGGACCTTCGGGGGGTTCGGCGCCTCCCTGCGCTACGCGGGGTTCCAGGCTTCCTCCATCATCACGACCACGGGGTTCGCCACCGCGGATTTCGCCAAATGGCCGCCCCTCTCCCAAACGATCCTGTTCCTGCTCATGTTCGTCGGCGGATGCGCGGGATCCACCGGAGGGGGCATCAAGGTCATCCGGATCGTCTTCCTGTCCAAGATGGCCTTCACGGAGATGAAGTACCTGCTGAATCCCCGGGGCATCTACGGGATCTTCGTGGACGGGAAGTCCCTGCGGAAGAACATCATCTACGACACCGCGGCCTTCGTGCTCCTGTACATCTTCCTGCTCCTGGCCACGACCCTGGTGGTCTCCGCGGGCGGGTTCGACATCCTGACCTCCCTGACGGCCAGCCTGGCCACGGTGGGGAACATCGGCCCCGGATTCGGCAAGGTGGGGCCCGCGTTCAACTACGGGTTCTTCCCGGACTGGATCAAGCTGTGGCTGTCCTTCGCCATGCTGGCGGGGCGGCTGGAGATCTACACCATCTTCATTCTCTTCACCCGGGCGTTCTGGCGCCGGTAAGGACGCGTCCCCGGCGTTAGAGGGCGGGGCGGTCCGCGGCGCGCCGGTCCACCCGGGAAAGGAACTCCTCGGGCAGGATCACGTGCTCCTTGGTCTGGGCGCTGGTGGCCGCCCAGCGGATCGCGCCGTCCTTGAGCATGCGGAATAGGGCGGCCTCCAGGTCGTCCAGGGCAATCCCCATCCGCCCGTTGATCCAGGCCTTCATGTCCCCCAGGTGCGCCTTGATCCCGCCGTCGTGGATCCGCTCGCCGGTCCGCAGCGCGAAATCCGCCATGCCCCTCTGGATGCGCTCCTTGGGCAGGGTCTCGATCAGGTCCGACACGAGGTCGTTGGAGGACCGTATCCGCTCCGAGAGGACCTTGATGATCTTGAGGGCGAACCTGCCGTTCGAGAGGATCATGGCTTCGAAGGCCGGACGGTCCACCACCAGGAGCTTGGTATCCTTGACCGCCACGGCGGAGGCGGACCGGGGCCGGCCGTCGATCAGGGCCATCTCCCCGAAGAACTCGTTCGGCTCGTCCACGGTGGACAGGACGGTCTCCCCGCCCTCGAC
>Ga0116154_10001230_pt1 | contig 22628 bp, 18 predicted proteins | sample AD_UKC030_MetaG_FD_89898 | JGI IMG/M metagenome (GOLD analysis project Ga0116154, IMG submission 89898) | Active sludge microbial communities of municipal wastewater-treating anaerobic digesters from USA - AD_UKC030_MetaG | ecosystem: Engineered > Bioreactor > Anaerobic > Digestate | place: USA...
AAGAATATAAAATTTTATAGAGACGGGGTTTTATTTTATACAAATACTACTTCTAATACTATGTTATTTCCTGATAATACAAGAGCAAAATATATTGGTGCCTATAGTAGCGGTACATATAATTTATTTGGCTATCTTGATGATGTCCGTATATATAATCGTGCTTTAAGCGCAGATGAAGTTTCAGAAATATATAACAAAACAAAAGATGGTTATGGCTTATAAATAAAAAATATATGGAAAATAAAAATTCTTTGATTACAAAATTAACAAGCTTATTGAGTAAATTACCGAATATTGGACCAAGACAAGCCAGACGTCTTTCGTATTTTTTGGCTCGATATAATCCAAAAATTCTTGATGAAATTGCAAAACTTTTTTGGGATATTTCTAAACAAATTGGTGTTTGCGAAAGTTGTAATTTTATTTTTGAAAGGGAAATGAAAAATCAAAAATTATGTTCAATCTGTAGCGATCCAAAAAGAAAAAATAAATTTATTTGTGTAGTGGAAAAAGATACCGATTTGATTTCTATTGAAAAAACGGGAAAATATAAAGGAATATATTATGTTTTAAATGGCTTAATGAACTCTTTCGAAAGTGATATTGACGATATTATAAATTTAAAACCTTTGATTCAAAAAATTAAAACTTCAATAGCAAAAAAAGATCCAATTGAAGAAATAATTTTGGCTTTAAATTTTACATCCGAAGGCTATTTAACGGCTAGTGAAATTAAAAAACAATTATCACCATATGGTGTTAAAATTACTCAATTAGGTATTGGACTGCCGATTGGTAGCGAAGTTGAGTTTGCTGATACCGAAACTTTAATTGAGTCGTTTAAAAATAGGAGATAATAAAATACAGGACTCCTTTTGGGAGTCCTGTTTGCGTTTGATAGGCAAAGTTATGCGATCTCAATTTAAATGTCTTGCATACGGATTGTTTCAAGGGGAATGTCATTTAAAAAAATGACATTGACAGTTTCAATATACGGGAGGAATTCTTTTAGAGTTTTGAGAAGTTCTGTTTGAATGCCTTTTTGGTATTGATAAATAGTGTTATTTTCTTTTTCTGTTTGGCGAGATTGGTAAAATTGGTTTTCAATTTGATCACGATGTTTTTCCAAAACAAAAGCTTTAAGCCCTTGTATGGTGCAGGTTAATTCTTGGCCTTGCCCAGAGCTGTAAAGATTTTTTGGAAAGGCTATGATCACGTCTTTATAAGCGATATTGGGACTGATATTTTCCATTAGTTTTTTGATAATATTTTTGAAAAAAGCCGTTTCAAAATTGTCTCGCAATCCTTCAATTGTAATTTTAACTTTATATCTATTCATTTTTTAATAACCTCCTCAGGTTTTATTACTGTTTATATTATACCATAGTTTATTAGTTATGTAAATGAGCAAGAACGGTACCAGGTACCGTTCCGATTAAATTATATAATAATTTGTAAAATAAATGAAAAACCCTCATCTTGCCGAATTGCATGATGGGGGCCGTGTTTTAATGCAGAATCTATTGTTTATTGGTCGAATAGGTTATATATTCTGCATTCGGAAACATTAATTGCATTTTGCTTTCGCATACATTTTGTATTTGTTCTTGGATTTTGTTTCCGTATACTTCGAATCCAATATATATACAAATGATACGCTCTGGCGGATCCTCGTCTAATATGCCTGGTACTTCGATAGTCACTGTATGCCCAATTAGTGGTTCAATATTTTCATTTATTAGATTGCTAATAATGTGCGGTAAAGGTCCTTTTTGACGAGATTTTGTTTCTTTCTTTTGATCGGGTTTGAATACAAATTTAATCAAGAAATACATTTAACACCTCCATAAAAGTTTTTACTATTGTGTATTATAGCATAAAATGTATAATTTGTCAATAGCAGAAATATAGTGTTTTTAAAGTCTAAAATGGCTAGGTTTTAAGTGGAAAAAGTGTTAATTTGGGCTATTGACAATTGATTAAAAATTTGTTAAATTGTACTTCAGTTACTTCCTATTATGGGAAGTGTTCTTTTACTCGCAAAAAACGATCATTTAGACAACTAAAAATTTCGAGATTTTTTAGTTGCTCCAATGGTTTATTCTTTTAAAAAGTTTTATTATTTTTATTAAAAAATATGCAGTATTTATTTTTGGATGAGGATTTGATCCTAGTCCAGAGTGAACGCTGGCGGTGTGGATAAGGCATACAAGTCGAACGGTTCTAAAGAGTTTCGCAAGAAATTTTTTAGGATAGTGGCGAACGGGTTCGTAATATCTTGGTATCTACCTCTGAGATGAGGATAATCCATCGAAAGATGGACTAATACTCAATGGTCCCTAACAAGGGTAAAGGCGCAAGCCGCTGAGAGAAGAGCCTAGATCCTATCAGCTTGTTGGTGAGGTAATAGCTCACCAAGGCGACGACGGGTAGGGGGTGTGAGAGCATGACCCCCAACAGGGACACTGAGACACGGGTCCCACTCCTACGGGAGGCAGTAGCCGAGAATCTTGGTCAATGGGCGCAAGCCTGAACCAGCGACACCGCGTGCAGGATGAAGGCTTTCGGGTCGTAAACTGCTTTTATTGGGGAAAAAGTTATTGATGGTACCCAATGAATAAGTGGCTGCTAACTACGTGCCAGCAGCAGCGGTAATACGTAGGCCACAAGCGTTACTCGAATTTACTGGGCGTAAAGTGTTCATAGTCGGTTTTGTTTCGCAAGAAAGTTTGATTTTTTATCTTATAAAGAATCGAATATAGTCTAATGTTAAAGGTTCTGGCTCAACCAGAAAAGTGCATTAGAAACGTCAAGACTAGAATAAGGAAGGGGTTAATGGAATACACGGTGTAGAGGTGGAATTCGTTGATATCGTGTAGAACACCAAAAGCGAAGGCAATTAACTATTTCTTCATTGACGATCCATGAACGAAAGCGTGGGGAGCAAACAGGATTAGATACCCTGGTAGTCCACGCCCTAAACGATGATCATTAGCTTCTTGAAGTGTCGACCCTTTAAGTGGCGAAGCTAACGCGTTAAATGATCCGCCTGGGTAGTACGGCCGCAAGGCTAAAACTCAAAAGAATAGACCGGAGCTCGCACAAGCGGTGGAGCATGAGGTTTAATTCGACGGCACGCGATGAACCTTACCAGGGTTTGAAATGTTATTGAAAGTCATTCGAAAGATTGACCCTCCGCAAGGACAATAGCACAGGTGCTGCATGGTCGTCGTCAGTTCGTGGCGTGAGTTGTTCCCTTAAGTGGGGTAACGAACGCAACCCTTGTCCTATGTTACAAGTGTCATAGGAGACTGTCTGTCTTTGACAGAAGGAAGGAGAGGATGACGATAGATCAGCATGGCCCTTTGACACCCTGGGCGACACTCATGCTACAATGGTAATTACAAAGGGTTGCCAAGTCGTAAGACGGAGCTAATCCCAAAAAAGTTACCCCAGTTCAGATTGAGGTCTGAAACTCGACCTCATGAAGTCGGAATCGCTAGTAATCGTGGGTCAGCCATACCACGGTGAATCTGTTCCCGAGCTCTGTACTCACCGCCCGTCAATTCAAGGGAGTTGGTAACAGCTGAAGACTCTGCAAAGGGGCTAAGCTGGGATCAATGACAGGGGATAAGTCGTAACAAGGTACCGCTACCGGAAGGTGGAGGTGAAACATTTCTTTTAGGAACTTTTGTTTGATTCATTTATTGAATTAAACTATTTCCAAGGTTGACCTGAAATATTTATATTTCAGACCTAGGACTTAAACCATTTGGAGTAACTGAAAAATTTCGAATTTAAAAACGGAGGCATTAATTTTATTAATGTCTCCGTTTTTTTATTAAAGCTGATTGATTTTTTTGTTTTTTTATATTACAATATTTTTAATGCTAATATATTAATTATGAATATTACAACAAAGGCTTTGAATTTTGCAATAAAAGCTCATAAAGGACAAAAAAGAAAAAATGAAATTGATAAACCTTATGTTATACATGCTATTGATGTTGGTAATATTTTAGAAGAATATGGTTTTGGCAAAGATATAATTGTAGCCGGTTATTTGCATGATGTCATAGAAGATACAGGGTATACAAAAGAAGATGTTGAAAAAATTTTTGGGAAAAAAATTGTATTATTGGTGATGTTTGCTTCTGAAGATGATAGATCACTACCTTGAGAAGAAAGAAAAAAATCTTTTATAGATAAAATTAAAGCTGGGAGTATATCTCAAAAAGCTATTATTTGTGCTGATAAAATAAGTAATTTAGAAGATTGCTTAAATGTTGCTGGTAAAAACCAGAGTGTTTTTGATTTTAGTAATTTTAATGCTGATATTGAAAAACAAAAATGATATTATGAGAGTGTTTATCAAAGTCTAATTTTTAATGAAGACCCTAATTTTCCTATGTTTTGGAGATTAAAAAATCTTATTAATTTTGTTTTTTATAATGAAAAGGAGGATAATTTTGTTGAAATTAATTCTATAGAAAAGGATGAATATTATGTAGAACTATTGAAACTATATTACAAGAGTAAGGAATTAATAAAATTGAAAAAATTGATTAAAAATACGAAGCCTTATGTTATAGAATTGGCTGGGACACCAAGAACAGGAAAAACTAGATTATTAAATAACTTATTGGACTTTTTTGAAAAAGGTGGTTTTAAAATCAATTTTTTAGAAGAATTTACTAAAACTAAAAATTACAAGAAGTATTTTTTTAAAAAATGAATAAAAATGAATGCGACGTTTGTTAATATTAAAATATATGAAAATATTTTGAAGAATTTGAATAGGATTTTATTAAATAAATCGGATATTATTTTAGCTGATAGATTGTTGTTTGACCGTTTAATTTGAATTAATAGATTATATTTAAATGGCAAAATAGAAAAAACAAAATATTTAAAATTAAATGAAGACGTACAAAAGGTAGCAAAGGAAAAAACTGATTTTGTTGTTTTTACGTATGCAGATGATAGTGTTGTTTTAAAAAGAGATTATGAAAATAGTCTTTCTTTAGAAAAAAGGAGTTTTTTAAATAGAAGACGTATAAATGAATACAATTTGGCTTTAAAAGATATTGAAAAAATAATGAAAGATAGCGGTGTTAATTTTTATAGCATTGATACTTCTAATTTAAATGAAAGAGAGATATCTATTAAAATCGCTAATATGATTTTAGATGATATAAGAAAAAATTATTTAAACCATATATTGACATATTTCTAAATTTAATCATTTTTTAATACCTTTTTCAATCTATGACTTAGGAGTGTCAAGTATATTAATGTCTCCGTTTTTTTATTTTTAAAACATATTGATTTCTAAGTAAAAACATGATAAATTTATGGCATGTACATTTTATCTAAAGAGGGAGGATCAAATGATTGCCAAAGAAGAGATAAGTGGAAAAAGTAAAAAAAGGAGCCTTACAGTATTCTTTGAAAATGGCGAATTGGAGATATTTATGGTAAATGGCACCTTTAGTGGTAATTTGGTAAAAATATTACCTCATAATAAACATAGAACTCAGTCATTCACCATTAACCTGGATAGAGATATCAACTCTATATCATCAAGAATTTGTTGTAGGGGGCCGAAAATGGAGTTGAGTATAGGGTCTTTGTCAGCTTACATGTTGAACAAAAAAGGTGAAACCATTATTAGAAATCCACGAGGCAATGTTTTAGTAGTGGGTAGGCCAAGAACTTATGGAGAGATTGACCTCCTAAAAGCTAAGATTAAAAAGAAATGAAGTTTTATAAAATTCGGATGTGATTATCATACCCGAATTTTTTATTAATTTTATATCTTGCTTTTAGAACAAAAATATGTTATAATATTGAAATGTTCTTTTTGAAAAACAATATTAGGAGGTTGTTATGATCGCTAAAATGGGAACAGTAGTTAATCCAAAGCGGGGCAAAGTTTTTAATCGACTGACGGTATTTTTTGAAAACAAACATGAAGAAACTGAAATTTTTTTTAAAAAAGCAGAATTGTCTGGTATATTAATAAAATATCCTCATCAATCTAAAGAAGAAATTGTGCCAGTCATCTTAAAATTAAACTCAGAATTACAGCCCAGTAAGATTCGAGTTGATTTTGGTGATGGAGTTATTATTTCTATCGATCCTTTAACGGCTAAACTTCTATTGGAACAAAATAGAGTAACAGGAGAATATGGTGATGGTGCTAATAAAATTGTATTGATTAAATTGCCAAAAGATCCAAATGAAGAAAATGACTTAGCTGTTCTTCAATTGTTGGTTGAAAATAGCCAATACAGAAAATAACCTATGTTGGTGTGGGGGTGTCCTTGACGGGCATCCCCTTGTTTTTTTCTTAAAATTTATTTATAATATCTTTGAAAAATTAATTTATTATATTATGGCGACCAAAAAACGCATTTTTTGTAATCGTGAATTTTATCACATTGTATTAAAAGGGGTAGATGGTAAATCTTTATTTCTAGACAATAAAGATCGTTATCGAATGATACACAATATGTTTGTTTTTAATGATAGCAAAGATTGCGTTTCTACTATTCGTCATTGTAAAAATTTAACCAAAAAGATAGAAAAATATTGTAGACAAAATTTAGTGGTTATCCATGCGTTTTGTTTGATGTCAAATCATATACATTTAATGTTAGAACAAAAAAAAGAAAATGGGATATCTAGGTTTATGTTAAAATTGGGGGCTGGTTATGCCTCCTATTTTAATGCCAAATACAATAGAACTGGTCATTTATTTCAAGGTCGTTTCAAATCAGTTTGAGTTAACGACGATGATCAATTAGCGGTTTTATTTGCCTATATTCATACCAATCCAATATCAATTATTTGTCCGAATTGAAAAGAGAATGGTATAAAAGATTTAAATAAAACTAAAAAATTTATAGAAAAATACAAGTGGTCAAGCTATGCGGATTATTTGGGTGGTAAGAATTTTCCTTCATTAACACAAAGAGAGTTTATGTTAAGTGACAAAAATAAGAAGCAATGAAAAAAATTTGTGAATGACTGGATAGAGTATAAAGCGGATGTGTTTGAAAAACATTTTTGAAATGTAAACGAAAAAGATTATCTACTCGAATAGGTTGTTTTATAATAAAAATATGCTATAATGATTTTAGATTCTTTCAATAAATTAGGAGGTTTGGTATGATCGGAAAAATAGAAAATTGTTATATGGGTGATTCAAGTGGGAAAAAAGTAACACTCTTTTTAACAGAGGAGGATTTCCGGATATTAAAAATAATGGGAAAAGTATCTGGCGATTTCTTTTACGTCCCTTGGAAGATTGGAAATAAAATTTTCAATATTTATCTTCAATTTGATGAAAACTGTGGCCCAAATGGAGTGCAAGTAGAGCCGATAATAAAAGCAAACAGTGTAATTTTGATCAGCCCTAGGACTTTTTCTGTGCTTTTAGATAGAAAGAGAATTGGGCTGCCATGTTTATTTGGTAGGATTGTTATTGGTAAAACTCGTGGGACATTGGAGCTCAATGAAATGCGAATAATGAAAGAGATTACTGATAGAGCAAAAACTGGACATCCTTTTTAAGGATGCCCTTTTTATTTTGACATAATATGTTTATTGTGCTATAATGTGAGTAGTAAAATTTATAAGGAGAGAAAAAATGACACACGAAGTGTTAGATAAAGCAATAGAGAGTTTGATGGTCCATTATCCTGGTGCTGTTAGTTCGCAACCTATCCCAGCTATTCCAATCGGTATTGAAAAAGATGTTTTCTTGTATGAGGTTATTTTTGATTTTGGGAACAAAAAAATAATATTTGGTCTGTTTTTTATTGAGTCAGTTCCTGAGACGTTTGTGGTAACGTTAAGGGAATTTTCTAAAGATTCTAATGTTGATTCAATTGGCGTACTGGGGATAAACGAAAATGGAAAATTGATTTTTCTTGAAAATCCCGGGAAGCATTCAGAAAATCTTCATGATGTTGAAGAAAGCTTCTTAAAAGCGATTGATGAAGCTGAAAAATCATGCTAAAAAATCCTACTAGATGTAGGTAGCCCATTTGTTTTTGCAGATGGGCTTTTTTGATATTTGAAAATATGTCGTCTCAATGTTTGCAAATAGGCAGATATCCTTGAAAACAAAATTCCAAAATCGGACGGCCCCTGGGGCCGTCCGATTTTGTCAAAAATGTAGTATTGAAGCCATTTTTTTAACATAGGACGGCCCCTGGGGCCGTCCTATGGGTGAAAAACGCTGTGTTTATAGGGCTTTTTCGAGAAACAGGACGGCCCCTGGGGCCGTCCTGTTTGTATTTATGATGATTGACAAATGAAATAATATTATTTATAATATATTAGTTTGTAAAGTTAATAATTTAAGATTTTTTAAAGAGATGAAAAAATCAATAAGGTTATCAACAAACATTTTAGATAATTTAATAATGCATAATAAATTGTGTACATAGTTTGTAACAATCGTGGCTTATTGGCTGCGATTTTTTATTTTAAAAATAAAAGAGTGAAGGTCGGCCTCTTTTTTTATGTCTTAAAATAACAAAAAATAAATTATGAATAAAAAATTGAAAAGATGACTACCAATTATTATTATTGGCTTTGTCATAATATTGTTAATTAGCACTTTGTTTAATAAATATGTGTGGAACGGCTTGGTAACTCGATTTAAAACTAAAATATTTTTAAACAATATAGCTAAGCAAGAGCAAAAATATAAAAATGATAAATATGGCGGTAAAACTCCGGAAGAAACTTATCAAATGTTTCTAAACGCTTTGAAGAATAAAGATATTGAATTAGCTAGCAAATATTTTGTATTAGACGAACAAGATAGATATAAACAGGCACTTTATGAGATTGAAAAACAAGAAAAATGAGAGCTTATGATGTCGGATTTGACTCAGAAAAATACAAAATGAACTGCTATAGGGAATATGGCTTATACTTTGGAATTATTTGATGAAAATAACATGTTTTTGACACAAATTGATTTTTCTGTGCCATCAGAATCGTTTTCAGCATCAAAACCAATATCTGATATTTGAAAAATATCTAGTTTTTAACAATACATTATTTAAAAATTAAATTTATATGTTTAGAAATAAAGTGTTTTATGTAACGCTGAGCGTTATTATTCTTTTCATGTTTTTTTGGTCTTTTTGTTTTGCTTATGATAGCCAAACAACACATCCTAATTTTACCGATATTACGGTGGAAATGTATAATTTAAATACGCAAAATAAAATTTTACAATCAGAAAAATATTGAATAAAAAAAGGTAGTATGAATGAGGATGATGGTATTCGTAGCATCAATCATTTTTATGATCCAATTTATAATCGAACTTGAAAAGTCGGTGGGATAGAAGGATTAATTCCTGAAGTTACGTCTAAAGTATGGGTCAATGATCAGCTGCGACAGGCATCATATGACCCTATTTTTTTAACTTCAATCCAATTTCAAGCAAAATCTTGTTTGGAGTCAACGGCTAATCAAACTTATAACCGAGCAATATATGAATATATTAAGGGTAATAAAAAAGAAGCATTTTATGCTTTAGGACATGTTTTGCATTTACTGCAAGATCTAACTTCGGTACCGCATACGAGAGCCGATGTTCATATTATAGGAGATGATGTTAGCAGTTATGAAATACGTAGTTCACAAAAATCAAAAAATGATTTTGTAGATTTATTTAATAAATTAAAAAATCATTCAATTAGTAAAAGAAATACTATAGGTGACTATTTTTATAATGTGGCATTATATACTAATAATAATTTTTATAGTGATGATACAATCATGAGCTATGAGTATAAAAAGCCAGAGATATTTCAGCAAAAAGCTGTTGATTTAACTTCTGGAACTGACAAATATTATGTTCTTGGTTGAGATAGTGATACAAAAAATGTTTATAAATTGGCTAAGTATATAGGGCGTGATTGAAAAATAACTGATTTATCAAATATATATGGATTGAAAGACCCTCTTGTGTTTGAAGATTACTGATCAAGATTGTCAAAAAAGGCGGTATTAGAGGGAGCGGGATTAATAGATTTGTTTTTTAAGGATGTGGAAAATAAAAAAAATGACAAAGAATTTTTGATTATGATGGAGCAGAAGCATGGAATGAAATTTTTTGAAAATATAATTGGCGATGTAAAACAGCTAGGCGTTTATATGGCAAGTTTATTTGATAAACACCCTGAAGATATTATTATTCAACCACCAAATACATCAACTACTGCAGCTACTATAACAACTACAACTGAAACACCAACTACTAAATTTGTAACCAATAGTTCAACTCAAACGACTAAATATAATACTACAACTACGAAAAAAAATGTTACCACTACTACTAAAAAATTAACTACAACAACTACCAAAAAAACAACTACTACTACCAAAAAGGCCACTACCACGACTACTAAAAAACCAACTTCAAGTGGCGGTGGCGGTTCAACTGTTTTGACATCTAAATGCTATAACACTGCTAATGGATCAACATTAGATAATTCAAACAAAAAAGTTATTTTAAACGAGATTGCTTGAATGGGATCGTTAAATAATTTTAGTGATGAATGAATTGAATTAAAAAATATTTCAAGCGAAGCTGTAAATATTTCGAGATGAGAAATTATTAATGGCAATCAATCGATAAAAATTATTATACCGGATGGAGTGATTCTAAATTCTCAAGAAATGTATTTGCTAGAAAGAACTGATGATAATACAGTTTTGCATGTTAAAAAAGATTTGATTTATGTTGGAGCCATACGTAATGAAAATGAAGAAATAAAATTATTTGATAATAATTGCGGATTAGTAGACTTGGTATCATCAGGATCAAAGTGACCAGCTGGTGATAGTGATAACAAAAGAACGATGGAAAGAAGATCGGATTTTTCTTGATATACATCGAGTGCTAATTGTATTAATGGTATTTGTGGAACGCCGAAATCGGAAAATAGTGCCTTTTTAGATATTTATAATACTAGTGTTTCGACTACTACTACAACTACAACCACTCAGCCAGATAGTACCACTACGACGACAACTTCAACTACTTTGCCAACTACTACCACGACTACCATTCCAGTTGAAATGGGGGAATTAAAGAAAATAGTTTTTAGTGAAATAAAAATTGATGGGGAAAACGCTGATGATGAATTTATAGAATTGTATAATCCATTGTCTGAAGAAATTGACTTGACGGGCTGAAGTATAAAACAAAAAACTAGTGATATAAATAATTTAGTATCAGATGAATTTCTTATAAATAAATTGATACCAGCAAATGGTTATTTTTTGATTGTTAACAAACAAGTTGATAAATATACAGGCCAGATCAGTTCAGATACTACTTTTAACAGTGAATCCTATAGTTTAGTAAATAATCAAGCTTTAATATTATATGATAATTTTGGCAGAGAAATAGATAGGGTTGGTTGAGGGGAAGAAAGAATTGTTGATGGCGATTGTGAAACCGATTGTCTAAATAATTTAGATAATAATAAATCGTGAGAGCGTAAAGCTAATGAAAACTCAACAGTAGATACCATGGAAAGTGGAATAGATAAATTGGCGGGTAACAGCTATGATTCTGATAATAATTTAAATGATTTTATAGTTAGAAATAATCCCGATCCTCAAAATTCGCAAAGTTTAACAGAACCTCGTGAAGATGAAGTTGATGATTTAAGCGATATTGGCGATGGTTTTAAAATTAAGAATTTTAATTTTTATTATTTAAATAATAAACATGAGAGAGCTTTTATCGAATTTGATATTGATCAATATCCATTTTGAAATGTTTCAGAAGAAAATGATGATAAATGGAGGGCAATGGTTTTTTATTTAAATTCTAGTGATGGGAAAGATAGTGTATTGAGTCGAGAAAGAGACAGCAATAATATTGGTTACTTAGGTTGACAAGCCGCTGGCAAAGACAATCAAGTATTGCTTATACAATATGATTTGTGTCAGGGTGGAACTAATAACTCATCTTTTGCTTCATCATTAATATTGCCATATACTGATAACACTTTGGATAATAGTTTTATCTGTGGTGATGGAAGAGTTGGCGATTTTTATGGAGCGCCCAATGCCATTGCTTATAATTATAATTTAAACTCTAATCATGTAAAGCTTGAAATAATTGGCGTGCTTGGTCCTGAATATCAAAAAATTACAAACATTAAAGAATGGTTTAAAGAAGGTGACTATATAACTATTGGTTTTTATAAAGGAATAGAAGGACATTCTAGCGTATATTTAGATTTAACCGAGTTGATTTTTAATGATACCACTCAAAGATTTATTGCAATTGATAATGGCAAGACAATCGAATCACCAAAGAATTTATCAGTTGTATATGATAGCGATAATTATAAATATAATTTAACGTGAGATAAAATAAATGATGAAGAAGGCATAAACTATATGGTGTGTATAAGCGATTTAGATTATAATTTTAACGGTAGTTATTGTAATAGCTATAATATAGTTTGGAATGGTGAAAAATGGTCAAAATCTTTTGATATTAGCCATATTCCGTTTAGTTCAGAAAAAGTGTATTTTGTGGTAAGAGCAATAAACCAAGAATATGAATTGCAATCGGAGTTTTCTGATGTGGTTGACGCTGATATTTATGAAATGCCGAAACGAATTGATGAATATATATCGAACGTCAATTGAACCATAAAAAATGGAAAAATGTATCTTGAACTGGATGTAGATAGAGTTGGAAAATTTCAAATAAATGAAAAAATTAGCGATTATATTTATGAATTTGTTACCGCTTGAGATTTTAGGGGAGATGTCGAGGTTAATACTGTGCCAAACTCAACGGTTGATATGCTAATTGGCACAATTCATAACAGCGGTTGTCAAAGTAATAACAATAATAGCCAATTGTTTCCACTTGGAGATGGCAGTTTGACAACGACTGGTCATAAAGAGTTGCTAGTGAAATATTTATCGCATCCATTATTAAAAGATAAATATATATATAATGCCGATGGGTTGACTTTGGAAGATTTACAAAAGTTAGTAAAAAGTGAATCAAATCCAGATGGAATTTTGAATAGTTTATCCGATATGGTTTTGACATTAAACTATGGAGTAAGATATCAACCTTATTGTGGTTACTGAATGAGTGATAAAAACTTTGTGACTTTTACAAGCGAAACAAATCAAGTCGCTAATCAAATTAGATATAATTTTAATTTTCCAGAATAAACTAAGAATATTAAACCCAAAACGGCCATTAATGGCCGTTTTGGGTCGACTTAAAAATACTTATTTTGTATAACTTTTCATTGCTAATTTATATAAAGATAAAATAATTTCTATAGTCATACTTCAAAAGGTGCTGCCTGGGTGTGTTTTTTCTTCAAAACTCATAAAATCATTAATTTTTCCTTGTTGATATGAATTTTCTAAATTTTTTAATAAATCCTTTACATAATCTTTATAAGGTGAGTTTTCTGCTATGGCTAACCATATTTTTGTAATATCAATTTCGTTATTGATGTTTAACAATGCATTATAAATTTTGTTCACTTCCTCGTAAGAAAATAATGCCGGATAGTGTGTTTGCAAATATTCAGGTAAATAAGGAAATAAATCATCTCGATCGGTATCCGAAACAATTACATTACCTATTTCTTCTAAAGAAGTTTTATTTTCTCAATCATCTCCAAAGAATCTCATATTAAAATGTTTTAAAATATTTAGCATATCTTGTCTTGGCAATAAATTATTACATAAAATTAAAATTACTCATTGATATTCAAACTCAGAATAATCATTTTTTTGTTGTAGATTAGTCATTTTGAGGTTTTAATTTTTATAGCTGTATTATAGCAAATTTTTGGTTTTGAAACAAAAGTATAAAGAATGTTGATTATACCAAATAAGACTAATATTAAGTGATGTTTTAGGTTAAATTGACAAAATGCAATAACGTGGTATAATATAGTCAATGAAATATCAATGTTTTAAAGGGTTAACAGCGCTTTAAAGCGTTGATCTAGCCCTTTAAAAATTTAAATATATCAAATTTTTGAGAAATAATTTTCCAAAGGAGGGAAAAATGTTTTTTATATTTTACGAGCATGTTTTTCTTGTGAGAGGTTTAAACAAGTATATGATTCATGATTTTAATAAGAAGAAATTATATGAGGTAAGTTTAGAGATTGGCGATATTTTAACTATGTTGACGAGAGGGCAATCGACTCAAGAAATTGCTTGGATATTTAATATTTCTTCTCAAGATTTAGAGGAACACCTGAGGAATTTTCAAGAAAGATCGATAGGATTTTTGTCAGATCATTTTATAAGAAATGAAGAATCCATCTGGGAATTTTTAAAAATCAAGGAAAAAATTAATAAAAAATTGATTGATTTTGCGTGGTGTGAATTGACAAGTCGATGTAATCTAGAGTGTATTCATTGTTCTTGTAGTGGTAGTCCGTTGACAACGCATGCAAATGATTTTAAAGTTAATTTTTTTGATGTTGTAAAACAAATTAGAGATTTAGGATGTGATAAAATCCAATTTACTGGTGGAGAGCCTATGCTTAGGAAACAATTATTAATTGATTTAATAAAATATTCTTCTAGCTTAGGATTTTCTTACAGAGAGATCTATTCAAACTTGAATTTATTAGACGACGATCTTTTAAGGATCATTACAGAGTATCAATTGAATATCGCCACATCTATTTATGGCCATAATGCAAAAATTCATGATGCTGTTACAACTGTCCAGGGAAGTTTTGATAAAACTATAAATTCTTTAAGAAAATTACAACAAGCTAATATTAATATTAGAGTTGGTATTATTCTTATGGATATTAACCTTCCTTACAAGCGTGATATTTTAAAATTTGTTAAAAGTATGGAGATTTCAAATGTGAAGGTTGACATTGTTCGAAATGCTGGAAGAGGATGTGCATTATTTGATACAGAAACTAAGAGTGCAAAAATTAACTCTAATAGTGGTTTTGGTAATCTAAGTTTGAAAGAGGATTTTTTCTGGCGCTCTCATTTAGCACATAATTGTTTCTCAAATCATATTTGTATTAATGAAGACGGAAACGTTTTTCCGTGTGTAATGTTGAGGGAGTCACTGGGTAATTTAGAGAATGATAGCTTGTACAATATTATTGTAAAAGATGAATCTCAAAAATTGCGAAATTTGACAAAGGATAAAGTCGACAAATGCAGTTTATGTGAGCTGAGATATGTTTGTTTTGATTGCAGAATAGATAGAAAAGATCAAAGCTTTTTATCTCAATCTTTGTGTTCAAGATATTTTTAAGGAAAGGAGGTGTTTATTGTGTTAGATTGGACAATAATAGAAATAGTGTTCCCGAAAAAAGCCAAAGGATGCAATCCGGATGACGATGAAGATATAGATGGATGTCTTCCGTGTCCGGAAGGATGTCACCCTTGTGGCCCGGGCTGTACCCCCGATTAAAGTGTAGGGTACTTTACATGCCGACAGTCTTAATTGATTGTTGGCATGTTTTATGATATAATAATATTATTATATTATTAATATATCAAAATGAATGTAAAATTTGATGTAGATAAATATTTTTTATTATTAAGTATATTAAAACATCACAATTATTCAGAGAATAAAGATATAAGACGATTAATGGTTAAGGTGGAAAATATTAAAGAAAAATATAGTGATGATTTATTTATAAAAATTTTCTTAGAAAATGATGTAGAACCAGGTTTTCTATTGCCGTTATTATTTTATGATAAAAAATATAAGATTGATCGCTCTTTTGTTTTAATTAAAAAAATTTATGAGAATATATTTAAAACAAAAGAATTCCAAAAAATATATCAAGAAACTATAATATTTCAATCTAAATTAAAAAAAGAATGGGAAGATAACATAGATTTTATTAATAATTTTTTGGCTGATATTTTTAGAAAAAAAATGGTAATGCCACAATTAACTGTTTATTTAACTCATCCAGATTTACCGTCTGGCAGATGCTATTCTAATTATCAAATTGCAATATATGGTCATAAAGAAGAGTGACCACATTATAATATTGTTTATATTGCTCATGAATATTTGCACTCAATTTTTAATAGTTTGAACTTAAAGAAAAAGAAATTAATTCATTGTTTAATAGAGCTTATAACTGATAACGAATTGAGAATTGCATTAAATAAAAAGGGACAATATTTTAAAGACAAAAACATAAAAATTGGACATGATTATTTAAGAAAAACAGAAAAAATTATTTTACCATACTGGAGGAAATATTTAAAAAATAATAATAAATATAATAAAAATATAATAACATTTTATAATTTTTTGAAAGATTTAAAAGAATTAAAATAAATTTAAAGAAGACAAACCAACGAGCGATTCTTTATAGAATCGCTCGTTGGTTTGTTAAGAGAATAGAGTATATAATATTTGTGGATAACTTGGCACTTTACAATTATTTTAAAATGTAATATAATATATGTATCTTAAATATCAACGTTTTAAAGGGCTAGTAGCGCTTTAAAGCGTTGATCTAGCCCTTTAAAAATTTAAATATATCAAATTTTTGAGAAATAATTTTCCAAAGGAGGGAAAAATGTTTGAACACAAAGTTTTCAAAAGAATATTGTCTGATGGGAATGTTTTAATTTTTGTGCCAAGTTTAAATTTTGTTTCAATTGTTAAAGAGGGAGACATGGTGCCGGATTTTATTGAATCAGAAAAACCTATTCCGCAAAAAATTATTAATGCACAAAATGATTTTTATCCAACTGGAGTTACTATTTTGACAACAAATAAATGCAATTTACAGTGTTGCTATTGTTATGGAAGTTTTCGTCCTGGCAATTTTTCCTTTTTGCCAATAAATCTTGGCAAAAAAATAGTTGATTTTTTAATTCAAAATGCTATAAAAATCGGCAGAAAAAGCATAAGGATGTCTTATTTTGGTGGAGAGCCAACACAATACTGGGAATTTTTAGAAGAAATCAATGATTATGCAAAAAAGATGACAGAGCGATATAATATTTTGTTTGGCAATAGCATATCTACAAATGGCTGTATTACAAAACAACAAGCCGACTGGTTAATAAATAATATAAAAGATATTCAAATATCAATTGATGGTTTTAAAACAATTCAAGATAGACACAGAGATAATAGTTTTGATAGATGCTATGAAATTGCTAAATATTTTTATTCAAAACAGAAATATTTTAATATTCGTGCAACCGTTTCCAGTGTGAGTGTTAATGTCTTAGAGAATATAGTTGATTTTTTCGTTTCTGAATTTCCAAAAAGTAAAATAGCTTTTGAACCACTTTCGCCTTGTGGTCGTTTGTCCGATCCAGAAATTAAAGATCCAAACATTGATTTATTTTTTAAGAAATTGGAAAAACTTTACTGTACAAATAATGCCAATATTAAAAGTACTTTATGCCAATTTTCCAATTCTTATAATGAAAACTTTTGTGGAGTTGACCAGCCAAATTTTTTTGTAACACCCGATGGAGAAATTGTTGCTTGTTCGAGAATTGACAATGATCGTGTTATTAATCCTTTTCAATATGGCTATATAAATAATCTCGGACAGATTATTATTGACAGAGAAAAAATGGAATTCATTCGCGCAATACATGTTAATAACATAGTGGGATGTAATAATTGTTTTGCTAAATCTACTTGTAAGGGTGGCTGTCCCTCTCAGAAGTTGTTCTTGTTTGGTGATGGTTTTTCGCAAAAAACATTACCGACAGAAGTTTGCAAAAATATTTGTGATTTAACTGAAAAACGATTGTTGAGTAAGTTAAATTACAAATTGTCCCAATTATAAACAGAAAGGAGGTAATCAATATGACTCTAGAAGAACTTAAAGAAAAATCAGTGGTGTTTAGCAATTTGTTTTCTAGTGGCTGCGCTTCTAATTGCAGACCAGATTGCAGTTGCGATTCTAATTGCGGGTCAGATTGCCGTTCTGATGTTAGTTGTTACCGAGATTGCGCTTGTGATTCTCATTGTTCTTGCGATTCTTATTGCCCCTGCGATTGCGATGCTCCGTGCTCCTGTGATAGTGATCCGGGGGGATAGTAGTTTCACATTTCCAACCACTCGCATGAATATTATGTGCGAGTGGTTTTTGATTTTGGAATATGCTATAATATTATTATAATTGTAATAAAACTATGAAATTAAAATTTTTTGTTTCTAAAACGTCTAATCATTTTTTCTATATTTCAATGATGACTGGTTGAAATAATGCTTTATTTAGAAAAGAAACAATAAAGGAATGAAAAGAATTTTTGGAAGATTTAAATTTAAAAGAAAAACAAGTTATTAATCAAGTCGGCGATATATTGGAAAAATACAAAAAGAATAAGGGCAAATGATTACAAAATATTTTTTATAACGATTATACCGATCAAAAAATTTGATTAATTATAAAACAAGAATATTCAAAAGAAGAATATGATGTTTTAAAGCAAGCCTTTAAAATAACCAAATCAAAATTCGATAAATTATGAAAAAGAATTGATGTTTTAAAAGTTAGAAAATTTTTGAAACAGCTAGAAAGCAAATATTATCAAAAATTATTTGATGAGATAAATACTTTTTTTGGAATTAAAAATACAGCCAATAACTTTATTAAAGTGGCAGTATTGCCAATTGTTATTAAAGAGGGATTGGCGGGGCATGCCTGAAATAATGAAAAAGCCAATGTTAATATCGAATTTTCAATGGTTGATGTTGAAAAAAATAATATTCAAGATCTGGCTTTATTGTTATCTCATGAAATATTTCATTTATTATTTAGACAATCAAAATTTTTAAATATTTTTAAAGAAGAAATAAGTAACAATAAAATTGATTATATATCAAAAAAGAGCTTAGTTTTAAATGATTTTTATCAAAGACCCTTTGTTTTGGTGGAAGAGAGCTTGGTTGTTACTTTTTGTGATTTTTATTATTTAAGAATGAAATATTATCAAACTGATAAATGATTATATTTAATGACTTCGATGTTTGATAAACAAGGAAATTGAATTATAAAAGACAAAATACAACATGGGAAGTATATTGATCGTGATTTGGTTTTGGGATATATTGGCTATAAAATGCTACCAATAGTTTTGGAATATATTATAAATAAAAAGCCAGTCGATAGAAATTTAATTAAACTGTTTATTTTACAAGTAAAAGAATTATTAAAACTAGAGAAAAAGGTTAAATAATCTAAATAACCAGGCATTTTTAATTGAATTAAAATCGGACGGCCCTGCCTACCGGCAGGCAGGCTCTGGGGCCGTCCTATGATTGATTATGGTGTGATGTGATTGGTGGTGTTTTTGTTATTTTGTGTTGGTTTGTGCTAGTTTGAGAAAATAAAATAGTGATGTAAATATTGATTTGGTGTGTTTGACAAAATGCGAAAATGTGGTATAATATAATCAATAAAATAATCAATGTTTTAAAGGGCTATTAGCGCTTTAAAGCGTTGATCCAGCCCTTTAAAAATTTAAATAAATTTGTTTGTAAAATATGTAAAATATAATTTTTAAGAAAAAAGGGGGAAAATAAATGATAAAGAAAATATTAGTTTTATCGTTAGCACTGATGACATTGTTACTTGGTTTTTCGAAAACCGAATTGAAAGCAGAAGATAAAAAAACCAAAGCATTGATTTTGGTTAATACCGATGAAGAAAAAAAGTTGTTTGCTGGGTTGATTGATAGAGAGGAAAATTTCGATTTTCAAATTGATATTGTTTCGCTCAAGGAAAAAAAGGTTCAATCAAAAGCATTTGCAATTAGAAAATTTTTGTGGCAGATAAAAGATCAATATGATTTTTTTGTTTTGCACGAAGATATTCCTTATGGCGAGATTAATAAAGGAGAAGTAATAACCGATTATTATTATGCTCATAGTACAGACATTTTTTCTCATTCAAAGGATAATGCTGAATATTTTGGACGAACTGTTGAAAGATATCCAGAATTGATTTTATCGAGGATTAGAAATAATCAAATTGATTTTTACTCTAAACCGAAAAAAAGAGCCGATAAAATTAATGCTTTGTTTGGGTTACCTTTTGTTTGTTTTAATCGCAATCAGACTGAATGTGGAGTTGGTAATTATCAGGTTGATTTGTCATATACAGGTGATTTTTTCAAAAATAAATTTGGAAAAATTAATCCTAATATGACTTTTTTAAGACTGTATGATGATAAATCAAGAAGCATTCTTTTACCCAAAAGCAAACAACCAAGAAAAGAAAGAAAAAAACCGGATATGTATCTAAATAGAGAAAACTTTATTGATAACGAAAATAAAAAAAACTTTTTCTTGTTGTTTAGCACTTATGAGCCATTAGCTGAAGAACAACATCCGTGGTCGTATCTGCGATGTTTTACATCCGCTTTATGGGAAGATAAAAATAGGGATCAGGATGCTACAGAATTAGAAATTACTTTGATGGAAATTTGCGATTATCAAAAAATGAATGCTCAAAATAATTTTTCTTTTTATTGTGTGCCGACTGGAAATAAAAATACTCTAATATCGGCACCATTGATTATTACACCAGCTTTTACCACTGGAGAAGAATCAGATCCGGCGCCGATAGGTTATCTTGTTGATGATAATCCCGAAGGATCGTCAGTCAGTACGGCGTGGAATGCAATATTAACAGATATTGTTAAAGGTAAAACTTTTTCGGAAAGTGTTCTACTAGGCTATACTAATTATTTTAAAACCATTAAAGAAAAAGACGATTATTCGCAGGCTCTTAACGCAACGCGGCTTACATGTTTTGGATTGCCGTGGTATACGATCAATGATTTAATTGCACAACCACAAATTCAAATCAAGAAGGATTATTATCAAACTTCAGAACCAGAGATAATAATTCCAATACGAAATGTTGGCGATAAAAAATTGGTAGTTAAAGTTGAAAAGAATCAATATATGGATGAATTATTGATAAATATAGAACCGGAACAGATATATGAGTTAACTATCAAAAATGAAAAATCGACTTTTCCATTACGATTGTTGCGATTGCCACATAAAAAGTGTATTCCCATTAATTTACAAACTAACGATTTAAAATATCCAAATGTTCAACTTGTAGTTGAATTTTGGGAATGAAGGAGATGGCTGGCTTATGAAGAATGAGCTGGCCATTTTCAATTGACTTTTTTTAAATTTAATTGTATTATATACATAATTAAAATTAATTAAAAAAATATGAAAAAAATCACAATAGGTTTGTGCATATTTCTTTTGAGTTTTAATTTTGTTTATGCTCAAACAGCGAGTGTTTCTGATAATATTTTTACTAATATTGCATCGACTATTGCTAATGCTTGATCATCAGCAATTGGTTATGTTAGCAATTTATTTAATGTCTCAGAAAATAAATCTGGAATAATTGGTGTATTTGAAGATGGATGAAAACGACAACAAGATAATTGATCAATAATGAAAGATTGCGATGAAGCAAAAAAGAGCGCTGGTGATTATGCAGATGAGAAAGATGGCGTGGATAAGGAAAGAACGCCTGGCTCTAATGGGGAAAAGTATCCATATACTTCTATTACTAGTATGTATGGTGATGATGGATTGAGGTCGGGCACAAAGCCAATAACAACACCAAGCACAATTCCGGATATATTGCCAAAGGATGGTGCTTTTAAAACCGGTGAAGCTTGAGCGGCTACTCAAGAAGGAGTGGATAATCCATTGAAAGATGATAGTATGCGCTATAGAGTAGATGACGGTCTTAAAAAAGACCCTTGCGATGAATTAAGAAGAGATAAGAAGGCTGCCGACGATGCGGCAAAAGATCCAAATAGTAAATATTCTGACGAAGAACAAGAGAAGGCACGGGACAATTCAAAAAATATTCAAGATGCAATTGATAAATGTTGTTATAATTTTCCAATAGGTGGTGGATCAGGTAGTGGTAAAGGTGGAGATACAAATCCTCCGATTGATATAACTCCACCGACTGATCCTAATCCACCTGATGATCCTGGTGTGCCACCGGAAGAGCCAATTGATCCAGGTCAACCAACACCGGAGGATAGATATGTTTGTGATTTTACTTCTCAAAGTTATAATAATTTATATAATTGTATTGTGGCTTCGGGACCGGTTAAACCAGGTGAATTAGTGTGTGATGTTAATACAAATAAAGAAACTCCAGTTACTCAAGAAGTTGAAAAAACATTTTTATGAGTTTTTCCTTATACAGATACAGTTACAGAAATGGTAACTTATAATCCAGCTTGTTTTTGGAATGACGATGGAGAAACTCCACCACCAACTGGTCCAATCGTTCCAATTACACCACCGGTTAATCCGGAAGATCCTGATAATGGTGATGGTGGAGGTGATGGCGATATACCTATAGCGCCAAAACCAAGCGTGCCAGATGATAAAGATGATGAAGGGCCAATTAGTCCAATTACTTGTAGAGTGTCGATGCTCGGCTTTTATGATAAACTGGCTAAGCCACCCAAGTATGTGAACAATTTATTTACCACCAAAAAAGTAGTAGAAAATCCAACTCTAGAATATTACGCTGAGAATT